>JAEEGF012458678.1_pt1 | contig 13176 bp, 10 predicted proteins | sample 9134171 | NCBI WGS metagenome assembly JAEEGF01 (sample SAMN16246542, study PRJNA631951) | gut metagenome | biome: gut microbiome; feature: rumen; material: AP-attached | host: Bos | place: Iran: Karaj | collected 2018-10
AATCAACCCCACAAACGATTTACCACTAAAAAGAAGTTTTTTTTATTATTTTTAAATCCGAAACTTCAGTTACATAATTAAATCTTTAAATTAACTCGGCTTCCATTTTTACTTCAGAAACTTGAATATATTTATATTTTCTAATCATTTTTCAAATTCATTTTTGAATCATTTTAAGCGAAGCGACCTAATAATCATCCGGATGGTTTTTGTCAAACGCAGTGTTTTTTGTGCGAAACAAAGTTGAGCATTTTTTTTGTTTTGTCTTTTCACCCACGTTTCTGTCAGTGTAATCCCTGACGGAATCATCCAATCTTTCAATCATAGTAGCACCTTATCATCCTAGACAAAACCTTTTTTTTATAATTTAATTGCTCTTACGATTCAGTAGCTTTTATTTTCTAATCATTTTTCAAGTCCATTTTTGAATCATTTTAAGCGAAGCGACCCCAAAATCATCCGGATGGTTTTTGTTAAACGAAGTGTTTTTTGTGCGAAACGAAGTTGAGCATTTTTTATGTTTTGTCTTTTCACCCACGTTTCTGTCATTGTAATCCCTGACGGAATCATCCAAGCCTTTAGTCACAGTAGCACCTTATCATCCAAGACAAAACCTTTTTTTTATTTTTTTCAACTCTTGCAAGTATTTGAAAATACTGATAATTATTAAGTTCTGTTTATTTTTGAGTGATTCTAATATCGATTTATCATTGGCAAAACTATCCCCCACGAGCCTCAGGTTCGTTAACTCCCATTTCAAATTCCGAACCACCTGCATAAATCTTACATCTTACATAATTAAATCTTTAAATTAACTCGGCTTCCTTTTTACTTCCGAAACTCGAATTACCTTATATCCTTCACACCTTAAAAATTCTAAAACGAAATATAATTATCGTTAACATCCTTGCACCATATCATTTTTTATACGTATTTTTGCATGATTTTATTCATTCATTACAGTTTAATCGTTGTGAAGATGCTAGGGACAAACCGATAGCTTGACCGAACTATTGTTTCGTTTGCTTGTCTTATTGTCTTCTCGTCTTCTTTATTTTTCAGAAACCATGCTTCCTGTTGGATACATTTTAAAGGAGAAATACAAAATCCTGGGACATATTGCCTCGGGAGGGTTCGGTAACACATATCTGGCCGTCACGATTGCAAACAATGTCAGGGTTGCTGTCAAGGAGTTCTTCATCAAGAACATCAATGGTTACGACGACAACCATCAAGTCGTCGTATATAATAAAAACAACCAGGAACTCTTCCAAAAACAGATGAAGAAGTTCTTCAATGAGGCTCAGACACAAGCTTGTATCAATAACTTACATGTGGTTAATGTCACTGAGTCATTCCTTTGCAACCAGACTGCATACTATGTCATGGAATTTGTGGATGGACAGACACTTGCTCAAGTCATTAAGACGAATGGAAAACCACTCGACAACGACAAAGCTATTGATATCTTCCTGCAAGTGATTGACGCTCTCTTTGCCATACATAAGAAAGGGATTCTGCATCTGGATATCAAACCATCTAACATCATGGTCGATAGGATGGGGACAGCTAAAATCATCGATTTCGGAACGGCTAAGGTGGCACATGGGGGAAGCGACACGATATCGACTTTCACTCCGGCATACGCTCCTATGGAGGTGCATCAGCAAAGACCCGACGCGATTGGACCATGGACAGATATCTATTCTTTGGGTGCAACTCTCTACTATATCATCACTGCGAAAAGACCGCCTCAGGAGACTGATATCGTCGATCTGGGAGAGAAGGCTTTCTCCTTCAACGACAATACGGATGAGATGACCAGGAGGCTCATTGTATGGATGATGAAACCGGCAAGAAAAGAAAGACCACAAAACGTTACAGAAATACTCAAATTCATGGAGACGGGAGTCCTTCCGCGTTCACGGGAGGATGAGGATCATACGATGCTACATGGAGAAGACAGTCCTTTTGCTACTGTTTATAACGACAGTAACGAAGGACAACAGCAGACGGTTGTTCAAGGAGGAGGACATGGAAGAATTGGCGATGAAGTCAATGCTAAAACAAAAAAATCACACACAGGATGTTGGGTGTTCATCATCCTTACCCTCATTACCGCCGCAGTGGGATACTACCTTTATGACAGAGGGGTGATCGATAAGTGGTTTACAAAACAAAAGCAGGAAGTCGTCGTTAACGACGATTCCATTCAGGAAATCAACGACTCCGTCAATCAGGAACGCATCAAGCTCGAACAGGAAATCAACTATTACGATGCGATGCATAGCTTGCTCGACGAAATGAAAGAGAAAGTGGAAAGGGCACAGACAGAAGAGGAAATCGACTCATTATCTAAAGAGTTAGATGAAAAGTGGAATGAAACCAACAGGCTCTATGACGGAGTGGAATTAACCGACTACCATCAGAACACCCTCGTGAAAATCATGGAAGAACTCGAAAAGCAGATTCAGGAGAAATTGCAGACTATCCAGGAAGAAGAATTGCTCTCAATACTCCCCATCGACGACGATAGTTCATCTTCCATTGATGAGGACAACGATACGGAGATTGATGTGGATACTCTCGAGCAACAGCCTGTTACAGAAGACGATGAATTGGACAATGTCATCGACGATTTGCTTTTCTGACAATTCCCTTTTTATCTAATCTCTGCTCGCCCGCTTGCATGTATGCCGCAGTTGTCTGCGGCTGAAAATCAATACTCCATCATCCACTTCATCTTACGGAATTGCTTCAGCACATCGCACTTGCTCATATAAGCAGGTGCTTTTGTTTTCTGCTGCTCGTAATACTCGTTCAGCTTGTCTAAATTCATGTACTTTTCAGACAGGGGATTCGGCACGGGGGGGAGGTCTTCTGTGGACACCTGGTCTGAATCATCAGCAGGATAATTAAGCCAGTCATCAGTGGCAGTGTAGGCCAATGCATAAAGACATTTGCCTAAGAGTTCCGGATCTTCTGTGTCTAAACAAGAGCGGAGATACACCTCGCTGCTTTTGATGAAGTCGTTCTCGCCAACATGCCATTGATCCAGCATGTAAGGGCTGCTGCTGTTACGGTAGGAAGTCAGCCACCAACAGTCACCCTTGGGAGAAGCCTGATAATTTAGGATTGCCAGTTTATAGGCAATCTGATTTCCTTTCTCACTCTGACTGTATTTGCTGTATGACTTCTGAAGATTCAGAATATCCCGACAAAACTGAAGCTTAGGATTGTGGTCAAACACAATTTTGCGCATGCCTTCATGTTCGTAATCGTCCTTGCGGGCCTGTCTTTCTATCCAGCGCTCTTTATGGAAGTCACGGTGCTTCATGTAGTAGCTTATGTTCTGCTTGCCTAAATAAGAAAGACTTACTTGCTCAAAATAGGGGATGGCGTCTTTGAAACGGGCTTCTGCAAGGTATTTTGTACCGATGAAGTCATAGAAGAAGTCTTTGTCTTTATATACACGGGAACAGACGTAACGGCTGAGGGGGTCATTGTGATCACTGGTGATATATTCATAATAGGAAAGGCTTGAGGTGGCTGACTGCTGATAAAAATGGCGTACCATAAACTCGTTTTGATAATCCCAGTTCCATGTGCTCTCACCATGCATCTCATAGTCGTAGTTCGGACTGCGGTGGTGAGATGTGCTGTGCTGGACTTCCATCTCGTTGTACATGGCAAGTACAGCCAGCGAAAGGTTGTCCTCGCCATGTGATTGAAGCATCGGGCTCAATGTCTTTACCAATATGCGGTCGAGGGCGTTGCTGTAGCAGTAACCATCTCGTTGTTCGTTTTGGCATTGGCTGTCCAGCCACTGAAGTTCACCGACAAGCCAGTTGCGGTCGATGCAGCTGTCAGAGCTCTGAATCAAAAGGTTGGCACAACGGCAATTGTCTTTCACGCGGGAACTGCCGGGTAGCGACATGGCACGGATGATGGATGTTTTGGCATGATCTTTGTCACCGTTAATAAAATACACCAGGCTCTGAGCGGTTCCCCACATGCATGGGTCGTTCACCTGACCAATTTCCAACACGGAGTCCACAAAAGAGCAGAATGCAGACGACTCCTTATGCAGCTCTGCTAAGATGTCTTTCTTTTCAACAGTTTCTTTTTCTTCATCCCAGGTGTCTATGACGTCTTTGTTGTCGTATGTCTCCTGAAAATTGTTCACATATACCTGAAGCAGGTAGGGGAGAACAGGAGAGTTGGGGTTGCGGCTGTAAATGCGGCGGATGCCTGCGAGATTGTAGTATTTGTTTATGATGCAGCGAAGACTACCGCCGTCACCCTGACGGGAGAATATCTCAAGGGGCTCCTCTATACTGCCTGTATGGAACAAGGCGCCGGCATAGATGTTTTCCATCATGTCGCGATAGACGCTACGGACCATCCGCTTGCCGGTCGTCTCCCAATACTGCTTCACCTCATCCCATTTACGAAGAAGCATCAGGCAACGCATATAAAGCAGGTTGTATTGGCCCGACAGACGGCTTCCCTTATAGTTCTTAGCATGGGTCTGGACAGATAGTATCAGGCTGTCGCGGATTTCATAGTCTTCTTTGTCAGGATAATCCCAGCTGTTCGTGTAAAACTCGTCGCAGATGTCTAAATAGGTGTTCAGGTCGCGGACATAGCTCAGCATCTCATCATCGCCTATACTTTTGATATATACTTGAAGACCAGTCACGTCATAACGGGGATATTCCTTGTATTTCCCTTGGCTGTAATTTGTCCAGAAGGTGTCGAGGTCAGGACGGTATGGACCCGCATCCTCAAGGGTCTCTACAAAGCTTGCCATATAATAGTTATGTGTCGGATATTCATTGCCGCAGCTGTAACCGTACTGGGGCATCAATATCCAACATAGCAGCAATAGGAACAATATGTGTATTTTCCTGCTTGTGGTTCGCACATTTCTCATATAACGGTTGCTCATAAAAAACCTCTTTAAAATTGTCTCATGGTTTGAATGAATTGATTGTGCTTCTCTTAGTCTGTTTTTCTCTCTGTTTCGTAGTTAGTAACGTGGTTTCTGGTTTCTCAGGTGTCGGTTGTCTGCTTTTCTGGTAGTCTGGTTATCTGGTTATTGGGCTATTTTTATCTTTTTACTCAAGTTTCTGAAGTCATTATTTATTGTTTTACAACACATTATCAGTTGTGTTCTGGTAATCACACCGGATAGCTTTTTGTTAAGCGAAGCGTTTTTTGAAGAACGAAGTTCTACTTATTTATTGTTTTTCAACACATTATCAGTTATGTTCTGACAATCACACCGGATGGCTTTTTGTTAAGCGAAGCGTTCATTATCAGTTGTGTTCTGACAATCACGCCGGATGGCTTTTTGTTAAGCGAAGCGTTTTTTGAAGAACGAAGTTCTACTTTTTGTTAAGTTTTGTCAGCACGTAGTGCGGTATGGGTTGTGGTCATGGTTGCGGAAAACTTGTTTTCAGGCAAGCATGGCTGCAATCCATACCATTGGGCGCAGCCCATGACAAAACGTTTTTTTTATTTATTTATCTTTTTGTCGTTTGTTTTGCTTAAATAAGACCACAGTTTTCTGATCTTCATGAAATAGCCAAAACACTGAATCTTAATAGAAATCTTTAATCTTAAATGTTTAAATCTTAAATGTTTAAATCTTTAATCTTAAATGTTTAAATCTTAAATGTTTAAATCTTTAATCTTAAATGATTAAATCTTTAATCTTAAATGTTTAAATCGTAAATCTTTAAATCTTAAATGTTTAAATCGTAAATCTTAAATCTTAAACGTTTTTAATTATCCGATGTATATTCCTGGTTCATAAGCACAAGTTTCTTGTGAGAACCACTCACGTCAAGGCTTACATCCCAAGAGTTGTTGTCATCGTCATAGAAGTAAAGCACTGCTTTGTTGCCAGAGAGCTGATTCACTTCCATCTCGTTTGTTATGGCCTCACCGTTTTTCATCATCACATTGCCATTGTTCGTGAAAGTAATCACGTCGGTCGTCACCGGGTCAACAAAACGGTTCGACAACAGCATGTTGCGGACTGACTGCTCTGTGCTCATCATCACAGGAGGAGTAGGGGCTGGCCTTGAAGGGGGAGTATAAGTGGAAATGTTGTCATAATCATCATCATTATCGTTGTCTGGAACAAAAGCATCTTCCTGATGGGCGATAACTGGGGGTTTTACATTAATCTTGGGCAGTTCTGGCATCAGCTGCGACAAGTCCCGGTCTAATGGGGCAACTGAGTCGTTTTGAAGAGAATCTACGAGATGAAAATCCATATTCGACTTTGGACGTTCTGATGGAAGCGACTTCATCGGCTTCTCTTCTGGCAAGTTTGCTTTTTTGTGGATAAGCCAGAGCATTAGAGCTGTTATCAGCCCTAAAAATATAAAGTAGCCTATATGATATTCTTTTTTCTTCTTTTTCTTCTTGCGGCGGCGGGGAGAACTTGCTGCAATGGGCGCTACTGTTGTTTCTGCTGTAGTGGAGGATGTGTTGTTTGATGATGAGGTGGATTCTGACATCGTTACGCTATCGCCCTCCATGAATGGTAGTTTTGTTCCGCAGTGAAAGCAGTATTTTGAGTTTTCCGGCACTTGCTCGCCGCATTCAGGACAATATTTCTGAGACATCGTTTTTATTTAATGATTTCTATATTTAAGATTTATGATTTTTTCTCTTACAGTCATTCCATCTTTTACTTCCTTTTTATTACTTTCTATTCAAGTTTCTGAAGTCATTATTTATTGTTTTACAACACATTATCAGTTGTGTTCTGGCAATCAAACCGGATGGTTTTGTGTTAAGCGAAGCGTTTTTTGAAGAACGAAGTTCTACTTTTTGTTCAGTTTTGTCAGCACGTAGTGCGGTATGGATTGTGGGCATGGTTGCGGAAAACTTGTTTTCAGGCAAGCATGGCTGCAATCCATACCATTGGGCGCAGCCCATGACAAAACGTTTTTTTATCTTTTTTGTTGATTGAACATCCGAAACTTGAATAATTCAATTAATTCCTGTAATTCTTGTAAATAAATTCAAGTTAGTTCTTGTGGGCTTTCCATCGCTGTCTGTGTGGCAGGTGTGTCGTTGCAGTATTTGCCCCACATGTTTCTGATAATCTCGGCGATTTGCTGGCGTAGTGATAGGGGCTGGAGCACTTCGACGTTGTCGCCGTTCCAGAGGATTTGCTGGATGAAGTCGTAAGTGGGTCGGAGCTGGTAGGTGAAGATGCTGAATTCGTCGTTGCATTCGGTTTCCAGCTGGGATTTGTGGAGACGGAGGTTGCGGATGTAGTTCGCCTGGCCTGGCAACACTTTGAGTTTAATGGTCTGGATTTCGGTTTCCCGGTTGGCGAAGATGCCGAAACAGCCGTGGAAGTATTCTTTGGCAGTCCAGTCCTTGGGCATGTCGAAGGTCTCGTCTTTGGTGTGGAGAAAATGGATGCGGTCGAGCGCGTAGATGCGTGGCTCCTGCTTGTGGTAATAAGCATAGGTGCTCAGCCCAATCAGATACCACCGCTGTTGGAATAGCTTGACGCAATAAGGCTGCACGTCGAAGTTGCTCTCCTCGTCTTTCCAGTAGCTGTGGTAGGTGATGTTGAGGACTTTGTTTTCTTTCATCGCCTCGATGATAGGGTAGAGGTACTGCTGTCCGGAGGGGACATATTCCAGTACGATACGGTCTTTGATGCACTGGCTGCTGGCGATCGCGTTGCTGACGCAGAAGGTGTTGTAGAGCCATGAGCGCAGTCCGTTCTGACTGATGTCTTCTATGTTTTCAATGTAATAGCGGTATTCGCCATGGTTTTCGTTGACGATGTTGATGCCGAACGTGTCCCAGATGGCGTATCGCCAATTGTCGAAGGTGCGCTTGGACAAAGCCTCTCCGCCGCTGATGTCGACGTCGCGCTGCCAGCGTTCGTTCAGGGCTTTGAAGGAGATTTTTTTACGCTGGTAGATTGTTTCGATTACCCAGACGTGTTTGCTGATAAGATTTTGGTAGGGCATTTTGTTGTTTTTTTAGAGGTTAGGGATGGCCGTGCTTCGCCGGCCGGATGTGCGGCAGACGACTGCTGCCTGCAAGAAAGCGAACGGGAATGATGGGATTAATGGGAGCGATGGGGGTTAATGGGAGCGATTGGAGTTGATGGGAGCATTGGAATTTGATTGGAGTTGTTGTTTATTTTTTGCAAAGATACGGCAAAGGTACGAAAAAAGATGGCAGAGGTTTATTTTTTTTTTAGTTTTTAATTGTTCTTTTTTTTATTTGTTAGTGGTCGCTGCGTTCAAAAAGATTCGAAATCATATAGAAAATGATTGCAAAATATGCTAACAAAAGAATAAAAACTCATGGGATTAAGCAAATAATCTTAAAAATAAGGGATAAAAGCACATCTGCATGCGTTTTATTTCATATAAAATGCGTAACTTTGTGGCTACTTTTGTTATTTGACATGATAAAGTCGTTACATATTGAGAATTATGCGCTGATAAGCAAGCTTGATATCGAGCTTCATGACGGATTCTCGGTGATTACCGGTGAGACCGGTGCGGGCAAATCCATTATCTTAGGCGCCATCGGACTGCTGAAAGGTCAGCGGGCGGAGACACGCAGCATCAAGAGCGGCGAGTGCCGTTGTGTGGTGGAAGCCGTGTTCGACGTGAGCCGTTATGCCCTTCAGCCTTTTTTTGATGATAACGACCTTGACTTCGACGGGACAGAGTGTGTGGTTCGCCGTGAGCTGACTGCCACGGGCAAAAGCCGTGCCTTCATCAACGACACACCCGTGAGCGCGGGACAGCTGAAGGAACTCGGCGACCAGCTGCTCGACGTCCATTCCCAACACCAGAATTTGCTGCTCAACAAAGAAGGGTTTCAGCTCAGTGTGCTTGACCTTCTCTCTGGCGACTCAGACCTGCTGAACCGCTATCAGGTTGTTTATGCCGATTACCGCCATGCACTCCAAGCCCTCGACGAGGCAATAGCAGCTTCCCAGCGCAGTCAGGAGGATGAGGACTACTGGCGGTTCCAGTATAACCAGCTTGATGAGGCCCGTTTGGATTCCGATGACGAGCAGGAGGAGCTGGAGCGCGAGTCGGAGCTGCTTGAGCATGCCGAAGAAATCCGCTCAGAGCTTTTCGCCGCCCAGTCGGTGATTGACGGCGACGAGCAGCCGGGCGGCGGAGACAATATCCTGTCGCAGCTGAAGCATGCCCTGTCGTCGCTGTCTGGCATCGGCGACAAATATGCGCCTGCCGGTGAGTTGTCGGAGCGCATAGAAAGCTGCTATATCGAACTGAAAGACGTGGCAGGCGAAATCGAGAGCGGCATCGACAGCGTGGAGTCGAACCCTGAGCGCCTGCAGCAGGTGGAGGAGCGGCTCAATCAGATTTATACCCTTGAACGTAAACATAACGTTGACAGCATCGCGGCGTTGAAAGCCATCCGTGATGACTATTGCCAGAAACTCGATGCCATAGACAACAGTGAGGAGCATATCAACGAGCTGCGGAAGCAAGCCGAAAAACTCTATGCTGATGCGTCTGCCCTTGCCTCGGAGCTGACTGCCTGCCGAACTGCTGCTGCCCGTGAGGTGGAAAACCGAATGGTGGGCTTACTGCAGGAACTGGGTATGGCTAATGTGCGGTTTGAAATATGTGTTTCTTCCGATTTGTCGCAGCTGAGTGCTACCGGCGCGGACCATGTGGCATACCTGTTTTCCGCGAACAAGAACGGTGCTTTGCAGGACGTGTCGAAAGTGGCGTCGGGTGGTGAGATTGCGCGTGTGATGCTCTCGCTGAAGTCTCTGATAGCCAGTGCTGTTAAACTGCCGACCATCATCTTCGATGAAATCGACACCGGTGTGTCGGGACGCATCGCCGAGAAGATGGCGAAGATTATGCAGTCGATGGGCGAGGGAGGCCGTCAGGTGATCAGTATCACACATCTGCCTCAGATTGCGGCGTTGGGCAGCAGCCACTACAAAGTCTATAAGGAAGACGATGATGATGCCACGCATACGCATATCGTGGAGCTGAGCAGCGAAGAGCGGGTGGAGGAGATAGCGCACATGCTCAGCGGTGCGGAGCTGACGAAGGCGGCGATTGAGAACGCACGGACATTGCTTAATAGTTTTTAGTTTCTTTTTGTTTGTTCTTATTAATTCCCATTTTATCCTAATATTATCTTATCCAGTCTTATAAAATCCCATCTTATCCTATAATAATCCTATAGTCTCATATTATTTAAACATACAATGAAAAAGTTTTTGATAACACTGGTTTTGACGGCTGTGACGCTGAGTGTGTGGGGGCAAGAGGCACCTGCACCGAAATGGCTGTCGAAAGCACAGAAGTCGATTCTGTCGGTGATCACATACGACCAAAACCGTGAGAAGCTGAATGAAGGCTGCGGTTTTGTGGTTTCGTCCGACGGTGCGGTAATTTCCACCTATAACACGTTCAAGGAAGCCTACAGCGCTGTGGTGGTGGATGCGAGTGGCAACAAATACGATGTGGAGCGAATCCTCGGTGCCGACGATGTTTATGGGCTGGTGCGCTTCCGTATCTCCAACAAGAAGACCACGCCGCTCACCATCGCCTCATCGACCGCCTCGAACCGTGGAATGGATGTCCTCGCTATCGGTTATACAAAAGGGAAGGTGAACGTGGTGCCGAAGTCGTCGATAGAGAAGAAAGACATGGTGTCGGACAATAAATACGCCTACTACACCCTTGCTACTGAGTTTGACGGGAAGCAGGAGGGCAATGGCTTGTTTAACACCAACGGAGAGCTGGTCGGCATTATCCTGTCGTCGGTGGACAAAAAGAGCGGTGCGGTGGATGCCGCAATGGGCAGAGACCTGAGTTTAGGTGCGCTGCTCAATCGCAGCCAGTCGATGACTTACAACAAAATCTACATCAAGAAAGGTATTCCCGACTCACCGGGCGAGGCCTTGATATACTTGTCAATGAAGTCGCGCAACACGGGCAACGACGAGTATATGGACCTGGTGAACCTGTTTATCGAGACCTATCCCGACGTGGCTGAGGGCTATCTCCGCCGTGCCATTCCGCTCATCGACCTCCAGCGTTTTGATGACGCCGACCGTGACCTTCAGACCTATATGAAGCTGGTTGAGGATAAAAGCTATGGCCATTACTGTGTGGCCCAGACCATACGCGACAAGCTGGTTTATCTGCCTGAGCCCGTCTACGACAAGTGGACCTACCCGGTGGCGTTGGATCATGTGGAGCAGGCTATCACAGGCATGCGTGCAGACTTGGAAAAAGAGACCAAAGCCGACATGAAGGAGATGAATGAGGTTACGCTCTATAAAGCTATCTTGCTGAAAGCTGAGTTGCTTTCCTCGAGCGGTGACCATCGTGGCGCCATCGCCATCTACGACGATGTGAACACCAGCAAATATAAAGGTCCCGCAACGTTCCATGCTTGCTGTCTGGAACATCAGGCAGCCGGCGACAGCCTCGACATCCAGATAGCCCTGATGGACTCAGCCATGGCACAGTTCCCTGACTCGTTGCCGGCAGAAGCCTCCGGCTACGTGATGCACCGTGCCAAGCTTTACAACGATGCCGGGATGTATCGTAAGGCTGTCGCAGACTACAACACGTTCTTTGACTTGAGCAAGGGCCAGGTGAGCCCCGTGTTCTATTACGACCGCAGTCAGATAGAGCTTCAGGGAAAGATGTATCAGCAGGCGTTGGATGATATCAATAAAGCCGTTGAGATGGAGCCCAACAGCCCGCTCTATCTCGTTGAGAAGAGTGCTATGCACCTTCGCGTGAACCAGCTTGACGAATGTATCGCCGCCGCAGAGAAATGTATTGCGCTCAGCCAGCAGTATCCTGACGCTTACCGGATACTCGGTTATGCGCAGATTCAGAAAGGAGACAAGGCAAACGCGAAAATCAACCTGGAGAAAGCCAAGGAGCTGGGCGACGAGGCAGCTCAGGAAATTATGGATAAATTCTTGAAATAAAAAATTAGGGGGAGTTAAAATCCTTCGGATTTGGAAGTTAATTTCCTTCGGAAATGGAATAAAAAGGAAGTGAACAAATGGATCATTCGATATTGACACATTCGGTGGATCAGTTGGCGGACATCAACACGTTGTCGCGCCTGTTTGACAAGGACACGCGGGTGTTCCGGATGCCATCGGAGCATGTGCTGGCAGAGATTATTGATATTGCCCGCGATATTATCTTTCCTTATCACTACGGTGAGACGCCGGTCTATAGCGACACGCTGAAATACTATATAGGCGTGAGGGTGGACCGTCTGTCCCGCCTGTTGCGTGAGCAGATTGCCATCAGTCTGGAATACGATGAGGAATATTGCATGAACTGTCATCAGCGTGCAGAGGAAATCACGTCGCAGTTTATCGCCAGCTTGCCGAGCCTGCGCGCTATCCTGACAACCGATGTGGTAGCCGCATATAACGGAGACCCCGCCGCCAAGAGCAATGGTGAGATCATCGCATGCTACCCGGTGGTGAAGGTACTGACCAACTACCGCATCGCCCACCAGCTGCTGCTGCTTGGCGTTCCGCTTATCCCGCGTATGCTGACCGAGATGGCGCATTCTGAGACGGGTATCGACATCCATCCGGGTGCCACCATTGGTGAGTCGTTCACCATCGACCACGGCACGGGTGTGGTCATCGGCGAGACCTGCGTCATAGGCAAGAACGTGAAGCTGTATCAGGGTGTCACCCTCGGTGCGAAGAGCTTCCCGCTCGACGAGAACGGAAATCCTATCAAGGGCATTCCGCGTCATCCGATTCTGGAGGACGATGTGGTGGTTTATTCAAACGCCACGATCTTAGGCCGCATCACGATCGGACGGGGCGCTGTGGTGGGCGGAAACATCTGGGTGACCGAGGACGTGCCGCCTGGCTGCTCGGTTGTTCAGGGACGGTCGTCGAGAAAGAAATGAGGCGTTTTGGGGTTTAAGGCTTCGGAAAGGCGGTGCTTCGCCGGCCGGATGAGCAGCAGACGACTGCCTCTCACAAGAATAAGCATTAAGACCTTAAGGACCTTAAAGACCTTAAAAACCTTAAGAACTTTAAAGAAATCAGTGGCTTAATGGATAAGATAGGCTTAGCGGAAACAAAATTTGAAATTAATTTAAAAACATCATAATGGA
>JAEEGF010336951.1_pt1 | contig 13175 bp, 13 predicted proteins | sample 9134171 | NCBI WGS metagenome assembly JAEEGF01 (sample SAMN16246542, study PRJNA631951) | gut metagenome | biome: gut microbiome; feature: rumen; material: AP-attached | host: Bos | place: Iran: Karaj | collected 2018-10
TGCAGAAAATGTAATGGATTTTTCAAGAGTGAAAAGGGAAAACGCGGTGATGCCGTACCGATCAAATTATATTGGGATCCTAACGCGATCTTTGAGTGGTAGACTAAACCGGTACGTGAGCTTTAACTGAATAGAAAAAAACAAAACAGAGTCGAAGGAAGCAGATCCGGCAGACTCTGTTTTTATAATTTATCTGCTGACTCAGTGCTTGCTGCAGGTTCGATCAGTCTGAAAAGGTCCCGGTCAGACGATCATCTTTTATCATTAAGGCGGGATGATAGCCATAAAGATCATCGGCATAGAACGCTTTTTTCTGATCAGAAGCAGATAAAAAGGCACCGCAGTGCCTCTAGAGTTTATTCCATGTTATCTGATACGAAGCGGTAGAAGTCGCTCCTTTCGATCTCGATCGACATCGCATAACGGTTTTTGACGGTGTTGATCGCATTCTCCAGATAGGAGTTAAGCAATTGCTCATCATAAGCTTCCGTATCGATAAGCCATTGTGCCTCTCCGGTCGTGAAGTTGTATTTCACACTGTCGGTGATGAAGTTCTTGTTGTAGAGCTGAGCGATGTGGATGCCGTTGCCGAAGATATCGGTGCCTGCATACAGACGGGAATCATAATCGATGCCAAAGAGATTGTAGACTGTTGGCAGGATATCGACGTTGCAGCAAGGCGTATCGACTTCGATCTTTTCATCGAGACCTGAATTGTAGATGATGCAGGTCGAATGATAGCTTTCAAAGTCTTCATCCTTCGGCTCACCTTTCAGGGCTTCATAAGCGATATCGGTCAGATAGTAAGGATAGTGATCGCCTGTCAGAACGATGACGGTCTTATCGAGAATACCTTTTTCTTCAAGGCGGTCTACCAGATAAGTCATTGCCTTTTCCAGTTCGTAGTTGCAAGCCAGATATCCGGTCGCACTGATCGGCTGCGACAGGTCGACAAACTGGGCGACATAGTCATGGTTTCTTGCCGCCATGACATTGGCCCCCGAATAATTGCCGTGTCCGGAGAAAGTCATATAGTAAGTGCAGAACTGTTCGTCATTGATGTAATCATCGACCGACTGTTCCATCATCTCGTAGTCAGATGCCGGCCAGGCGGTGGTGAAGCTCATGCCATCGTCCATGAACTTGCAGTCAAAGCCCATATTAGGCAAGGTCTGATTGCGGCCGTAATAATAGCCATAATAGTTATGATAAGCCCGGCTCTTGATGCCTTCATTTTTATTGAACATGTTGCCTAAAGCTGTGGACATGTTTTTATCTATCGATTGACCCATCGTACCCGAGATACTGCCCATGTTGGTCGACTGTCTGGCCACATCCGGCCACACGCCAGTCAGAAAGGCATACTCGCCATTGGTCGTCACATTCTTGAAGGAATTATAGTAATTGTTTAAAACGATGCCGTTATTGGCCAGCTTATATAAAGTCGGTGTGAGTTCTTTATCGATCGCTAAAGAAGAGAACGATTCGGCACAGATATAGATCAGGTTATAGCCTTCAAACATGCCGGTATACTCGTTGTGCCTGGTCGGTGAAACACCATTCAGATAAGAACACAGCGAAGTGATCGTCTCATCATCACTGAGCTTTTCAAGTTTAGAGAAATTCAGTTCATCAAAGCGGTTGAATCTAATGACCGGCGGCGCGATCTCCTCAACTTCTTCTTCATCGTTCTGTTCATACTCTGCTTCGATCACGACGTTGTCACCGTTGTGGATCAAAGACATACCTTCCTCTTCGCCAAATAACGCATAACGGGTCTCAACGACGAAGTTGGCCATAGCACCAAGTTTATTCGAAGCAGTATCAGTATCGACATAGCGGCTGTGATAGGCGCCATAGGCCGAATTGTCTGCCTTGCCAGTCAATGGCAAAGCCAGCACGATCAGATTCCAGATGACAAAGCCCATGACCACCATGCTGAATCTTTCCTTGAGCACAAACGGTTCATGATTCTTCACATAAAGATATCTGACAAACTGCCCCAGCAAAGGCATTTCAAACAGAATGATCTGTTTGATGTTTTCATTGACTGTGGCTTTGATGGACCAGCCAAAACTTGTTACCGCATCCTTGCCGGTACCGATCATTGAAGCTGAGACCAGTGAACCAAAGGTCTTGTAGTAGATCAGGTTCCCCAGATAGAAAAGCGAGATCACAAAGATGAAAAGACTTCGGTAAAGCAGTTCATTCTCACTGTTCAGATTAAGGATATTGGTAAAGGCCGTTAAGATGAAAGCTAAAGGAACGATGAAAAGGAAGTTCCATATTCCAAAGCCGCTTAAATTCCCATGGATCTCATGGTATAGAAGCAGTTCCCAGTACAGAAGGATCACAAACATCTCGAGAAGTTCTAACAGGATCCTTTTTTCTTTCAGTCTCTTTAAAAAATCATTCATTGACACTGTATGATTTTATCACTATTTTTTTGAGATTCAAATTAAATATTATTATTTTATATAAAATATATTATTAAGTTCTGCTAAAATTTATATCAATTAAAGGTATACGAAAATGAACAGAAACAGGGAAATAATCAAAACCAGCATCATTGGCGTAGCGGCAAATCTGCTGCTGGCTGGCTTCAAAGCGACCATTGGCCTGCTGGCAAATTCCGTCTCCGTACTCTCCGATGCGATAAATAACGCGGCTGATGCTTTGTCTTCGATCCTGACGATCGTCGGTACAAAACTCTCGGAAAAGGAGCCGGATCGCAATCATCCTTTCGGTTATGGCCGGGTCGAATATCTCTTCTCGCTGGCCATCGGAATCATCATCGCCTTTGCGGGTATCGATTCTCTGGAAAACTCTGTGGAAAGAATTCTTCATCCGGAACCGATCGATTTTGACACGTCTTCGATCATCATCATGTCTATCGCGGTGGTCATCAAACTCGCGGTCGGTCTATATACAAAGAAGCGAGGCGAACTTCTGGAATCGGAATCCCTGGTCGCTTCAGGCAAGGAAGGACTCTCTGATGTCTTGGCCACAATTGCGACGATCGTTGCCGCCTTCATCTATGTAAGAAGCAGTGTTAACATCGAAGCCTATGTCGGTTTAGTCATTTCCATACTGATCATCAAGACCGGTGTGGAAACTATCCTGGATACTTCTTCTGTCATCTTAGGCAAAAGTTCCGATCTTGAACTGGTCAACAAAATAAAAGACTCCATCTCGTCCTTTTCTGAAGTTGAGGGAGTCTACGATATCATCATTCACAGCTATGGCAAGAATAAGCAGATCGCTTCCGCACATGTCGAAGTATCTGACAAATACACCGTCGCCTGGGTCGACAACCTTGAACGCCATGTCGCCCGCAAAGTCAAAGAGGATACCGGCGTTGAACTCTCCGGTCTGTCCATCTATGCGATCAACACCGAATCACCAGAGGTCATCAAGACCAGAGATGCGATCAGGAAGATCGTCGATGAAACGGAAGGTGCCAACAACATGCACGGTTTCTATATCGACATGATCGACAAATCGATGAACTTTGATGTCGTGCTGGCTTTCGGTTCCCGCAGCAAGGATTCCCTGCTGGCGGAACTGCAGGAGAAAGTCCATAAGCTTTATCCTGACTATTCGATCGGCATCACTGTTGACTACGATTTTGCCGAGTAAAAGATCCTAATAGAAATGACCGTAACGCGCCTGTGCTTCATAGCACAGGTGTTTCATATCCAGCTCTTTGATGATGTTTTCCGGCATACAGCGGCTGTACATCTCTTCGTCAGGCTCAATATTGCCTTTATCAGAAGTGATATAGATAGCCAAAGGCCTTCTTAAACCAATCGCATATGATAACTGTACTTCGCACCATTTGAGATCATGTGAACCAAGCAGCTGCTTAGCTAGTACTCTGGCCATATAGGCACCGGAAAGATCGACCTTGCTGGGATCCTTGCCGTTCATACAGCCACCGCCGACCTTGCCAAAAGACTGGTAAGCATCAACAACGATCTTTCTGCCGGTAAGTCCCGCATCACCTTCAAAACCGCCGATCAGGAATTTGCCCGTCGGATTGATCAGGAAGTTTTCGATCTCCAGGCCATATTCCTGGCACAGTTTCGTTACATAATCTTTCAATATCCCATCACTTGTCTTGCGGTCAGTTTCGGCATTCTGATAAGAGATCGTAAAGTCTTTGATCTTGACGATGCGCATATCATCATCATAGTAGCCGGTGATCTGAGCCTTGCCATCGGCATAAAACAGATCATTGCTGTGGACGAGTTCATCATATTTTCTGGCCAGTTTCTGCAAGATCACCATGGCCTTTGGCAGAAGCTCTTGCGTTTCATTGCAGGCATAGCCAAACATCATGCCCTGATCCCCTGCGCCTTTGACTTCATCATTGGTGCCTAAGGCGATATCTGCCGACTGCTTGCCAAGATTGTCGATTACTTCATAATCAGTGCTGTAACCGACATCCTTCAGCACTCTTTTAGTTACCTTTTCTACATCAACTTCAGCTTTTGAAGTCACTTCACCGGTGACAAAGATCTTGCCCTTGCCGCCCATTACTTCAATGCCGCATCTGCTTGTTTCATCCTGTCTCAGATACTCATCGAGCAAAGCAGCCGAGATCTGATCACAGACCTTGTCCGGATGTCCTCTGAAGACGATCTCGTTTGAATAAACTTTCATTTCTACCTCTTTCTACCTACAAAAAAATCCCGCCAGCCTATGACGAGATTTGCTTAATTACGATCTACCCATCGTTCAAGCTTTAGCACCTTGTCTTAACAGGTTGCTGCACGATCATCGAGCTTGTCTCTCCCGTGCTCTTCATAGGTGATATTATCATAACACAGATTATGCTATATTGTTCTGTTTCTTTCAGAAATAAAGGTGCCGATCATCCGCGCAAACACAAACATGATCGCATATTCGCTCTCCTGCCAGATCCTTAACGAATGCGGTTCCGCGCACATCAGATAGCCATACTGTTTCTTTCCGGATTCGATCCTCACGATCAGTAATGATTCGATCTGATTTTCATTCAAAGTCTCATAAGTCTGCGGACAGATGTCTCTGATATCCTTGATCCGATTGGTCGCATAAGCTTCTTCTTTCATCAGTTTTTCGATATCAGCGATCGTTCCTACCGGCCGATCATCGAGCACGCTGATGAGTTTTTTATCTTCTTTGGCATAGTACATATTGGTGATATGCAGATCGTTCTTAAGTGCCTCAAAACCCGCTTTAAACTTAAGACTGAGCTCATCGACTTCATCGATCGCCCTGACCAGGTTCTTGATAGTGACATAGAGCCCGTTGTTGTGAAGCTTGACGATCTCGATATTGCGGTGTTTAGATTCGACATAGATGATGTAGCAGTTGCGGCCCTTGACCTTGCCGCGATACAGAGTCTTGTCGACCATCTCGAACAGCTCATCATGATCGGTCGTATTGAACGGATAAGTTGCCATGCCGATCGTCGCTGTCACAAAGATCATCTCGTCATCGATCCTGTATTGTCTTCTTAACAGACGCTCATCCTCATAGAGTCCGACACAGAAGTCTTTCTTCTCATCATATTCAAGATGTCTGAAATCGACCATCAGGAATTCATCTCCGCCAAACCGGCCGGCTATGCCAAAATCAGCGAGATTCTCCTTTAACAGGACTGCAAACTGTTTCAGCAGTTCATCACCTGCCGCATGGCCATGGGAGTCATTGATGTTCTTGAAATTATCGATATCCAGCATGCCGAAGGTAAATGGAATTTCTTCTTCGATCAGGCTGTTCACAAAAGCAAACATGTGCTCACGGGTCACCACGCCAGTCAGAGGATCAAGCACATCTGAAATGCGGTGTCCATCAAGCACCTTCTCAAAATAATGATATCTGTTCAGTTCTTCCCGCGTATACATCGCTTCCTCTTTATCATAACAACTTCATCTGCTCATGTGCAATAAGATGCCTGCTGTGATCGATCGAAAATACCGAAAGAAAAAGAGGCATCTGCATAATGTCACTAACTTAATGTGACATTAGACATCTGCCCTCTTTATAAAACGAACATCTGTTCCTGGATCAGTATCTGATCACATAGTAGATCACATAGACCCAGCTCAATAAGCCGTGAAAGATCGCCCAGCCGACTGATTTCCAGGCTGTGTAACTGATCACCATCGCCAAGGCGCTGCCGAAAGTGATGCCTGATCTGACGGTCTTTTCGACTACCGTATTGGTCTTTATCTTTTCGCTCATTCCGATCTCCTTTTTATGATATGTTTTTATTATTTTAGCAGAGATCAGGATCTTATTCAGTTGAATTTAAACAGATTTAGTCCGGTGCTATCGTCCTTGAAGCGATCGACTTTCCCCTCGATGATATAGATGAACATCTCACAGGTCGCAGAGATCCTGGCACTGTTGAGATGACCGCCAACCGTCTGGCCTTTTTCATCGGCAGCCGCCATATGGATATGGGAATAATACTCACCATTCATTGTATTGATCGAACCGGTCAGTGAGACGATCTCATAGACGCCCTTAAAGGTATTGGAGTTGTATTTCTTTTCCAGCACATCATAGGCACCGACGGTAAACTCATCGACCGCACCCAAGGCATTGACGTTAGCCAGTCTGACATTTTCCTTCAGCGCCACTTCCTTGAGTTTTTCCATGATCTCTTCACCGCGGTCCATCCTGATCACCAGGACATTATTGAATTTTCTGTATTCCATAAATTCTAAAACTCCGCTTCGTGCATCCAGACATATCTTTCGTCTTCGTTTCTGGTCGTCTGCAGCCAGGGGTTGCCCTCAAGGTGTCTGATCATCCAGCAGGTATACATCTGAAAACCAGGGGCGACTGATTGCGGATGCAAAGCCTCCGGGGTAATAGCGGAGAAGCTGTTGTCCACGCTCTTGAAGACTTCATCACCAACAAAGCTTGCGCCGAATCCTTCCGGACGGTCAAACTTGAAATAGTAGAGTTCCGGCTGCGGATGACGGTGCGGCAGGTACCCTGACCAGTTGCCGCGGTCATTCAGTACTTCACCTAAGACCATATTTGAATGCGGGGCGATCTCCTTGTCAAAGATCGTATTGACTCTTCTTTTGGCGACATTGCCAAACTTGCCGACACAGGAATATGACCAAGGGGCATCTTCCGGTTTATACAGCTTTGGCACAAAGACCGTTTCATTCTTTGTGCACTGCACGAGTATTTCAGCAGCACTTAAAGCTTTTACTGTGACTTTCGTTTTGCTGCATACATGCAAGGCATAAGGTCCTTCACTGAAGACATCTTTACGGCTGGCTGTCTCTTGATGATCTTCCCAGCTGTATTCGATTTTTCCGCTCAGCAGCAGGATCGCTGTTTCTTCACCCTGTCTTTCAAATGTTCTTACTTCATTCTCCTTCATCCGATAGACTCTGACGTCCATCATCATGTCCGAGTACTCGTTGTCATAAGTGCTCAGGATCTCTTCGCCATTCTCATCAAATTCCGGATAACCAAACAATTTCTTTTCCATCATTAACCCTTTCTATCTATCGCTCTTAACGCAGCTTTCATGATATCTTCTGCTGTCATTCCATAATCTTTTTCAAGATCGCTTTGCGGTCCGCATTTGCCATAGCGGCTGTGATTGCCGATGAACTCCTGCGGCAAAGGCAGTTTTTCACTTAAACACTGGGCAACCATTGAACCAAGACCGCAGTTGACCAGATGGTTCTCAGCACTTACAACGCAACCCGTTTTTTGCGCTTGTTCAAGCAGCAGTTTTTCATCTAACGGCTTCCAGGTATGCATATCGATCAAAGAAGCACTGATGCCTTCTAAGCTCAGTTTTTCTATTGCTTCTAAGGCGTTGTTGACCATGATCCCCGAAGCGACGATCGTGACATCGCTTCCCTGTTTTAAGAGCACCCCTTTGCCTATCTCGAAGTCTGAACCATCACCATAGACCTGTTTGTGATCCTTGCGGATCAGCCGCATATAGGTTATGCCTTCTTGCTTAACAAGCTTCTTTGTCAGTGCATAAGTCTGCACATAATCAGCTGAATCGATCACTACGGCATCAGGGATCGTCAGATATAAGCCTGCATCTTCAAAAGGCATATGCGTTGCGCCATTGAAGGCTGCCGTTACACCCGGATCAGAACCGATGACGTGGATCGGCCAGTGTGAATATCCGCCGGCCAGGAAAGCCTGATCAAAGGCTCGTCTGCCCGCAAAGACGCCAAAGCTGTGCATGAACGGGATCATTCCCGTCGCCGCCATTCCAGCTGCCACGCCCATGGCGTTTGCTTCGGCAATGCCCGCATTGAAGAAACGTTCCGGATATGCTTTCTGAATTCTTGTCGCATTGATGCAGGCGGCCAGATCACAATCGATATGCACGATCCGCTTATCATCCTTCATCATCTCGATCATGGCATCGACATAGCCATCACAGTTTGCGCGCGGATCTTTTTGATGATTTCCAATCAGAGTGTAACTCATAAGGCTTGCTCCTTCATGGTCATAAGTTTTTCTTCCGCTTCTTTAAGCATCTGCTCCCACTCAGCTGCACTTGGCTTGGCTGAATGGGCACCGCTCTTTTCCATCAGACTCACGCCTTTGCCTTTGATCGTATGCAGGATCAAAGCTGTCGGCAGTTCACTGCTTCTCGCCTTTTCAAAGGCGGCAGCCAATTCTTTGATACTGTTGCCGTCTTGTACTTCGATGACATTCCAGCCGAAGGCCTCGAACTTGGCGCCAAGCCCTTTGCCATGACTCATCACTTCTTCACAGCTGCCATCAAGCTGACGGCCGTTATTATCGATTAAGGCAATCAGGTGCTTGAGCTTATAATGAGCGGTAAACTGAGCCGCTTCCCATATCTGTCCTTCATCAGCTTCACCATCGCCGATAAAGACATAGACATCACTCTCTATCCCCTGCAGTCTGTTTCCCAAGGCAACGCCAGCCGCCTGCGAGAAACCCTGTCCTAAAGAGCCGGTCGTCAGATCGACGCCTTTAGTGATCAGGTGGTCAGTATGGGAAGGAAAGTGTGTATTGAAGTCATTTAAGGTATAAGCTTCATTCACCGGGAAATAGCCGCTCAGACCCAGCGTTGCATAAAGCGCCGGTCCGGCATGTCCTTTGGAAAGCACGCACCAGTCCCGATCCTTCATTAAAGGTTCCTTGGGATCATAATGCATTATTTCGCCATAGAGTAAAGCCAGGGCATCAGCGATCGACATCGACCCGCCAATATGTCCGTTTCCTCTTGAATGAATGATCTTTAAAGTCTCCAGTCTTATTTCCTGGGCAAACAATTCAAGTTCTCTGATCCTTTTATCTTCGATCATCGCTTACTCCTTTAATCAGACAGATAATTGTTTCAACAATCTTATCTTATTATTAAATTGATAATATGTCAAAGATAATATAATGATAATATTGATAATATTATGATTATATTTATCTGGACTTTAGGGAAGATCGGATATATCATAAGTAATATAGATAATGAGGTGAATATTATGGCAAATATCTTTCTAACTCCTGCAAAGATCATATCCGGAAGCGGTGCATTAAAGCTTGCGGCCGCTGATTTATCAAACTGCGGCAAAAAAGCCTTCGTCGTCACTGATGCGATGATGGTAAAGCTGGGCAACATCAAGCTTCTTGAAGATGTCTTGAACGATGCAGGTATTGCTTATACGATCTTTCCGGAAGTAAACAGTGAACCTGATGATCTGATCGTCATCAAGGCGGCTGAAGCCTATAAGGAAAACGGCTGTGATTTTCTGATCGCCTTAGGCGGCGGCTCACCGATCGATACCGCTAAAGCTCTTTCTGTTCTGCTGGCAAGCGATGACAAACTTTCATCATATATGGGCAAGATCATCGACATCAAAAGGCCAGCCCTGGCAGCCATTCCAACAACAGCCGGTACCGGTTCCGAAGCAACCAAGTTCACGATCATCAACGATACGGAGACCAAAACTAAGATGTTACTGACCGGACCATGCCTGATCCCTGATCTGGCTATCATCGATCCGCAGTTTACGATGTCAGCACCTAAGTCTGTCACTTCTCATACCGGCATCGATGCGTTATGTCATGCCGTAGAATCATATACATCAAGGAAAGCTCAGCCGCTCTCGGACAGCTTTGCCCTCTCGGCAATCAAGCGTATCTTCAACAACCTGCAGAAGTGTTATGATGACGGGCAGAATGAAGCCGCCAGGATTCAGATGTCACTGGCTGCTCTAGAAGCCGGTATCTCTTTCAACAATTCTTCAGTCACGATCGTCCATGGCATGTCTAGACCGATGGGTGCCCTTTTCCATGTCCCGCATGGTTTAAGCAATGCGATGCTGCTGGAAGAATGCATGAACTATGTCGTTGACGGAGCCTATGACAGATTCGCCGATATCGCCCGCTATCTGGGCTTTGCCAAAGACGAAGATGATAAGCGTGCTTCGGAGATCTTCTTAAAGAAGCTTCATGAACTCTTAGTCGGTCTTAATGTACCGACGATGTCCGAATATGGCATCGATCGCGACAGCTACTTCTCTTGCATCGACAAGATGGCCAATGATGCCTTCGCTTCAGGTTCACCATCCAACACGATCAAGACGATCGAAGTTGCCGATATGGTCGAGCTATATAAAAAGATATACCGTTAACGATATATCTTTGTTTCTAAGTTAATTCCTAAAGCAGTTTCTCAACTGCTTTTTTTAAGGTCTCGTCTTCTCCGACGTTGCCAGGGAAAACAATATAAGGGATATCTTTGAACCTGGAATTCTCATCGGCCTTCCAGACCGGAATGCCCGGCATGATCTGACCAAGCACATAGCCCTTTCTGATATTCAGACCTTTGGTTGCGACATCAGCGGAAGTGATGCCGCCTTTTGCCAAAACAAAGGATGGCTTGATCCTGAGATCTTTGACCAGATGATAGACACCTTCAGAGATCTTCACGCTCCTGTCCAAGGCATCCTGCCTGCTGTCATCTGGCAGACTGAGCAGTTTTCTTTCCGTATAGACGACCGGTGTGCGTCCGCTGCTGATGATCGCGCTTTCCTTTTCAACACATCTTTTTACTTCCGCAAAGAAAGCTTCTTGTGACTCCAAGATCGCTGATGAGTGAAATTCTACTGCTTCGAGCTTATCAAGCTTGAGCAGCTCCTCAAGCTGTCTGGTCGTCTTTGCCGTATGCGAACCGACGACGATGATGCCGCCATTGGGATTATCCTCCTCGATCATTTCCTCGTGACTTAACAGCTCACGGTCACTGATGCCGCCCAGCGCTTTGACTAAAGCTGCGGCAGAGCGGATCGAAAAGATCTTGCCTTCACTTAGCGCTTTATAAAAAGCGATCGCAAAAACTTTGACATCACACTGATCGATCGCATTGACGATCAGCCTTGTCCCATTTTGACAGGCTGTCAGCTTTTTTGTAACAGAATCGATATCGACCGCTCTGAGTTCATCAAGACTGATCGAAACGACTTCTTCTTTTTTTGTCAGACCCTGACTTTTTTCCTCGATGTATTCCTTGAGATCTGAAGAATGATAGCCAAAGGTCTTGTCTTGCGCAAATTCGGTCTCTGCACAAGGTATTAGTTCTTCGCCATACTTTACGTAATGAACATCATCGATCGTAAAGCGGCCGCCTTCCTTGAAAAACGGTATCAGGATGTGACCATCCACTTTCCCATATTCTTTTCTTAAACCTTCAGCTAAGATATCGGTCTCTAAGGGATAGTGGCCCCTTAAAGTCGAATCACCGCGGGAGATGTAAAGATATTTCTTGTTTTCCTGATTTGCGGCTGCGGCAACATTTTCACAGATCTGTTTATGCAAAGCAGTTGTTTCTTCTGCAGACATCGCCCTTGAATTGGTGAGCAGGAAAAACAGTCTGTCGTTTTGAAAGGCTTCCTTCAGAGTTGTAGTATCAAAAGCGGTATAGACATTTATGTCATGGACACATTGGGTACCGGTCGGATCATCATCAAGGACGACAAAGACGTGATCATCTTTACTGATCGCTTCATTTAAAAGCTCATCGATCTTCTTTAGATCAGGCAATGCTTTATCAAGAATTGAAGCGGATATCTTCATTATAAGCCTAGTTCTTTCCTTACTCTTTCAACCGCCAGTCTTGGTGAAGTCAGAACCGGCTTAGCTGTTTCGCCCAATAACGGCAGGATCGCCGTCATTGAACCCTGAGCCAATACGACGACATCGTTTTCGGCTTCGGCTTTTCTGATCGCATTGATGACCAGTTCATTATGTTTGTCGACATCACCGCTCATCAGGATATCAAGGGCACCATCGACCAGGTATTCATTTACCGTTACATCTTTGCCGGCATCTTTGGCTTTGTTTCTCACGAGATTGCAGCTTGGGGCAACGGTTGAAGCAACCGTAGCGACGACACCGATCTTGCTGCCAAGCTCAACGGCCTTTTCTGCCATCGCTTCATCGATCTTCAGGGTCTTGCAGTCAGCCTGTTTTCTTGCGATATCAAAAGCTTCACCGACCGATGAGCACTGATTAAAGATCAGATCCGGTTTAAGGGTCTTGGCGACTTGCACATAGGCGCACATGCGGGAAATGATATTGCTGTTGATATGGCCGACCTTCTTGACTTCATCAAGCAGGGAATCATCGATGATGTTGACCATCTCAACTTCCGGTACGATCTCTTTGAATAAGGCTTTGAGATCGTTTAATGATACGGGGCTGGTGTGAATGAGTACGACTTTCATAAGCTCTCCTTTAATTTGTCTTAGTCTGTGTTGTACAATACATTTATGGCAAACAGTTTATATCTGATCAGAGACATCATAATGTATATCGGGACCTTTGTCGGTCTGGCGATAATCTGCTATGTACGCGTCTGTTTTTCAGAGCGGCAGAAGAAATCACCGGCCGTGATGCTCGACTACAACGAGAAAGAAGCACGCCTGCGTAAAATCGGCATCGTGATCCTGGTGATCAGTGTCATGCTGGCGCTGATTCCGGGCAACCGTTAAGAAGCTCTGCTTCTTTTTTTTATGTAAATAAAAGTTTAACCTTTATAATCTTCAAGTTTATCAATGGTGTTTCGCACCATTTCTTTTGTTATTGGATAAGGAATGTGATCAAGTTCCTGATTGACGATCGTCGCATCAAGGATATCATCAAGCGGATCGCTC
>JAEEGF012389441.1_pt1 | contig 13175 bp, 4 predicted proteins | sample 9134171 | NCBI WGS metagenome assembly JAEEGF01 (sample SAMN16246542, study PRJNA631951) | gut metagenome | biome: gut microbiome; feature: rumen; material: AP-attached | host: Bos | place: Iran: Karaj | collected 2018-10
GCGGAGGGTTCACGTGGACGCCAGACGCAGAAATGCCAGGGCGCGTCGCCGATGTCGTCTATGCACATGCGGCAGTCGGCGCACTTGCGTTTTTCAATCGTCGTCCGCCGCACGAGGAAGAGTTGGTGAAATGGCTTCTCTCCCTGCGCAATCCTGACGGCGGGTTCGGCGACAGGCCCGGTGCACGGTCGAATGCGTTGGCCACATGTGCTGCGCTGGAGACGCTTGCCGCGCTTGGGCGCCTTGATTCGATTGCCGAACACTGGCCTTGCCCCCGCCAGCCCGACCCAGATCTTGACTCTCCCTCGCTGAAAGCCTTCACGATACAGTTTGAGGCTCCAGGATCGGGAAGCGTGAAGGAGGCGGTTGAAGTGGCCAAAGACGAACGCATCCATCTATGGGGGGCGAAAAACGCTGAACCGGCATGGATCAAGGCTGCGCAGAAGGAGGCTCATAAACAGAATGTGCCGGTGGAGTTCTTTCGCTCGGATGAACGATATGGGGAGCGTCGCTCCATCCCCGGCCTTGGAAGTTTCACTCATGTGGTCGATCCTGTGACTCCGCCGCCATCGGCGCGCGATCAGAGGCCTTTCCAGCTGTGGCAGATATGCGACCATGAATGTTTCGCGCGCGTCATGCTCGACTCTGGCGCGTACGACGCCATTGGCACTTTTCATTTTGGCTGCCATGACATGACATGGCTCTTGCCTTTTGTTCGACGCTATGAAGGGGAGCTGGCCCTCGTCTCAAATCAGGATAGCCACGGCGAGACGTGGTGGTGGCGTGGAATGCTGCGTTCGTTCCGGACGATCTTCCTTGCGGAGGACGCGTCATGGGATTCGTTCCGGGATGCCTGCCGCAGACATCTTGTGGCCTCTGTGCGTGAGGATTCGCACACTGGGGGACGGATTCGTCTGATTGGTTGCGCTCCACACGTGCGCAAGGCGTTCATGGATCGGATTGAACAATGGCGACAAGTCCCCCGAATACGAGAAACGCCACGAGTGTCGATCCAGGTGCTGGACAGCAATGACGTATTCGAGGTTGCGCATCCATCGAGCGGACGTTTGGTGCGTGTGCGCCTGGATCGCAGATGGGTCGAGTCGAAGGGGCTGCAGCGCAGCAAGTATCGTCTTGAGAGCGTAATGCTCGGAGATGTTGCGCTGCCTATAGAGCGTAAGGAGTTTCGCCATGAGAAGAAGGATTATCTTCATGGCATACTTGAAGAGGCGTACGACATTGTGAAACTGCCGGAAGGGGCTGAAGGAGAGATGCATTTTCGTTTCAAGCCTGATGAAGCGGATTCCGGCTTGCGTTCTTTTGTGCGCAAGGTGTCGGTTCAATCGGCCCGGTGACCCACTGCGGCACCTGAGAAATCCACTTTCCTTCTTGCGCTAATGAATCGGATTTGGTATATTTGAACCGTTGAATCTTTTAGACTAATTACCGCATAATATCCCATGAAAAATCGAAATGAAAGGATGGGGATGGGTACGGTTGCCGTGCTGCTCCCATTTGCGGCGGCGCTATGCGCGGTGAACGCAGCGGCGATGTCGCGCGCTGTCGTTCTCGCCTCTCATGCAGGGTGGAACGCCACTAACGCAACCGCCGCCGTACAGTCCACGATCGATTCCGGCGCAGACGTTGTGGTGATCGACAAAACGGACGGCGATTGGCTTGTAGGGCCAATATTCCTTCGCCGTTCCAACCAGGAGATTGTCGTTGCCGACGGCGTGGCCGTCCGCGCCCTGCCAGGTGCGTTCCACCGGCGCAACGACTGCCTCTTCACGATTCCCGCCGGTGTCTCGAACGTAGTTCTGCGCGGCGAGGGGAATGCCGTCCTTTCGATGCGAAAGCGCGAATACCAGAATCTTCGGGAATACTCTTTCAGCGAATGGCGCCATTGCGTCTCGATTGTCGGCGGGCGCGGCATAGCGGTGAGTAACCTGACGATGCTCGCGAGCGGCGGAGACGGCGTATATGTGCGCGGCGCGGCCAAAGACGTGCGGCTTGACCGCCTCATCTGCCGCGATCACCACAGGCAGGCCATAAGCATAATCAGCACGGAGAATCTGCTTGTGACGAACTGCCGCTTCGATTCCACTACGGGCACTGCGCCACAGTGCGGCCTCGACATCGAGCCGAACACGCCAAAGGACCGCGTGGAGAACGTGGTGTTCGAGGATTGCTCTTTCGACGGCAACGCGGCAACCGGCATCATGCTCCATCTTTTGCAGCTGAACAACACGTCGCGGCCGGTTTCCGTCTTGTTCCGCCGCTGTACGTCGCGTTGCAACGGTTTAAAGGGAATCCGCATCAACTGCGCGAAGGAGCCGCATCTGGCGGTGCGGGGGAAGATTGCATTCGAGGATTGCTCCGTCTCCGGCAATAGACAGTCCGCTTTGTCCATAACGCGCAAATGCGCCGACGCGATCGACATTTCGTTCAGGAACTGCGAGTTCGATGCGACTGCAAGCGAGGTGGAGGCAGTGCAATTCGACAACGCATCGCTCCTCGCGGACTTCGGCGGCGTGGCGTTCGACGGCGTCCGCATAAAGACGGAGAAGGAGAAGGCGTTTTCGTTCAACAGCGCGGGCGGCACAGGCGTGGCGCCAGGGACGGTGTCCGGCAAGGTGACCGTGGAGCGGGCCGACGGCAGCCGCGAGACCTTAGACGTTGCGGAGCTTTCGAAATCGTATCCGCCCAATCCGGCGGCATTGAGGGCGTTGCTGGCTTTCAAGACGGAACCTCCCGATTACGGGAAGTGGATGAAACTGGCGAAGCGAGCTCCAAGGCCGCCGTCGCCCACCGGCTGGCTGCGAAAGCGGTTCACGTATGTGCAGATGATACCCGGCGCGGGCGATTGGCCGATTGTGTTCAGGATGCGTAAGATCGGCAGAAGATCACAGGTGGTGAGGGCGAAGGTCCAGGTGTTTGACGCTGCGGGCACGGATCTCGGTTCGTTCGAGCTGGGCGAGGGCGTTTCAACGAATGTAATCCATGCGACAGGGGCTGGGCTGCGCCGGTTCGAGGTGAACGCAGTCTCTGGCGTTTGTTCGGTCGTTCCGGTCATCCCCGGCGGAGGGCTGCAGGCCGACGGATACGTGCACCTCTTTGGCGGCAAGCGCAGATATTTCTTCTTTGTGCCTGCGGAAGCGGACAAGGTCGGCATACAAGTCAGACCTGAAGAGCCTTGTAGCGCGCGGCTGCTGCGCCCAGACGGAACTGTAGCCGCAGAAATGCCGTACGGACGCAATCTGACGGTGCTGGAGGCGAAACGCGAGCCTTCGGTAGATGAAACATGGTGCATCGACATACCTAGCGCCCAAGAGGACGTGGAGTTTCGCATTGGTGTGCCGGCGATTCCTGTCGCTACGCCGTAGTGGAACGGGACACATGAGAGGCTAGACTAACCGAGGTGAATATTGTAAAATGGTAATCACTTTTGAGAAGAATTGGATGCATAAGACCTAACGGAGAATCAGATGACACGCAAAAAACAAACTGAAATCATGGCCGCGCTCCTTGCGGCAGCAGCTTCTGTCGTAGCGCCGGCCGCAACCGTGACGCTTGCGCCGCCGAGCGGGACGACCACAAACGTCCTTGCCCTCTACACGGGCGCCACGTCCGTCGAAATCGCAGGCCCTGGCACGGTCTCGCTCAACCCCGCCAACTCCTACACCGGCGGGACGACTCTTTCCGGCGGCACGCTCGCCTATTCCGGCACGCCTCGCGACGGCGCGTCTCCCCTGGGCACGGGCGCGCTCAGCATCACCAGCGCGGACGCAGTCATTTCCGGTTCCGGCACGATCGCGAACGACATCTCCGCTGCTGTCAATGCGACCTTCTCCCCGGAAGAAAAGATCACGCTCTCGGGCGACAATGTCTTCTCTGCTCTGACCGATGTCACCCGAAACACACTTGAAATAGCCGGTGGCGAGACGAGTATCACCGGCGGTCTTTATCTGTGTTACACCTCTGCCGGAACGGCGCACTTCCGCCAGACCGGCGGTTCGGTGCAAATGGCGAGCGGCAATGTACATCTTGGATACTACAAAGGAGCGACCACCTCCTTTACCATGACCGGCGGATCGTTCGATGTAAACGGCGGTAATCTCCTGCTGTACGGAAACTACGGCAATGCCGCGACGACTGCTACCGCCGATATTTCCGGCGACGCCCAGCTTCGCAACATCGCCTCTCTATACGTTCACAACAAATACGCCAGCTATCCTGACACATCTTTTTCCGCCACTATCCACGACGGCGGAACACTGGGTTTCCAGATGGCGAGACACAATAAGACTTCTTGCATCCCCAATGTGAATCTGTATGTTGATGGCGGAACGCTGGCAAACGACAATGCGTCTGCAGGCAGATCGACCGAAAGGGATTGGATTTCGAACTTGGGCATAGCGTCATTCAACGTCGGTCCGAATGGTGCGACTTTCACAACCAAGAATGGCGCGAACGCAGGCACTGCGAAAATCGGCGTCCCCATCGCCGCCGAGGCCGCCGGAGCGGGCGAGACCGCCAAGGGGCTGACGTTCGACAACGGGTATTGGGAGTTCGCCGCCGCAGGCAATGCGTACGAAGTCCCGACCGCGAGCAGGAACGGATCGATGCTGTTCCTCGATGCCAACGGCACGATACCTTTCGGTTCGACAGTCACCGTCGGTTCCGGCAGCGAACTGTGCACCGGCGGCGGAAACAAGACCGTCACGGATCTCGTTCTCGAAAGAGACGCCACCCTCGGCTTCGGCACAAGTTCCTCGATACCTTATACGCTGACCGTCACCGGCTCGCTCACGCTTCCGGCCCGCGCAAAGATCGCGCTGTACAACGCCGATACGCCCACGACCAGCGCGCTGACCGCGGTCGGCACCTACGCGGTTCTGCAGGTCCCGGCGGAATACGCCGCCGCGCTCGCGGCCGTAAACTGGTCGTGCGCCACGACCTCCAGCGGCAACACCTACTCGTTCTCCGTCTCCACGGCAGGCGACACGGCCACGCTCTCGATGACCATCGCCGACAAGCCTGCCTCCGGCACCGATTTCACCATTGCCGCCGGCGAGGAATACGCGCTTGGCGACACAACCGTCGGTTCCGAGACAATCACCGTGAACGGCTATCTTTTCATCGACGGCTATCTCGCCGGCAATGATGTCGGCGGCAAGTTGATCGTCGGCAATGGCGGAGTGCTCGACGTCACGGGCACCATCAAGCCCCAATCGACAGGTGCGACTTTCGACTTCTATCTGAATGCGGGCGCATCGCTCTTCGTGAGGACTCTCCAGTCGTCGGAAACGTTCGATACGAACCATCCTCTCCGTTTCGACGGCGGCACGGTCTATCCCATAGCGTCAACCACCCCCAGTACCACGGTCACCTATCCTGCAAGATACTCGAGCGTTCTCGTTTCCGGCGGTGGCGTCACATACGACCTTTCGCATTGGCTGGACGACGGACGCGACAGAGAAGAAGGCTGGTACCGCTTCAACCTGACAGCACGGTTCGACCACGACGCTTCCGGCCCGGCGACCGATGGCGGCATTACGGTGCGCGGCACGCCGGGCGAACCCGTGCTTATCAATTTCGGCAGCGGGTTTGTCGGATCCACCATGAACGGCGGAGTAACGGTAGAGGAAGGCGGCGGCATTGTGGCCGGCAGTGCGAGCGCCCTTGCCAACCAGTCCGTCACGCTTCTTCCGGGTTCGCTTTTCAGGCAATACAGCAATACGCTTTATACGCAGATGGATTCGCTGACTTTCGGAAGGGCCGGTGCCACGGCTCCGGTGCAGTTTCAGATGGTTGCAAACAAGAACAACCCCGCGATTATCGTGGAATCGCTCGACGTGCTATCTCCGGTCGAGGTTTCCTTCATTTCAGGCTGGAAATATGATGCCGTCGTCGCGGCTAACACACGCGTCATGGCGGCGGTTTTCAAGGCCGGATCTTCCTCTGTCGACACTTCGCTCTTCCAGCTGCCCGCATCGGCAACGACCTACTCGCTGTCCGTCGAGACGGAGGAGCTTGCAGAAGGCACCTATGCCGGCTATACGGCGCTCTACATCACCGTTACCGGAGAAGATCCCGTGCCGGACAATCTCGAACTCAAGACGGACGGCACGAACGTGACCCTTTCGGCAGATGCGACGTACAACAATATCTATGTCGGCGACATTGAAGGTGCAGGAACAAAATCCCTGACCGTCGCCGGCGGTGAAATCTCCGCCCAAATCCTGCATATAGCCAGTTCTCCTGTCGATGACGAAAAGCACACGTGCTACTACACGCAGTCCGGAGGAAAGGTGAGCGTAAATAGATTGGCATCGATGTACCGAGGAGAAAACACGGCGCGCGGTCGTGTCAATGCGGAAATCACCCTGAACGGCGGAACGCTTGAAGTCGCCGACTATGTACGGTTCGGATTCAACAGGACTCGTGCCGGCTACACGACCATACTTACCATAAACGACGGTGCGGCCATGACCGTGGGCGGCAAGATGTGGCTCACATATTATTCCGGCACAGGTGGGTCCGTCAGCCCGCAAGGCATCATCAATATGAATGGCGGCACGCTCTCCGTCGCCAACGACATCGACCTTTCCCGTGCGGACCACGACACCAACTTCAAGAAAGACGGCGGCATATTCCTCAGAGGCGGCGTCATTTCCGCACGCAATATCATGCAAGAAGCCGATCCGCTGGACACGCAGCCGCAGCGCCTTGTCTTCGACGGCGGCGTGTACGCCCCCAATGCCGATGCCGCGGGTCTGACGCTCGAAGGTCTCTCCAAGGCGCACATAGCCGCCGGCGGTGCGATCGTGGATACTTCCGCGCTTGCCGCCGACGCCACATACACGATTGCGCAGAACATCCTGCATGATCCCGCACTGACGAATTCCATGGGCGAAGTCGTTGCCGACGGCGGCTTCACGAAGCGCGGCACAGGCACTCTCGCGCTCACGGGTGCCAATACGTTCACTGGCCCGACCCGTGTGGAAGGCGGCATACTCGCCATTACGGGCGGTGACGCTGTTTCCAGCGACATTGCCGTTTCGGATGGCGCGGTGCTCGACCTCGGCGGCGCTTCCGTGAGCGTCGGCAAGATTGCCGCTTCCGGGCTTGTCCGCAACGGTTCGCTCTCTGTGACAAATGCAATCGCGGTAGACGACGAAGGGTCGATGCTCGCGGTGGACGGCAATCTTGCGTTCGCGGCGGACTCGGCGGTTGATTTCGGCGGCTGCGCCGAAGTCCCGACAGGCTGGATTCCGATTGCGGCCGCGGGCGGCACGGTGACGCTTCCGGAAAAACTCCGTGTGCGCAACGCGAGGGGCTTCAACAGTTGCACGGTGCGGCTAGCCGATGGCGTCGTATTCGTGAAACTCGGAAACGTAGGGATGTTCATCTCATTCCGCTAAATCGCAAACCCTCCTGACACGCATTGCTGGTCCGTCGGGTTCAGATGCTTTCGAAAAAGATAAGAAAATGAAAAAGAAGGTAGCTTTGTTTATTGCGGCGTTTACCGCGCTTGCAGTGTTTGCCGATGGCGCGAACGCGCTTGAAAAGGCGTGGCTGAAGGGAACCACTGATAAATCGCCGATCGGCTACAAACCTGGCGAGGCCATGGTCTTTACGATTGAGCCGCAGGGGATAAAGGGCGAGATCGCCGAAGGCGCCTACTTTCTCCAGTGGGAGCGCAGCGGCGACGATGGCGTTGTGGAGAAAGGTCGTGAGGCCTTCACAGGCAAGCCGTTCGTGTATAAAACCAGCATTGCGAAGCCGGGGTTCGTTCGCTTGTACGCAGTGGTTGTGGGAGCCGACGGCAATCCGTTCTGGAGGAAACCGCCGAGGTTCAAAGGCGATCCCGACACGCCGCAGGGGAAGCGTGCGCTTAGGAGGCTCAAGAAACTGAAAAAGACGGTATTCTTCGATGGCGGCGCTGCGGCGGGCATCGACACGCTTCGCCAGGCCGCGCCGGAGCCAGCGGACTTCGATGCGTTCTGGGCTCGGCAGAAGGCGGAGCTCGCCAAGGTGCCCTTTGACGCAAAGCGCGTTGAAGTGCAAAGCGGCAACAAGGGCGTCCGACTCTATGCATTGTCCGTAGGTTGCTCCGGCGGAATGCCTGTGACGGGCTACCTCTCGATTCCAAGGGGGGCGGAAACCGGCAGTAAATATCCTATCCAAATAGGGGCGTTCGGCTACGGCGTGGGCGAGCAGTTCGCGCCGAGGAACTCCCCCGACGACGCCATCGTGTTCAGAATGAACGCTCATGGGTTTCTGCTGCGCGAATTCGGTGGCACGGACGAATACTACAGCACCTACGCAGACAAGATCAAATCGAACGGCTACACGTACGGATTCGATCCGCAGCAGAACTCCAATCCGGAAACAGCGTATTTCCGGGGCATGATTCTGCGCCTCATCCGTGCCATGCAATACATGAAATCCCTTCCGGAGTGGGATGGGAAGGAACTGCGCGTCTCGGGCAGCAGCCAGGGTGGGGCATTCGCGATCTGGGGGGCGGGCTGCGGCGAGGGCGCGACGCGCGTTTCGAGCACCGTGACGGGGTTCTGCGACGTGGGGGCTGAGCTCGTCGGGCGCCTGCGCGGAGATTGGCCGAGGATCAAGTTCGTCGAGGCGCTCGGATACTTTGACACGGTAAATTTCGCGAAGCGCATCCCCGCCACCTGCCGCGTGGACATCCCGCGGGCCGGACTCGGCGACTACACATGCCAGCCCTCGGGCCTGGCGGTTCTGTGGAACACCCTCAAATGCCCGAAAACCATCGTCTGGATGCAGGGTTCGGAGCACGGATACGTTCCGCCGGAATACGAAGGGCGCGACACGTTGGTGGTGTCGGTGGCGGGGCAGTTGCGCATGCAGAACATCGCGCACCGCGGAATGTGGAGCCGAGAAGTCCCGCAAAACACCGTCGAGGCGATAAAGCTCGCCTACGATTCGGGCGCGACATGGGTGGAGACGGACTTCTACCACACCAAGGCCGGGCAGATGGTCTGCATCCACGCGGACATCGAACTGAAGCGGTACACCGGCTGCGAAAAGCGGATTGTCGACCTTACGCCCGAAGACGTGGCGACGCTTGATCTTGGCAAAAGCGCCAAACTGGATCGCCCCTACAGGATTCCGCTTCTGGAGCAGGTGCTAGCCATCGTGCCGTCCAACTGCGTTCTGCAGGCGGAGATCAAAGGGTATTCGCCTCAGTACGCGGACATCTTCGACAAAGCGGTAAAGGCGGCGGGGCTGACGGAGCGCAACATAGTCGTTTCGTCGTTCAGGTACAACGCGCTCAAGGATTTCAAGAAGCGCTATCCGAAGTACCGGACCGCCTGGCTCACAAATTTCCCAAAAGACAGGAAGATTGACATCCGGGAATACATCGCCAAGTGCAAGGCCGCCGGAATCGAGACGTTCTGCCCCGGATGCCCCTCGACAATAGGGAAGATGACGTGGAAAGACGCCGATGCCGTGCGTGCGGCAGGGCTGGAATTCCGCGTGTTCGGCGTCAACACGCCGGAGGCGCTGGCGGGAGCGGCCGAACTCGGCGCGGTCGGCTTCACGTGCAACTATTGGCGCGAGGCGTTCGGCTGGGCGGAGAAAATCGGCGGCATCACGCTGTTGAAATGATTGGCTGCACGAAATCATGGCATCCCACTAACCACCAAACCAGGAGGCAAAGATGATTGAAAGCAAAAAGACGTTGTTGACGCTGGCGGCGATGGCGTCCGCCGTCGTGTCGTTCGGATACACGCTGGAGACGAAGCCGGGGGAGGATCTCGCCGGGGTGAGGGACAAGGTGCGCGCGTCGCGTGCGTCCGGACAGATCAAGCGCGGCGAGCCGGTGACGGTGACGCTGGCCCCAGGCGAGTATCGCATGGCCGGTACGCTTGTCTTCGGTCGCGGGGATTCCGGTTCCGCGGACGCGCCGGTGGTCTGGTGCGCGAAGAAGCCCGGGACGGTCAGCATCGTCGGCGGAGTCACGATTGAGGCGTCCGCGTTCGCGCCCGTCGCCGACGGCGCGCGGCTCGCGTCGTTCCCGCCCGACGTCCGGGACAAGATCCGCGTGGCAGACGTCTCGAAGCTCCTGCCCGGCGCGTTGAAACCGTGGGCGGACGCCTATCGAGGCATGCATCCCGCCCCCTGGCTGTATCAGGACGGCGAGCCGCTGGAGATCGCGCGCTGGCCGAACGGCAAGTGGGCGACGTTCGACAAGGTGGTCGACTCCGGCCTCACCGACGACCCCAAGAACGAGTTCGCCGTGCGCCCGGGCGCCTTCTACTTGAAGGGTGCGCCGAACGCCGCGCGGTGGAATCTCGACGAGGGCGTGTGGTGCGACGGCTACTGGAAGCACGACTGGGACGAGGAGGTCCTGCGGCTGGCGGAATACGATTCGGCGCAGCAGGTGGCGAAGCCGCGGAGGATACACAAATGGGGACTCATGGGCAAAGGCACGTGCGGCATGAAGGAGCGTCGGTTCAAGGTGGTGAATGTCGCGGCCGAGCTGGACTCGCCTGGCGAGTGGTGGCTTGACCGGCAGGCGAAGAAACTCTATTTCCTGCCCGTGCCGGGCAAGGAGACGCGTCCGGTGGTGCTGGTGCCGGCGTCGCCCACTCTTGTTTCGTTCGAGGATGCCGAGTGGATTCGCTTCGAGAACGTGGAATTCGCCTATTCCCATGGCACGCAGCCCGGCGTAGTCGTCGGCGACAAAAGCCGGAACGTGGCCCTCTCCGGATGCCGGTTCGCTAATTTCGGAGGTGTGGCGCTTTCAATGTCCGGCCGCGACAACATCGTCACGGGCTGCCTCGTGGAGAAGACGGGCGGCAGCGGCATCGTGATGTCGGGTGGCGACCGCAAGAACCTGATCGCGGCAGGAAATCTCGTGGAGAAGTGCGAGGTGAGGAACTACGGGCGCTTCAGCCGCACGTCGATGGGCATCCGCGTGGGCGGATGCGGCAACGCGGTCCGCAACTGCGAGATACACCATGGCGCCGCGGGCGCCATCGGCTACGGCGGCAACGAGCATCTTTTCGCCGGAAACGACATCCACCACGTGATGCTTGAGGCCTGCGACGCCGGTTCCACTTACACCGGATACGACACGAGCTCGCAGGGCAATCTCCTCTTCGGCAACTACGTCCACGAGCTCGGCGACGGCGACCCCAAGCTGAGCGCCCACCGCATGGGCTTCTACTTCGACGACTGCGACTGGGGCGACGATGTCATCGGCAACAGGTTCTACCGTACTGGTCTCGCGGTTCTCATCGGCGGGGGGAACATGCACCGGATCCACAACAACCTCTTCACCGAGTCGAAGACGGGCGTCTGCTGTGGCGACCGCGGCGTCACGTGGGAGCGCCGCCTGCGCGGCAGCTTCCTGCCCGACGGCGACGGACACAGCTGGATGGAGGCGTGCGTGCTGCCGTTTTCCTATCGCAAGGCGCCGTGGCACGTGGCCTATCCCGAGATCGCCGCGCTCGTGGACGACAGGCCGAACCTGCCACACTCCAATCCGATCTCCGGCAATATATTCCAGAGATGCGAACGTGTGTTTTCGCTGGGCGGACGCGCGAAGCAGCTGGCCGACGAGATGCCGATCTCCGGCAACGTCGTGATCGCCGACACGAACGCGGCGCTTATCGTGACCGTGCCGCAGCCGATCAGTCTGGACGATGCCGCCAGAATCTCCGTGAAGAGTCCGGACGGACGCACGAAGGCTGAGTTCTTCCTCGACAGGGCGGGGCGGTTCTCCTGGACGGCTGCTCACTGCGGAACGACGATAGTGGAGCGCTCGTCGCTCGGCGTCACGGTTGGCTACCGGGATCTGGGGAAACTCATCGTGCCGGGCAAGGCGAAAGCAGGCAAGGCGAAGGACGCGCCGACGGGCGAGCTGCGGGACGACTCCGACTTCGCGCATCCGCAGACGGCTCTTGGATATGAGGAGGCCGTTGTCCCGATGATCGATCTCATCACCGGGCGGGAGACGGCGAAGTTCGAGGCTCGCGCCTTCAACGGCGGCGTGGCGTTCCGCTGGCGCGTCCCCGGAACGGGCGTGCGCACTGTCTACGGCGAGATGACGGCCTGGAAGCTGGCGGGCGGCAAACTGTCGTATCGGCGCCGCGTCAAGCCAAAGGGCGAGAGCCGCTGGCGGTATGATGAAATCGGCCCGTGGAACGCCGAGGATGGTCTGAAGGTCGTCGTGTGCGACGCGGATCGCGGAGACATGCCGCGGGCCCGTCTGCAGGAGCGCGGACAGGTGACGGGACTCGTGTTCCCGGACTTCCCGAGCGGCTGGAAGACCGTCGGTGAAGTCGTCACGCCCTGGCGCGTGACGCTCTTCGGCGGGCATGACGGCAAATGAAGCAAATGAAGTGAAGGCGGTTCAGAACAAGGCGCCGTCGCGCATGAACTCGGGAAGGTTTGCGTGTATGATGCCGTTGCGCTGTTGGATGGGATCGTTGCGCGTGAGGATGTACTTGGGATAGTTGTCGCGAATCTTCTCCAACGGAGCGTATTCGCGGTCTTCGGTCTTGCGGTCGTTCATCATTGTCATGCACGCTTGCACGTAGGCGTATCTGGTGTCGCCTTTACGGAGAATGAAATCGCATTCAAGCGGACCTATTCGCCCTATGCTTGCCGCATATCCGTGGGAACGGGCGTAGGTGTAGATCACATTTTCAATCGCCGGCCCGTAGTTGATCCGGTTGTCGGTATTGGTGGCGAAGTAGAATCCGAGGTCGGAAAGGTAGTATTTCTGCTCGCCTCTGATGGAACTACGGGATTTGAGGTCGAATCGGCTGCATTCATACAAAATCTTTGCGTCTTTCAGAATATCGATGTACCGGTTCAGCGTTTCGCGCTTTATATGCGTCCCCGTCTTTTCAAGGTCCGTAAGGAGATTGTCAAGACTTGTCGCCGCGCCGAAGTTGTTGATAAGGTACGTCTGTACCTTCTGAAATACGGAAAAATTGCGTATCTTTATGCGTCGGCGGATATCCTTCTTGAATATCTCGGCAACGACGCTCTCAATGTATGTTCGGCGGTCGTCGGCGGAGTCGTATTGGACGGCCTTCGGAAATCCTCCGCCACGCAAATACTGATCAAACTCTTCGACGAGGTTGGCGGAGATGGTTTTGCCGAGAAATCCTTTCATG
>JAEEGF011258883.1_pt1 | contig 13173 bp, 11 predicted proteins | sample 9134171 | NCBI WGS metagenome assembly JAEEGF01 (sample SAMN16246542, study PRJNA631951) | gut metagenome | biome: gut microbiome; feature: rumen; material: AP-attached | host: Bos | place: Iran: Karaj | collected 2018-10
GCCAAATCTCCACTGTGGAAAAAAATGATTGCCAATATCCTGGGTATCAAAGTAGATGTCATCGAGACAGAAGAGGGTCCTGGATATGGTGCAGCTATGCTGGCAGCAGTAGCATGTGGCGAGTATGCTTCTGTAGAAGAAGCGGCAGCTAAGCTTGTAAAGACTGTGGATACCATCGAGCCTGATCCAGAGCTTACTGCAAAGTATGAAAAGAAATACCAGCAGTTCAAGCAGATTTATCCAGCTTGCAAAGGACTGTTTGATGTAATTACAGAAGAATAAGGGGGCAGATATGAAAATTCAAAATGTAAAAGATGCGGCCTTCAGAAAATATGGTCGAATCATCAATGAGTTTGATTTCACTCAGCTTTTAGAGGAGATGCAGAATACTCCTTGCCCAAGCGACGGTGTCATCTATGTACCGGGACAGCCTAACTTAGAGGCTCTTCCTATCAAAGAAAAACTAGAAACTGCTTATTATGGCGAGCTTCCTATCCAGATTGGTTTCTGCAACGGTCGTAACTATCTGCTGAATGCAGTAGAGTACCACAGAAGCTCTGAACTGGATATCGCCGCTACTGACTGCATCTTGCTCCTTGGCAGACAGCAGGATATCACAGATGACTACACCTATGAGACTTCCAAGGTAGAAGCTTTCTTCTGTCCAAAAGGAACCGGTGTAGAGCTGTATGCTACTACCCTTCACTATGCACCTTGCAGTGTAGGGGAGGAGAACTTCCGAGTGGTAATCGTACTTCCAAAGGATACCAACTTGGAGCTTGATGAAAAACACGCCGGATATGAAGATGCTCTCATCACAGCAAAGAACAAATGGCTCATCGGTCACGCAGAAGGTGGCCTGGATGCAGGCGCACACATCGGCCTCATTGGTGAGAACTTAGATGTAAGAAAAATGGAGCGTTAATGAAGGGAAATAACCCTAGTTAATCATAAAAAGGAGAGAAAAAAATGAACAACATTCCAAAAATTAAACTTGGTGTAGTAGCTGTAAGTAGAGATTGCTTCCCTGAAAGCCTCTCTGTAAACAGAAGAAAAGCACTCATCGATGCATATGCAAAAAAATATGATGCAGCAGATATCTATGAGTGTCCAATCTGTATCGTAGAAAGCGAAATTCACATGGTACAGGCTCTTGAAGATATCAAGAAAGCAGGATGTAACGCACTTTGCGTATATCTTGGAAACTTCGGACCGGAAATCTCCGAAACCCTTTTAGCAAAACACTTCGAAGGACCTAAGATGTTCATCGCAGCAGCTGAAGAAAGCCAGAACGACTTATCTGATGGCCGTGGTGATGCTTACTGCGGTATGCTGAACGCTAGCTATAACTTAGCACTTCGCAACATCCACGCTTATATTCCAGAATATCCTGTAGGAGATGCAGAAGACTGTGCAGATATGATGCACGAGTTCTTACCAATTGCTAGAGCAATCGTTGGTTTATCTGACCTGAAGATCATCAGCTTCGGTCCTAGACCACTGAACTTCCTTGCTTGCAACGCTCCTATCAAACAGCTTTACAACTTAGGCGTTGAAATCGAAGAAAACTCCGAACTTGACCTGTTCGAAGCATTTAACAAACATGCCGGAGACTCCAGAATTCCTGCTAAGGTAAAAGAAATGGCAGAAGAACTGGGTGCTGGTAATAAAAAACCAGAGGTTCTCGAGAAACTTGCCCAGTACGAACTGACTCTGCTTGACTGGGTAGAGGAGCACAGAGGTTACAGAAAATATGTAGCTATCGCCGGTAAATGCTGGCCTGCATTCCAGACACAGTTTGGTTTTGTACCTTGCTATGTAAACAGCCGTCTGACAGGTATGGGTATCCCTGTATCTTGTGAAGTAGATATCTATGGTTGCTTATCTGAGTACATCGGTACCTGCGTAAGTGATGATATCGTAACACTGCTGGATATCAACAACTCTGTACCTAAGGATATGTACAAAGAATCCATCGAAGGAAAATTCGATTACACTCATCAGGATACCTTCATGGGCTTCCACTGCGGTAATACCTGCTCCAAGAAGCTGGCATTCTGCGAAATGAAGAACCAGAAGATTATGGCAAGAAGTCTTCCTGTAGAAGTAACCAACGGTACTTTGGAAGGTGACATTATGCCTGGTGATATCACATTCTATCGTCTGCAGTCCACCGCAGATAACAAGATTCGCGCATACGTAGCAGAAGGTGAAGTACTTCCTGTAGCTACCAGATCCTTCGGTGGTATCGGTGTATTCGCTATCAAAGAGATGGGCAGATTCTATCGTCACGTACTGATTGAGAAGAACTATCCTCATCACGGTGCCGTAGCATTCGGTCACTATGGAAAAGCACTCTTTGAAGTATTCAAATACTTAGGTGTACCGATGGAAGACATCAACTACAACCAGCCAAAGAGCGTACCTTATCCAACTGAGAATCCATTCAAATAAGATTCTACGAAATATCACCAATAAAGAAGGGGTCATCTCCAATGGGAGATGGCCCCTTCTATTATGAAATAAGAGTTTTATGCGCGCACTCTTATATTCTATTCATATAATTCTTTCCAAGCAGACTCAAAGGTACGATACTGGGCTACTGCCAGGAAGGCAACCACTACACGAATTCCGTATTTGGGATTGGCTTCAAACCATTTTTCGATAGTAGTAAGAGTGGTTTTTGCAAGTCGTTCTTCAGCGTCATAGTTTAGCTTTACGTTCTGACTGGGAAGCGCCAAAGATTTGATCCCGTTCTCTTTGGCTAAATCCAGTGTACTGGTGATGGCTTCAGATATGATCTGCAAGTCGTCGTCAGAGCCCTTGTATACCGGAATAGACATATGGATTACATTGTTACATAAAAGGTTATACCCTTTTGTGATTTTGGCTTTGCCAAGCTCACAGCCGTGCAAATCTTCTACTGCGTGCCGAAACTCCGGCCCACCATGGCTGAAAAACTGATCTGCCATGAGAGAAGGTGCCAATAAGGTCGGCTCAGAAAGATTTACCAAAGCTTCTAATTTCAGCGTAAAAATCTCGCCTACGTAAATCTGGAACTTGTTAATCCCTGTGTGCATCATAGCTCGTCTCACCCCTTCATAGTAATCTACTAACCCTATCTCATTTTATCACAATCCCTTTCAAAATAGAAAGATAATAAAGCAGATTTCTGATAAAAATTCTGAATCTTTGGACACGAGGAATTCTTTGCCTAACAATGACTTTCTAATCTACCAAAAATGATGTAGAGTGAAGGTATATGGGAAAGAAGAAGGAGAAAAGTATGAAGGTATTTGAATATAGTAAAATCGCAGACCCAACTTATTTTAAAGATGGTTGCATACAGGCCCACTCTGATCATGTGGCATATGCCACGGAGCAGGAATATGAAGAGAAGGTTACTTCTTTTCGCAAGAGCCTAAATGGTTCCTGGAATTTCTACTACAGCCGTAACCTGGCTGAAGCGCCAAAGGACTTCGAGAAACCGGAGATGGACTGTCATAACTGGCCTAGTATCCGTGTGCCTGCGCATATGCAGATGGAAGGATATGGCACGCCACAGTATGTGAATGTACAATATCCCTGGGATGGTCATGAGAAGATAGAGCCGGGAGAAATCCCTACAGAGTATAATCCGGTGGGAAGCTATGTGAAATATGTAGAGATTCCAAAGAACTGGAAAAAGCAGCCTGTGTATATCTCGTTTCAGGGTGTGGAAAGCGGCTTTGCTTTGTGGATAAATGGAGCCTTTGTAGGATACAGTGAGGATAGCTTTACCCCTAGCGAGTTCGATATCTCCGATTATGCGAAAGAGGGAGAGAATAAAATCGCTGTTCAGGTCTATCAGTGGACTTCCGGAAGTTGGGCAGAAGATCAGGATTTCTTCCGATTCTCCGGCATCTTCCGAGATGTGTATCTCTATACCATTCCGAAGGTGCATGTAGAAGACTTATCTGTCAGAGGAATCCCGGATGAGACTTTGCTGAATGCAACTTTGGAAATTTCGACGAGAGTAAAGGGAAAAGGAAAGATGCACTTATCTCTTTATCATCGTGGCGTTTATACCGGAGTAGCTGGGGCAGAGTTTCCGGATAACAAGAAAGTCTTAGAGGAGACCGTATCCATTGAGGGGGATGGCCTTTGGGAATATCAGCTGAAGAAGCCTGCTCTTTGGTCAGCTGAGGTGCCGGACCTCTATGAACTGGTGCTGGAAGTAACAGATGGTAAGAAAGTCCTAGAGGTGATTCATCAATATGTAGGCTTTAGACGCTTTGAGATGAAGGATGGTCTGATGCTTCTAAATGGGAAGCGCATCGTCTTTAAGGGTGTGAATCGTCATGAATTCGGAGCCACCACAGGTAGGGCCCTTCGAAAAGAAGATACCCTGACGGATATCCTTACTATGAAACAGCATAATATCAATGCCATCCGTACCAGTCACTATCCAAACTCCAGTTATATCTATGAGTTGTGCGACCTTTATGGCCTTTATATGATTGCGGAGAATAACTTAGAGAGTCATGGCAGCTGGGAGCCTATTGCTCGTGGTGTAAGAGACATCAAGGAGGCTGTGCCGGGGGATAGAGAAGACTGGGAGCCTATGATGCTGGACCGTGTGGAATCCTGCTATCAGCGGGATAAGAATCACCCGGCAATTCTCATTTGGTCTTGCGGTAATGAGGCCTATGGCGGCAGCGTCATCTATCATATGAGCAAGCGATTCCGTAAGTTAGACCCTTATCGTTTGGTACACTATGAAGGCATCTTCAATGATAGAAGGTACTATGGCACCAGCGACATGGAAAGCCAGATGTATCCTTCGGTAGAAAGTATCAAGCTGCATCTGAAAGAGCACGAAGACAAGCCTTTTATTTGCTGTGAATACACCCATGCCATGGGGAACTCTTGCGGCGGAATGAGCAAATATACGGACCTGACGGATACGGAGCCTAGATACCAGGGTGGCTTCATCTGGGATTACATCGACCAGTCCATTACCGCGCAGAATCGTTATGGAGAGACTTATCAGGCTTATGGTGGTGACCTGGGAGAGCGCCCTACAGACTATGAATTCTCCGGTAATGGCATCGTGTATGGTGGGGATAGAAAGCCGTCACCTAAGATGCAATCCGTGAAGTATAATTATCAGAATATCTCTGTGGAGTTTGCCTCTGAAAAGAAGTTTACAGTGAGAAATAAGAACCTCTTTGTGGATACGAACCGGTTTGAGCTTTTGATTGTCTTAGAGAAAGAAGGAAAGAAGCTGGCTCAATATAGAGGTAAAATGGCGGTAGCTCCTTTGTCGGAGTTAGAAGTGGACCTTGAGAAAGTTTTGAAGGCGGATAAGGCAGAAGGAGCCGCATTGGCTCATGCGCTTAAGGTACTTGGTGCCGGAGAGTATGCCCTTACCGTAAGTTTCCTTTTGGCAGAAGACAATGCCTGGGCAAAGAAAGACCATGAGGTAGCCTTTGGCCAGTATGTATGGACAGTGGAAGAGAAGCCGGGAAAGACGGAAAAGGCAAGTGCTGTTGGCCGTTTTGATGTGATTCAGGGAGACTATAACCTTGGTATTAAGGGCGAAGACTTTGAAGTGCTGTTTTCCTTGGGTAGCGGAGGTCTGGTATCCTATAAGTATCATGGCGTGCAGATGTTAGATGCTTCTCCTATGCCGAACTTCTGGAGGGCTGCTACCAACAATGATGATGGGAATATGTATCAGCAGCGCTATGCTCAGTGGAAGATTGCCAGCTTGTATGTGACAAGCAAGGGACAGTCCCTGTTTGATGCCAAACCACCTGTCATCAAAAAGACTGAGGGGGCTGTATCGGTAACCTTCGGCTATAACCTGCCTACCACGCCGAAGGCCGCAGTAGAAGTGCGCTATGAAGTCACAAGAGATGGTAAGGTGACTGTCACAGAAAGTTATAAGCCGGTGAAGGCCCTGGGTGATATGCCGGAATTTGGTATGATTCTTCCTATACCTGCGGAGTTTAGTCATGTAACCTGGTATGGCCTGGGCTCGGAGGAAACCTATGCGGACCGCATGGAGGGTGCAAAGCTGGGCATCTATCACCAGGATGTAAAAGATGCCATGGCGAAGTATCTCACACCGCAGGAAAGCGGCAACAAGATGAAGGTGCGTTATGCCAAGGTGCTGGATGAGTATGGACGAGGCCTCTTATTCGAAGGCCCGGAGATGAATTTCTCGGCGCTTCCTTGGAATCCGCATCAGATAGAACTGGCAAGACACGCTTTTGAATTGCCACCGATTCACCACACTTATGTGAGATGTGCTATGGCACAGATGGGCGTAGGCGGGGACAATAGCTGGGGCGCCAGAACCCATGAGGAATTCCTGATTCCTACCCATAAGAAAATCGAATTTACGTTTTCTTTTCAAGGGATATTTGCTATAATGTAAAACGCAACATGATGAAAAGGCTCTCTGTTTTAGAGAGCCTTTCTTTAGGCTAGAAAGAGTAGATAAATGAACCAAAACGAAAACAAGATGGGCGTTATGCCTGTCAAAAAACTAATCATCACCATGTCCCTGCCCATGATGATTTCCATGCTGGTGCAGGCACTGTACAATATCGTAGATAGCTATTTCGTAGCGCAGATTAGCGAGAGTGCTATTACTGCAGTTACCCTTGCCTTTCCACTGCAGAACCTCATGATTGCGGTTGGCTCCGGTACAGGCGTAGGTATCAATGCGCTACTATCCAGATCACTGGGAGAGAAGCGTTTCGATAAGGCCAATACAGCAGCAAATACAGGACTTTTCCTGACTTTCTTTAACTTCCTGGTTTTCCTGATTGTGGGTGTTTTCTTTGCGAAACCCTTTATCGTATCCCAGGCAGAGACCGCAGAGATAGCAGCCTATGGTACGGCTTATCTGCAGATTGTAAATGGTATGTCCATCGGTCTGTTTTTCCAGATGACCTTTGAGAGACTTCTGCAGTCTACAGGACGCACCTTTGAGAGTATGATTTCTCAGGTTACCGGTGCTGTGCTGAATATTATTTTTGACCCGATTCTGATTTTTGGTATCGGTATTTTCCCTGAACTGGGAGTTGCCGGTGCAGCTTACGCGACTATTCTAGGACAGTGCGTAGCAGCTGTTGTGGGCCTTGTGCTGAACCTTACCAGAAATCATGAGATACAGATTACTTTGCCACAGATAGTAAAGCCGGATGGACATACTATGAGAGAAATCTATGAAGTGGGTGTGCCCTCTATCTTGATGATGTCCATAGGATCCTTGATGTCTTACTTGATGATTCAGATTTTGAACAGCTTCTCCAGTACAGCTACAGCGGTATTTGGTGTATACTTCAGATTACAGAGCTTCTTCTTTATGCCTGTATTTGGTTTGAATAACGGTTTGATTCCGGTACTTGCCTATAACTACGGGGCTAAGAATAAAAAGCGTATTGAAGAAGCGTTGCGCTTTGCCATGACACTGGCGATTACCATTATGGTAATCGGTACCATTGTCTTCGAGGTAATGCCGGAGCAGCTTTTACAGCTCTTTAAAGCGCAGGAAGAAATGCTTCGCATTGGCGTACCTGCCATGAGAATTATTGGCATTCACTTCCCTCTTGCGGGAGCCAGCATCGCTATGGGATCTATCTTCCAGGCCTTTGCAAAGAGCGTGTATTCCTTGATTGTGTCTGTGGGTAGACAGCTGGTTGTTTTGATTCCTGCTGCTTGGCTTTTGGCACAGACAGGAGAAGTGATTAATGTGTGGTGGGCCTTCCCGATTGCGGAAGTCGTCAGTTTGACCTTGTCCTTTATATTCTTCAGAAAACTATATAGGGCAGTAGTGAAAAACTTGGAAAACTAAGGGGGTAATTATGGCATTTCACTTTTTTGCAACAGTATCCAGAATGAAATACATCGAAAGATGGGCACTTATGAGAAACTCTCGTCAGGAGAATCTCAGTGAGCACTCCTTGGAGGTGGCGATGATTGCACATGCTCTGTGTGTCATCGGCAATGTACGCTATGGCAAGTGCTTGAATGCAGACAAGGCAGCGCTCATCGGCTTGTACCATGATACATCCGAAATCATCACCGGGGATATGCCTACACCGGTAAAGTACTATAACGATACCATTCGCGATGCCTATAAGGAAATTGAAGCCATCGCTGAGAGTAAGCTATTAAACCGTCTGCCGGATGATTTGCGTCCCGCTTTTGAACGCATCTATAGGCCGGAAGATGGAGAGAACGAGAGATACATGCGTAAGTTAGTCAAGGCAGCAGATAAGCTGTCTGCTTATATCAAATGTATCGAGGAAGAGAAATCCGGTAACACAGAGTTCCGTACAGCGAAGGAAAGCACTGAGAAAAAGTTGGAAAAGCTTCGCTTTGACTATCCGGAAGTAGATGACTTCATGAAAGACTTCCTGCCATCCTATGGTAGTACCTTAGACGAATTATCTTAATATAAGCAAATAACGAAGAAAGCCGCAGCATAACGCTACGGCTTCTTTTGTGCATAAAAAATCCGTGGCACTTGCCACGGATTTAAAGTCTTATTTAGAAATCAGTCTACCAACCCAAATGCAGACACAAGCACCTACGACAGAAATGATTACGTGTCCAAGTCTAGTGAAGCTTGTAAGACCAATGGCGTTGAAAATAACACCGCCGATGATACCACCCAGGATACCGAAGATGATATTCTTCAAAAGGCTGCTGGTGTCAGTACCCATAATCTTACCTGCGATGAAGCCGGCAACGGCACCAAGTAATAAACTCATTAATAAACTAGTGATATGAAACATGATGATTACCCCCTATAAAAAAGTAAATCGGGGTGACGTGATTCGAACACGCGGCCTCTTCGTCCCGAACGAAGCGCTCTACCAAGCTGAGCCACACCCCGATGTCTTAGCGACGTTCTTAATGATACTCTATTTTTCAATCTCCGTCAAGAAATCATTTGTAATTCTGTGATGGAAGCGGTATGGTGAATACTAGATTATATACGTAAAGGAAACCCACAATGGAGTCTACAAATACAGGATGTAAGCTATGCTTGCTTCGAGAAAATAACAGCAAGAAAAAAGAATATGAGCTCATTCAGAGGGCACTTGCTGCTATGAATGAGCAGGAAAAAGCGTCCTCGGAGACTTATGAAAAGAGGCTGGAGGCATGCAAATCCTGCGAAAGCTTCGTAGAAGGAACTTGTCTGAAATGTGGCTGTTATGTGGAACTTCGGGCAGCTGGAAAAGCGGCGCATTGCCCAAAAAAGAACGGACCATGGTAGCTCTTGCTAAAAAAGTGGCAAGAATAGCAGGTCCGTTTTGCATTTATAAATCTTCCACAACTTGGAAGATATAGAACTTCAAATAGTAACTTTCTGCGTCGCCCCAGAGGATTGGGTGATCCCAGGACTGAGTACGGAACTCGATTTGGCGCAGGCGTTTGTGGACAGCTTTAGCTGCTTCTTTGATTGTCTGGGTGAAGAGCTCCTGGGTCATGAAGTGAGAGCAGGAGCAGGTGGCGAAGTAGCCGCCGTTCTCTACCAGTTTCAGACCACGCATATTGATTTCACGGTAGCCCTTGATGGCATTCTTGGTAGCCTGTCTGGATTTGGTAAAAGCCGGCGGATCCAGAATGACTACATCGAACTTTTTACCTTCTGCTTCCAAGCTAGGTAAGTAATCAAAGATATCAGCGCATACGAACTTGGCGATATCTTCTACATGATTCAGGCTTGCATTTTCCGTGGCCTGATCTACGCCTAATTGAGAAGCATCCACACCGATGACGGATTTGGCACCATTACAAGCGGCATTCAGAGCAAAGGAACCGGTATGGGTAAAGCAATCCAGTACGGACTTGTCTTTGCAAAGGCGTCCGATAGCGGCACGGTTGCCTTTTTGATCTAGGAAGAATCCGGTCTTCTGGCCGTCTTTTACATCTACATAGTAGTGGACTCTGTTTTCTACGATTTCTACTTTAGTATCGAATTCCGGACCGATAAAGCCTTTATAGCGCTCTAATCCCTCTAAAGTGCGGACTTTGGCATCGCTACGCTCATAAATACCACGGATTTTTATGCCATCTTCAGCAAGGATTTGCTTCAGCTGGGTGAGAAGTAAAGGTTTTAATTTCTCTGTTCCTAAGGCTAAAGATTCTACAACTAATACGTCTTCGAATTTATCGATGGTGAGACCCGGCAGGAAATCTGCCTCGCCAAACACCAGACGACAACTGGAAGTATCGATGGTTTCTTTGCGGTATTTCCAAGCATCTTCTAATCTCTTGCGCAGGAACGCAGGAGTGATAGGATGCTCTTTTCTGCGGGAAAGCATACGGATGCGAATCTTGGATGCGGAATTGATAAAGCCGTATCCTAAGAAATAGCCGTCAAAATCATGGACGTGGATAATATCACCATCCTGAAAAGAGTCCATGACAGATTCGATTTCGTTATCATAAATCCACTGTCCGCCGGCCTTTAAGGCTCTAGCTTCTCCTTTGCGGATGGTAGCCACTGCATCTACGGCTAAATCCATGTTTTCATCTATATGTTCAATTTGGTCAAAAATAAATTCCATAAGGATGGTCTCCTTTTCGTTCTTGTGATATCATAGTAACATATCGGCAAATTTTGGATACAAAAAAAGCTGCCGAGGAGGGCAGCTTTTTTTGTTTGTATGATGACGATAAACTGAGGAGTGTCATCACACAACAGAGGAAAACAGTTAATCATTGTTTATGTATTCATTATATGGCCTGATAGGTGAGATGTAAAACGGAAGATTTTCACTTGAAAGATGAAAGCCGTTCATCTATGATGAATATAGGGGAAAAGAGGAAATTATATGACACTTTTATATTGTAAAATCTTGTATACGGTAGCTGCACAGGGCAGTTTTATGAAGGCTGCCGAGCTTTTGAATTTGACTCCGTCAGCAGTGAGTCATTCCATTGCTTCCATGGAAGCAGAACTGGGATTCCAGGTGTTTAATCGAAATAAATCCGGAGTGACACTGACCAGCTATGGCGAAGAGATCTATCCAATGGTAGTGAGTATGCTTCATAGTGAAGAGAACTTGAAGCAGGTGGTGGATAGACTGAACGGCTTAAAGCGTGGTACCGTTAAAATCGGTGCTTTCAACAGTGTTTGCACAGAGTGGTTGCCTAGCATTCTGAAGGCTTACAGAGAGAAATTTCCATATATTGATGTAGAAGTTTATGAAGGTACCTATGATGACGTTATTCACTGGTTGAATACCGGTATTGTGGAGCTTGCGTTCCTGTCTACTTCTTGTAATTCTGATTTCAAGATTACACCTTTATATGACGATCCGCTGGTATGTATAGCGCCAAAGGGCTTTGAGACAGCGAAAAAGGGCGTCATTACCGTAGAAGAGATGAAGAATCAGCCTTTCGTTATCCAGCGAGATTCCTGTGATGCGGATATTAAGAAATACCTGACAGATATGCACTTAGATATTCATAGTTCCTGTCATGTGATTGATGACCAGTCAAGTGCTGCCATGGTAGAGTCGGGACTTGGTATCGGTATTATGCCGGAGCTTACCTGCCGCAGACTAGGTACGAATCTGGATGTTTTACAGATTGAGCCATCTGCGATACGTACCATTGGCCTTGCGATGCCAAACAAGAAGAGCCTTACACCGGCGGCGAAGGAGCTGAGCCAGATCGTACTGGATATGGTGAAAACACTTTAAGAATTAGAGAACTGCAACGCAGAAACCTGCGTTGCTTTTTCTTATAGAAAGAATAGGAAACACGGATTTGAGATATGCAAGACAGATTCGATATGAGATTCCGGAAGAGATGTGGGGACATAAGATTTCTGAATTTCTTCATGGCAAAGGCTTTTCTAATCAGAATCTGACCAAGTTAAAAAAGATAAATCACAGCATCGATATCAATGGTAGATGGGAGTACATGGGTTACCGTCTCCAGAAGGGGGACGTACTGCAGGTGCTCATTGTAGAAGAGGAATCTTCCAAAAAGATACCGCCGGTAAAACTTCCTTTGGAGGTGGTATACGAAGATGAAGATATTCTGGTGGTGAATAAGCCGGCACATATGCCAATCCATCCATCTATGAAGCACTATGAGAACACCTTAGGAAATGCTGTGGCCTACTATTTTATGGAGCAGAACAAGCCCTGCATTTATCGCTGTATCAATCGTCTGGACAAAGATACCAGTGGACTGACCATATTGGCGAAACACTTTGTAGCCGCTAGTATGCTGTATGATCAGATGGTGGCCAGAGAAATTAAGAGAACCTATTATGCGATTACAGACGGAGAGGTTCCGGAAGAAGAAGGCACCATAAATGCCCCCATAGGACGTGAGGGGGATTCTGTGGTAGTTAGAGCAGTGGATTACGAAAAGGGAGATGAAGCCATCACCCATTATCGGGTTCTGGGCCGAGGTGGTGGTCTTTCTCTGGTGGAATGCCACTTAGATACTGGACGCACCCATCAGATTCGCGTGCATATGAAGCATTTAGGATATCCTTTGATTGGAGATTTTCTCTATCATCCGGAGAATCACACCATGGACAGACAGGCGCTGCATGCAGGAAAACTCAGCTTCCGGCAACCTGTTACCGGGGAAGAACTTTCCTTTTCGGTGGCTTTTCCGCAGGATATGGATAGAATTTGTCAAGAATTTGGACTAAAATAGATTAAAATACATCAATTGAAAAAATCTAAAAGAGATTATGGACTTTTCATTTAGATGGTACTAAGATTACATGTAAATAAAATCAAGGGAGGAAAACAACATGGAGAAAAAAAATCTTGATTGGGCCAACCTCGGTTTTGGTTATGTACAGACCGAGAAGCGGTATGTCTCTGTCTACAAAGATGGTAAGTGGGATAATGGAACCCTGACTGAGGACGCAACCGTTACACTGAACGAGTGCGCAGGTGTTTTCCAGTATGCACAGACCGTGTTTGAGGGATTGAAAGCTTACACTACAGAAGATGGACATATCGTAACCTTTAGACCTGACTTAAACGCAGCCCGTATGGTAGAGTCAGCAAAGAGACTGGAGATGCCACCTTTGCCGGAAGCACAGTTTATCGATTCCATCAATCAGGTGGTAAAGGCAAACGCAGCGTATGTACCACCTTATGGTACCGGTGCAACCCTTTATATCAG
>JAEEGF011444425.1_pt1 | contig 13172 bp, 24 predicted proteins | sample 9134171 | NCBI WGS metagenome assembly JAEEGF01 (sample SAMN16246542, study PRJNA631951) | gut metagenome | biome: gut microbiome; feature: rumen; material: AP-attached | host: Bos | place: Iran: Karaj | collected 2018-10
ATGGGCGCAACTTCACCATTAGCAGCTACTCAAAAGTATGTTGTTAATCAAACTGGTGGTAGTGATACAATAACTTTAACTACCGCAAATCTCCCTTCGCATAACCATAGTTATACGCACTGTAGCACTAGTACTGGTTCAACAACTTTAACTACAAATCAGATACCTAGTCATGGACATAATGTGCAATTTGCTAATAAAGATGCCACTAAAACAATTTTTGCCGATTGGAACGGTGATGGTAGTACTTCGTGGACTGTAGGAGGTTTAGGTGCGACTAACAATGCATCAAATCCATTAACTGCAATGTCTACTGGTGGTAGTGGTTCACACTATCACTCAATTAGTAGATCATCAACAACTACTGGTAATACGGGTAGTGGTACATCCGTAAATGTGCTTAATCCCTATTATGTAGTTTATACATGGACTCGTACTGTTTAAACGGTTCTAGTCCAAATGTATACAGTATAGTATGATTGCACAATGCTAACAGAAGTTCCGCTGCCTGTACTTGTCGTGCTATCTGTTGTGGTATTTAAACTATGCGTATGACTAGCGCCACCGCCCTCTGGATAAACACCTTTGCCCCATTGAATACCCTGAGATTCTGTTGCACCAATGCCAGAATAACCATATACATCTAAAGCATTTCCACCAACAACTAAATTTTTAGTTGGTGTAGAAGTATTGTAATGGTGGTGACTAGGTATTTGACTAAGTGTTAAGGTTCGTGAGGCCACACTAGTTGTTTTCGTATAACTATGGATTAGTGAAGTTAAGCTGTTCTACGCCACATATAAACAGCAATATATGGTGGTTCAATGTTTACTGAGGTTCCACTACCTGTTGAACCTGTAGTTTTTGATTGAGAAGTATCAGGATGTGTATGAGAACCACTACCACCAGTAGAATTTAAAGTTGTAGAAGCAAATCCACCTCCCCCTACGCTAATATTTGCTGAACTATAACCACTTCCTGATGATATAATTCTTTTTTCAGTTCCACTATTGTAAGGGGTATGGGTATGGCTAGGCATCTGGCTAGTTGTAAGCGTAGTACTTCCAACGATTGTATTTACATAACTATGACTATGACTAGGTAAATTATCAGTTGTAAGGGTTACAGTGCTTGAACCACCCGTTGTATTGACTGTATGATTGTTGCCAGCTGCGATTAAATATCTATCTTGTATGCGTTCCCATGTTGTGCCACCATAACGAGCAACTACTTGTTCGTTTGTCATATCACTAAACGACATTACAACAGAACCAACGGGATAAAGGCGGTCAAGTAATTGCGCTAAACTTGTGTTTAACGAATGTTTATAAGAAAAGAAAGAGAGGTTTATTTTATGAAAGTAAAAGTAGGAAAAAACATTTTAGAAATTGAAAATTTTTCATTTTCAGAGACTAATGCCTGGTTATATTTTTCAGGCGAAACTTATGTGTATAGCACAATTAAAGAGGTCTTTCAGGATTTAGAGATGGACACATTAATTGAGATTTGTACAGATGATGATGAAGTGGTAGAAGCACACGCAGGATATGACTATCTTAAGAGAATAACAATTAATGAAGATACAAAGACTATTGAAGTAGAGTTAATGCAGAAGCCAGTAATTGATAGAATTAAGAATCTAGAAGAAACAGTAGACATTTTACTTATGTCAGAACTTTAAAAGGGGGAAATTACTATGTATGCAAGTATCAGAAGAATTTATATCAAAACAAGAAATAAGGACTATGTTATAAGCGCATATAACAAGGGCTGGATTACAGAGGAACAGAAAGACAAGATTTTAGCAATCGAATTTGACGATTAAGGGGGTTTAGCTATGGAATTAAAAGGGATAGACGTTAGCCATTGGCAAGGCGACATTGACTGGGGCCTTGTTAAGCAGAATGTTGATTTTGCGATTATAAAGGCTGGCGGTTCAGATGATGGATTTTATACGGATAACAAATTTGAGAGTAACTATGCAGGTGCTAAGGCAGTAGGATTGCCTATTGGTGCATACTACTTTGTGGGTAAAGATTTTAAATCAAGTGCAGATGGAAAAGCAGATGCAGACAGATTTATTGAGATTTTAAAGGGTAAATCCTTTGAATATCCAGTATACCTAGACATTGAAACAACTAACCCTAAAGACAAGGAAGGGGTTACAGATGCAGCAATTAGTTTTTGCAAGCAAATGGAAAATGCAGGTTATTTTGTCGGCATCTATGGTAGTGACATAGGCACTTTTAGAACTCGACTAGACAATGAAAGACTAGTTAATTGGACTAAGTGGGTAGCTAATTACTCACATGAGCCTAGTTATGTTACTGATTATAAGATGTGGCAGCATAGTTCACAAGGCAATATAGCAGGTATTCAAAACAATGTAGACCTTAACATCTGTTATGCGGATTTCTCAACAATAATTAAGAGTGGCGGCTTTAATGGTTGTTCAGCAAATGAAGAGCCAGTAAAGGGAAAACCAATAGAAGAGCCAGTAAAGGAAGTTACTACTAAAAAGCATAGTATTGGGGAAATAGTAGAGTTTGATGAAATATTTGCAAGTTGCGATAGTAAAGAGGCCCTTAAGCCTTTATATACTTCTGGAAAAATCACAGATATTAGAGAAGGAAGAAACCCTTATCTAATTAATGAGGGAATGGGCTGGATCAATGACAACTCAATCGTAACAAACACAGTTAAGACATACACAGTACAAACTAATGATAGCTTATGGAAAATTGCACAAGAGCAGTTAGGAAATGGCGCAAGATATACAGAAATAGCTAATCTTAATGGTATTAAGGATAGTAACTTAATCTATCCAGGGCAAGTTTTAAAGTTGCCTGATTAATTAACCTACCTCGCTTTAATATATATAAGGGCTGTAAGTACATTCTTTACTTATGGCCCTGTCTAATTAATTCTATAAAATCCTTATTGACAAAAAACATTTATTAAGCCTAGATTAAATAAAATTGCACAAACCTTAAATAATAGCTTGATTGAAGAGAAAAAATATAGTAAACTTTAATTAAATTAAATGTAAGGAGGTGCAACGGTGAACAAGAAGGCTAGATCATATCCTCGAATAAGAGGAAGAATTATCGAACTATATGGTTCGCAGGAAAATTTTGCAAATGTCATTGGTAAGTCCAAAACTAGCGTTAGTCAGAAACTTAACGGAAGTTCTGGCTTTTCTTACAACGACATAGTTTTATGGGCTAATACCTTAAAAATTTCTGTAAACGATATAGGAATATACTTTTTTAGTAATGAAATGAACTAGCTGTTGTATGAGAAACTAGGAAAACTAGATAAAAAAAGGGAGACAAGAACTTATAAATGAAAGCTAGAAGGATAGCTGCCGCAACTTTACTTAGCATTTATGTATCAACTACTGGGGTAATTGGTATAGATGGTGCAATAAAAGAAAGTAAAGCAGCCAAAACTTATGTAACTAGCGCAAATTGTCCGAACTACATTTCCATGATTTCAGATGCGCAGTCCTGGAATAGTGGAAGTATTAAAGCTACGGATTTAAGAGATTATTACGACATAGACTTAACCGAAGAAGAACAAGACATTATAAGGGGTATAGCCTCTAAGTACGGTCTTGATTTTGAATTGGTCTTAAGTGTTTGTTGTGTGGAATCTAAGTTCAATGTAAATGCTAATAGTGGTTCATCAGTTGGTATTATGCAGATACAACCTACATGGTGGGATGATACATTTGCAAAATTGGGTTGTACTGACTGGTACGATTTAGCAGATAACGTTGAAATGGGCTGTTACATACTTAATTATTACTTTAGTAACTATGGCGAAACATCAAGAGTTCTAAGCGCTTATAATACTGGCAATCCTAACGCCAACAATGGGTATGCTAACTTAGTATTACAGACAAAAGAAGGGTTAAAGGAGAAGAGATATGCGAAGTTCTACTCTGGGTAAGATTATTTGCTTAAATTTAACGCTAGATGCAATTCTAGCAGCGCCAAAAGGCGAAAGAAATATCTCAAAGTATAGAGATACAGTTTTAAAATTACACCATATTGAAAGAAAAGATAAAGTACCTATAGGCTTATATAGAAAGATTTATCTTAATGGTGGAACGTATAATTAAATATTAAATGCGGAGGTAGTGGGAATGAAGCTACGAATAAAGAAATTAAGTTTATTCAACTATGCTGGATTCCCAAGTTTTGAAATCACTTTTACAAGTAAAACATTAGTGTCTGGCAAGAATGGTTTAGGCAAAACGACCATAGCTAATGCCATATTTTCAACGCTTTTTAGTGGAAGAAATATAAATGGTACAAAGGCAGACAGACACAGACCGCATGATGAAATAGGCGAGATTCTTAATTGTGATCCAGTAATTGCGATTTTGGTTCTAGAGATTGACGGTGTAGAACATACAATCCAAAGAACCGAACAGCAGGTATGGGTTAAACATAGAAACTCATTTGAGCCTAAATTTGAAGGAAACACAACTAGCTATACTGTAGATGGCGAACACTACATTGAAAGTAAGTATAAGAAGTGGTTAGAAGAACAAGGCGTAACTGAAAAAGAGTTTAGGTTTGTTACTAGTGCTACTGACTTGCTTAACATGAATGTTAATGACCGAAGAGCGCAGCTTATTGAAATGTTTGGTGATGCAGATTGCGATTTTGATATTGCAGCTAGAAATGACAAATACCAGCCTTTAAGAGAAAGTCTAAGGAAGTATTCGGTTGATGAAGTCATGGAACGCCAAAAAGACAAGTTAAAGCAGTGTGAAAAGGTATTAAAAGACTTGCCATTACGAATTAGAGAACGTAAGGAAATGTTAGTTGATGTTGACGAAGAAGAACTAAACAAGCAGAAAGACAAGATTCTTAAGAAGCTAGATGATATAGCTACTCAAAGAGAGACACTTCTCAATGGTAGTGAAGGGGCTAAACGCTTTAAAAAGCAGAATATCGAGAACGATATAAGCAAGTTATCAGGTTCACTCATTAATGAGTATTACAAGCTGGATAACGATAAGAAAGCAGCCTTAAGTATAGCAGAATCAAGTCTACGCAAAATGCAGGAACAGGCAGAAGTAATCAAGGTTGATTACAAGTCTAAGCATGAGCAACTAGCTTTGTTTAAATCAGAAATTGAAAAAACACAAATTGAATACAAGGAAGTGTTACAAACTAGTTTTGACGAAAATAACCTTGTTTGCCCTACTTGTGGCAGGCCATATGACAGCACAATGATTGAAGATGCTAAAACCCACTTTGAGAAAGAAAAGCAGTCTCAAATCGAGAAGATCAATAACAAGGGGCAGGAACTTTTTGACAAGTACACTAACCTGAAAAAGGAAATTGAAACAATCATTGAAAATGCTAAACAGCTACAAGTAGATATTGACAAGCAAAAAGCAGAAGTTAAGGTTCGTCAGATGGATGCAGATAGTTTATGCAGCCTAGATGATTATATAAAGTCAAATGAGGACTATATTAGCCTTAATAAGCAGCTTTTAGACTTAGATAAGGAAATTGTCGATAGCAAGGATAAAAAGTCCGATATGGAAGAATTACAGCGCTTAGAAGTCGAATATAAAGCAAAACTAAATGAAGTAAACACAAAGTTAAGTCAGGCGTTTTACAATAACAGAAATAAAGAATTTATTGTTACCTATGAAACACAGTTAGAAGAGGCAAGAACTAGGGCAGCTAAAATTCAACAGCTACTTGATTTAGCCGCAGAATTGAAAAATGAAAAAATCAAACTAGTCCAGGAAAAAATAAATAGCCACTTTAAACTAGTTAGATGGGTAATGTTTGAACCGCAGATAAATGGAAATGTTGCAGATGTTTGTAAAGCTACGGTTAGAGGTTCAATCCTAAGAAATGACCTAAATACTGGTATGTCAGTACTAGCAGAAATAGACATTTGCAATGCTTTCCAGAAGAAACTAGGGATAATTGCACCGATTATCATTGATAACGCAGAACAATTAGATAGTGATTCTATTAGCAAGATTAATGCAGATTCACAATTAATAATGTTTAGGGTTACAGATGATAACGAATTAAAAATTGAACAGGGAGGGGCTTAGAAATGGCTAATGAAGTAGCTAAACAAGAAGTAGACTACACAAGTCTTGCGATTGATAACAACTTTATTGATGGATTATGCGAACAACTAAAGATAAAAGAGAAAACAGGTCTAACATATCCAAAAGACTACAATCCAACTAATGAGCTAACAGCAGCTTATCTTATTCTAAAGGAAACTGTTGATAATAACCATAAGCCAGTTTTAGAGAGTTGCAGCAGAAACTCGATTGCAGCTACGCTTTTAGAAATGGCAACTAGTGGCGTTTCTATGCAGAAAAAACAGTGTTACCCAATAGCATATAAAGGCAAACTAAAGTGTCAAATGTCAGTATATGGCAATACTTGTATTGCCAGACGTTATGGCCTTAGGGAGATTAACGCTATGTGCATTTATGAGGGCGACAAGTTTAACTATGCGATTGTAAATGGAAAAATCGTAGTCAAAACTCACGAACAGAATTTTGAAAACATTAATACTGATAAGATTATAGGTGCTTATGCTACAGCAATCATGCAGGATGGCATTGTTTATACCGAAGTTATGAACCTAGATATGATTAAAAAGGCATGGTCGCAAGGTTACGGTGGTGATGTGCATAAGAAGTTTACAGATCAGATGTGCATGAAAACAGTTAAAAATCGTTGCCTTAAGTACATAATCAGAACTTATGGAGAAGCTACAGCTTCTGAATTTATCGACAAGTCAGATGATGTTGAAAGTGCAGATTTAGTAGCAGATAACGTAGCTTATGAGATTGATGAACAAGCTAATACAGAAGATTTTGTCGTAGAAGAGGCAAAAGAGCCTGAAAAGGTTGAGGGCGAAATTGTCGAAGAGGACATACCAGCAATCTTGCAGTAACAAATTATGGAAGGAATAACAAAGAAATGAAATGTATATCTAAACAATTTTTAAGGGGTAGCTTTGACGAATATACTAAACACGTTAAGAGTGGCGTTGTTTACGATTTTACCGATAATGGAAAATGCTCTAATTGTGGTAGTTGTTGTACTTGCAATTTGCCTTTAACAGAACAAGAAGTTGCAATTATTAAAAGATACATTAAACAACACAACATAAAGCCTAAAAAGACAATTTTCCCAACGAATGAGCCAGTCTTAGATATGACTTGTCCGTTTCTTGACGAAACAGTTAAAACACATAAATGCCAGATTTATGAGGTTAGGCCAACCATTTGCAGATGGTTTAAGTGTGACAAGCCTAAAGACTATACCGAACTAATTAATAATCGAGATTTTATGAAAAACGCTAAGCATTACCCGAATATTAACAAAGTTTTTTACCCTTAAGTGTTTAGATATATCTCTCTGGGTTAAATAAATAAGGGGGAATAATGTATGGATCAATTAACCATTGATAATTGCTTTAAAGAAGAAATCCATATTGATAAACCTATAAGACTTATAGAATTGTTTGCAGGAATTGGTTCACAAGCAATGGCCCTAAGAAATTTAGGTGCTAATTTTGAACATTATAGGGTAGTTGAATTTGATAAGTTTGCAATAGCAAGCTATAACGCAATTCATGGAACAGACTTTAAACCTATGGATATAACCAAAATTAAAGGGGTTGACTTAGGTATAGAAGATGTAGAACAATTTACTTACTTACTTACTTACTCATTCCCTTGTCAGGATTTGTCAAATAGTGGCTTAAAAAAAGGAATGACAAAAGGTAGTGGTACACGAAGCGGTCTATTATGGGAAGTAGAACGACTACTTAATGAAACAACAAACCTACCACAAGTTTTACTAATGGAAAATGTTACACAAGTACATGGTAAAAACAATATGAAAGATTTTAATATGTGGATAGACTTTCTAAAAAGTAAAGGATATTCAAATTATTATCAAGACTTAAACGCAAAAGATTTTAATGTTGCACAAAGTAGAGATAGGTGTTTTATGGTATCTATTTTAGGAGATTATAGTTTTAAATTTCCTAGTGGAATACCATTAAAAAAGATAATGGCTGATTATTTAGAAAAATCAGTAGATGAAAAATATTATATAAAAACCCCAAAAGCCTATGAATTAATAGAAGAGTTAGTATCTTCTGGAAAGTTGGATAATTATTGAAAGATATAGTTATTTTAGGCAGCTTAAATAAATCTAGGCAAAGAAGATGTGTATTTGATATATACAAACTTTGTCCTACTCTTACCGCAGGTATGGGTATGGGTGGTGGGATGATGCCATATATTATAGAAACTAGTAAATATGAGCCTATTGGTTCACTAGCTATTCATAATAGTAAAAGGTTTAACCCAGGTTATATGTAAGGCATCTTTAAATGTTTAAAAGCTAATAAATATGATATAGGGGTTTTATATGAACGAAAAAAAACTGATTATATTAGGCAATATTTTACCTATGTGCAGCAACAAGATACATTAAAGAAACTTTGTTTATTCATTACATGGTATTGCTCCCACCTTAACAGCAACCATGTATAAAGATCCTCCTAGAGTTTTAGAATTTAGGGGGGGGTACAAACAAATAATTAATTTAGGCAATTTTTACGGACATGGTGCAAGTTTTGCAGGCAATCTTTATTACAATATAGGGATTGCACCTACAATAACAGCTTGCATAAGTCATGGTGGAATGGGTTTAATTGTGTTAAAGGAAAGATAATAATGAATATTAAATACTTAGTAGTTGCATTAAGAGGTAGAGCATATAGAGGACAAAAAGCAAGGCTTGGACCTATTTTTAATAATATATGCAATACACTTACTACAGTGCAGAAAGATAATTACATATTGGAGATCACATAAATGGATAAATTTTTTAAAATCAAAGTGGCTAATAAATTAGGCTACAACCTTGTAAAACAAGGGGGAGTGGCAGATTTCCTTTATCCATCAAGTAAAACTAGAAGAGGGAGGGTTATTGAAATGGGAGAAATAAGTCCAACTTTAACAGCGGAAGAACGTGGAGTATGCAAAGTAGAAGATAGATATAGAATTAGAAAATTAACACCTATCGAATGTTGGCGACTTATGGGTTTTTCAGATGAAGATTTTCATAAGGCAGAACAAGTAAACAGTGCGACACAACTTTATAAAGAAGCTGGAAACTCTATCGTTCAAGTGGTTTTAATGGCTATATTTAGTCAAATGAACATACAAAACATTACACCCTGGAATGAATTAACGCTTGAAGATAAATATAAGTTTATCGAGCAGAAAAGATAACTTGTTTGTATAAAATTTTATATAAACACTTATACAAAAACTTATATAAAGGGGGATAGAAAATGAACTCAAATAAAATCAAAGCAGATGGTAACAAGTTTGCAGAATGGCTAGATACTAGACTAATCAGAAGCCAGACAAAGGAAAAGGATTTCGCAGAAACTATAGGAATAGACAAAAGGGCTATTTGGGAAATGATTTCAAGACGGACATTACCTAGTGAAGAAATTTTTCAAAAAATTTGTAATGGCTTTGGAATTTCAAGAACAAAGGCTTTAAAAGAGATTGCAGCCACAAAATGTAGAAAGTATGTTTAGGCTTATCGTACTTGCTACTGGTTCAAAAGGTAATGGTTACATCTTAACTAATGGAAAAGATACTTTGCTAATTGAGGCAGGAGCAAGATATAAGGAAATGTTGGCAGGTTTAGATTATAAAATCGAAACTGTAAACGGAATGATTGTTAGCCACGAACACAAAGATCATTCAAAGTACATAGAACAATACCTTAATAAAGGCTTATTGGTGCATATGCCACGTTCTATGAAAAATAATTTAGATTTATCTCATGTATACAATGCAATTTCAGTAGATATTGGTGTAACATATGAATTAGGAAACTTTACAATTAAAGCGTTTGATTTAGTACACAGTGTTGATTGCTTTGGATATTATATTTATCACAAAGATTTAGGCAAAATGCTATTTATAACCGATACAGAGTATGTTAAGTACCGATTTAACAAGTTAGGAATTAATCATATTGTTGTTGAGGCAAACTATAGCAAGGAATTACTTAATCGTGGCAAAGTCAATTCTAACCATGTATTACAAGGACACATGGAGATAAACACTACTACTAACTTTTTGAAAGAAAACGACACAAGTAGTCTTAAAAATGTCGTTTTAATTCACTTATCTGATAGCAATTCAGATGAAAAGCTGTTTAGCAAGTTGACTACTAAAGTAGTACACGAAGGCGTGAGAGTAACAATAGCAAGCGCAGGTCTTAATGTACCTTTAGATTAGTTATAGTCGCGTAAAGAAGATATATCACACAGAAACTTCTTTGGCATGGGGCTACTGATTTTGTAGCCCTTTAAAAACTAAATATGGAGGCAATTCTTATGATTATTTACGAGGATGAAGGCCAAAAACAAGGCCAACATGAAATTAAAAATAATTATTGGAAGGCTAAAGGCGTAGAGGTTAAAAGAGTACCATTGCCAGTAGGCGACTACATTATAGCAAACACTTTAACAGAGGATGTTATAAGTAGAAAAGCCCATAGAAATGTAGACTTGAAAAAAATGGACTTCTTAGGAACTTATCGAGTTTGTGTTGATACTAAAAGAGATATTACAGAAATTGAGGGTAATATTTGCGGTAAGGCACATGAACGATTTAGAGACGAGTGCATTTTAGCTAAAAACAATGGCATTACACTTTATGTCTTAGTTGAAAATAATAACGGAATTGCTGACATACAAGACTTATTTAAGTTCACTTCAAAGCGTAGGCAAGACTGGTTTAGAATCAAAGCTGCGCACGATAAAGGTAAGATGTTGGGTATAAAGATTGCAAATCAACCACCCGTTAGCGGTGAGGTATTAGCAAAGGCAATGTTGACTATGCAAGCTAAATACGGGGTAACTTTCCTTTTTTGCACACCACAAGAGGCAGGAAGAAAAGTTATCGAGTTGTTAAGGGGGTGATTATATGCGATTAACAGAGAAAGAAATAGAAATATGCAATCAGTTTAGAGCAAGAGATATTAACGGAATGGCTCATTGTAAAGAATGTCCGTTAAATATTTCAGAACTGGTTAATAGACCTGGCACTTGCTACAGAAACATTGATACTAAAAAAGCCATCTGTAAGACGTTAAAGCGCTATGAATAAGGGATATTTTGACTTTGAGTGCGCCAGATGTGAGAAAGTACTAAAGTGTAGCGGTAAATCTAGCGAAAATTCTAGTTGTATATACTTTGTCGAAAGAGAAGGGATTGCAAAACTAGAAGAATATAGGCAAAGGGTTTACCAGAATAAAAAGCCAAAATAAAAGGAGATTTAAAATGTTAGATAATGATTTCGTTCGTGATTTTGTAATTAGCGGTGAAATAAGTAAAGATTCAATGATTGTTTACCTGGAATTACTAAGCCTATGTGATGAAGATAATTTTTGTACCGAAAATGTCTATTTTCTACAAAGCAGAAGAATAATAGAAGGGGTATCGGAATGTTTGTTTGAACTTGAAAAAAATGGACTAATTGTGAAAATTGATACCCCTGATATTCAAGGTTATTACGTTGTGACTAGCAGAAAATATTATGATCTACTAGTTACTGTAAGGGGCTTAGAAGTTGTAAAGTTTGATGATAACAGAGTAGAGAAGGTTAATGTAAAAGAGGCAGAGTGCGAAAGTGTCTTAGTAGCTTATAACACAATATGTAAGAGTTTACATAGGGCCTATAAAATCACACCTAAAAAAAGAGATATGATTGAAAAAGTGCTTCATACATATACTGTTGAAGATTTGAAGTTATGCTTTATAAAAACAGAAGAATCTGACTTTTTATGTGGCAGAACAAACAACGGTTACAAGCGTAAAAATGGGGATTTATGGAGGCCTGGGCTAGAATGGATATTATATCATGTAGAGGAGATTTTAGACGGGAAATATGATAATAGACAAGATAGCACAGAAGATGCCTTAAACGACTGGGGAGGAGGCAACTAATTTGGAAAAGACACAATTTAAACAAATTGTCGCAGGTTTACGCAGTGCGTATCAAAAACCTGACTTTTTATCGACAAGTCAAGACTTAGATATGTGGTATGCAGATTTAAAAGATTTAGACTATAAACTACTATCATTAGTAGTACAAAAATGGATATTAACAGAGAAATGGCCGCCTAGAATATCAGACTTAAGAAATGGTGTTGCAGAGATAATTAGACTAGAAATGCCAGACTGGGCGGAAGCATGGGAGCAAACCCTAAAGGCAATGGGAAAGTATGGAAGATTGCAACCTAAAGAGGCTTATAAGGAATTAGGCGACTTTACCGCAGCTGTTATAAGAGGCATAGGCGGCTGGCAGATGTTATGCTTATCAGAGTGTTTAATAACTGAAAGAGCAAACTTTAGAGAAGTTTATAATTTGAGACAAGAACGACTAGTTAAGCAAATTGCATTACCTGATAGCTTGCGTTTTGCAATTTCAGAATATGTAAATAAAAATATCGGAGGAAAGAATTTTGCAGCTTATCTTAATTAGCAGTTTGTGTAGTTGTGCTTTAGGTTTTGGTATAGGTAGTTACATAACAAGACTTTCAGATGAAAAAGAAATGGTTAAATTGAAAGATACAAACGACAACTTAAAAACACAGATCAATTACATTAAAAAAAGAGGGAGAAATTATGACTATTAATGAAGAGGATGTAAGGCTTGCTAAACTATGGGTAGATACAATGCTAATTAAACAGCCTTGTAAAGAGTTGGAAACACTTAAAGACTTATGCGAACGCAACATTTCAAAACCAGCTGTTCTTTATACTTGTAATGATGGAGTTGATTATACACACTTTAAATCAGAAAAGGATTGTCCTAGATGCGGACATACTATAAAGACCTGGAGACCTTATTGTGAAAATTGCGGCCAAAGACTTTTGATGAAGGACTAACTGTTAAGCAGCTAAAACCATAGAAATATGTAGTCAAACATACTCAAAAGTGGACACATTAGCCTTTTGAGATATGGGCTTAACAGTAGGTTTCTAGCCTGAGTGAGTGCTGACAGTGAAAACTACTTTGGAAATATTCAAAAATTTATTGGCTCGATAATGTGGTC
>JAEEGF012002458.1_pt1 | contig 13171 bp, 11 predicted proteins | sample 9134171 | NCBI WGS metagenome assembly JAEEGF01 (sample SAMN16246542, study PRJNA631951) | gut metagenome | biome: gut microbiome; feature: rumen; material: AP-attached | host: Bos | place: Iran: Karaj | collected 2018-10
ACCCTGCGCTCCCTAAGTGGAATCTGATATGATGGATACGCCGCCCATCCAAATGCTTTTATGTTTTCACAGCGGATAATGTCAAGATCCTGATTGATACTGCTGCATAAGAAAGAATTCTTTGGGAACGGGTTTTTTAACGCGGATCATGTTACAGTGTGCGGGTTGCTCGTTCTTTTTCTTTGTTACTTTGGTTTGTACATTAGAACACATGTCGAACTTCCTTGTGAAAAAAGTGATGTGAAGAGAACATCTATAGTATTTGGGGGAGAACGGAAATGCCGCAGCAGAATATTTACGACAACGAAGATTTTTTCAAAGGCTACAAATCATTAAGAGATAATGAGGTAAATGCCAACAATTTATTTGAGATTCCTGCTTTATTTTCACTTATGCCTGACTTGGAAGGTAAGAGTGTGCTTGACCTTGGCTGTGGCTTTGGTGAGCATTGTGCTGAGTATGTAAAAAGAGGCGCTTCAAAGGTTGTCGGTATTGATATTTCTGAGAAGATGCTTGAGGTTGCCAGGAAAGAGAACAGTGATCCCAAGATAGAATATATCAATATGCCTATGGAGGAGCTTGATAAGCTAAAGGATAAGTTTGATATAGTTATAAGCTCATTGGCTTTTCATTATGTCGAAGATTTTTCCGGAGTAGTAAGTAAGATATACAATCTGATGAATGATGGTGGTACATTTGTCTTTTCACAAGAAAACCCGCTGTGTACATGTTATTCAGGAAATATCAGCAGATGGACAAAAGACGAAAACGGCAATAAACTGTATCTTAATCTGGCAAATTATGGTAAAGAAGGCGAAAAAGAATCCAAGTGGTTTGTGGAGGGAATCCAAAAATACCACAGGATGTTTTCCACAATAATCAATACTCTTACAGAGAATGGATTTACTGTTGAAAGACTTATAGAACCTTTGCCTGACGAGGAACTATTGGAAAAATACCCTGATCAGAGTGATTTATTTCATAAACCTGATTTCTTGATTGTCAGATCAAAGAAGAATTGATTCTATAAATGCTTGTAAGTGATATATTGATGGAAGATATTACAGCAATTGCGACGTTTACAGAATAAAGGAAAAGACTCGATGAAAAGGATTTTTTTACTTGAAGATGATTTAAGCTTGGTCAATGGCCTTTCATATGCAATAGAAAAGCAGGGGTACACAATTGATGTTGCCAGAACCACTCTGGAAGCAGAAAGTATGTGGGATAGAGATAAGTACAACATGGCTATTTTGGATGTATCTCTGCCGGATGGTTCAGGATTCGATGTTTGTAAAAGAATAAGAGAAACATCAAAGGTGCCAATAATGTTCCTTACAGCTGCGGATGAAGAAACGGATATTATCATGGGACTTGATATCGGCGCGGACGATTATATAACCAAGCCGTTTAAACTGGCGGTTTTTCTTTCTAAAATCAATGCTCTTCTCAGAAGAAGCGATGATTTTGGAAGTCCTGCTGCTGAGATAAACTCTCAAGATATAAGCATTAAACTTCTTCAGGGTGAAGTCTATAAGAATGGAAATCTGCTTGACCTTACAGCAAGCGAATACAAGCTAATGCGCATGTTCATGGAAAATCAGGACCAGGTATTATCATCGGAGCAGATATTAAGCAGGTTATGGGACTGCGAAGAAAAATTTATAGATAATAATTCCCTTACTGTTTATATTAGAAGACTACGTACCAAAATAGAGGACGATCCAGGCAATCCCAAAAGGATTGTGACTGTTCGTGGAATGGGATATAAATGGAGCTCATCTAACTGAAGATGAGTTCTTTTTTATTGGATTATCTGATTCCTACAGAATTGTAGGACAATTGTAATATTGATGTAATTAACCTCTACTAAAGTAAAACTATAAAAATGTAGAGGAGAGATTACAAATGGATTTATTAGAAGTAAGTAATATCAGTAAAACGTACGGCGATGGGGAAGCGGCTGTACATGCGCTTAAAAATGTAAGTTTTTCTGTTTCTAAAGGAGAGTATGTTGCGATAGTTGGTGAATCAGGCTCAGGAAAAAGTACTCTTTTGAACATGATTGGAGCACTGGATAAACCTTCATCGGGAAAGGTTTCTATTGCAGGCAAAGGAATTTTTTCCATGAACGACAAAGAGCTTACTATTTTTCGTAGAAGAAACATTGGTTTTATTTTTCAGGCGTTTAATCTCATTCCTGAATTGACGGTAGAACAGAATATTATTTTCCCACTCCTTCTTGATTATCATGAGCCCGATAAAGCGTATCTTGAAGAGCTTTTAAAAGTTCTTAATCTTAGTGAAAGACGTCACCATTTGCCCAGTCAGTTATCCGGAGGGCAACAGCAGCGAGTTGCAATAGGTCGTGCACTTATTACTCGTCCGTCTATTATCCTTGCTGATGAACCGACCGGAAATCTTGATTCCAAGAACAGCAGTGAAGTCATAAATCTGCTAAAAGAAGCATCTTCCAAATATGAGCAGACAATTATTATGATTACCCACAACAGAAATATTGCCCAAAATGCAGACAGAGTATTACAGGTATCTGATGGCGAGCTGACAGATTTTGGGAGGTGCAGGGAATGAAAAGTTATCTTGGATTAGTGCCCATATCTGCTCGTGTGCATAAAAGGCAAAGTCGAATGACACGAATCTGTATTATTCTTGCTGTATTTCTAGTGACATCAATCTTTTCAATGGTGGATATGTGGACAAAGGGAGAGACGGCATCCATGCGGTCAAGGCATGGAGATTGGCACATAGCAGTAATGAACATATCAGATGATGAAGTTACGAATATCAGAGATGATGAGAGAGTAAGGTTCGTTTCGCGATATGAAGAAATTGATAAAGAAGTTGCTAAAGGATATTTTATTGAAGGAACCGAAGCGGAACTAAGAGGGGCAGAAGAGTCCTACTTAAAAGATATTATGAAGTATCCGCTCGAAGGGAACTTCCCGGAAGGCACAAATGAGATAGCACTTAGCCTGGATGCAAAAGATCTTTTGGCTAAAAATGTAGGAGATACAGTTATACTGGATACTCCCGCAGGAACAAATGAGTATGTAATTTCCGGATTCTATCAGGACGATAGTGATTATAACAGAATGATTGACGGCTTTTGTGCTTACTTTAATCTGGATTCTTTTCATAGTATCTGCCATATGTCAGGAGTTGGATCCGAAACTAAATATGTAATACGTTTTGAAGAGGAAAAAGGTTTAAAAAAGACAATTTCCGCTTTTGAACAGGAATATCAAATAGCAGGCACAGATGTGGAAGAAAATACAGGACTTCTTGGATTTATGGGAGCCAGCAGCAACAGAAGTATGAATGATTTCTATCCACTGGCAGGAATATGCTTTGTGATTATTTTAATATCCGGAGTATTTATGATATCAAGCTGTATGAACAGCAATGTTGCTCAGAGAACGAGATTTTACGGCATTCTGAGATGCATAGGTGCCAGCAGAAGTCAGATTATTCGCTTTGTACGGCTGGAAGCGTTGAACTGGTGTAAAACAGCAGTACCGACGGGACTACTTCTTGGAACGGTTACATCATGGATGTTGTGTGCGGTTCTGAAATATCAGGTTAAGGGTGAATGGATAAATATGCCTTTATTTATGGTAAGTATCTGCGGTCTTGTCAGCGGCGCGATAGTAGGTGTTATTACAGTGTATATAGCAGCTTATTTTCCGGCAAGGCAGGCTGCAAGTATATCTCCAATCGCAGCAGTTTCAGGAAATGTACAGACATCCAAAAATAACAAGCATGCAGCGAATGTAAGATTTTTCAAGGTGGAGACATCTCTGGGAATAGACCATGCAATCAAAATAAAGAAGAATCTTATGCTGATGACTGGATCATTTGCGCTTATTATTGCCTTATTCTTTGTCTTTTCAGCCTGTCTTGATATTGTAAATAAATTACTGCCTTCTCAGAGCAATTTCACACCGGATATAATTATTGCCAGTGAAGATTACTCCAATACTATAGATAAGAGTATTGAGGACAAAATAGCTGATTACGACGGAGTAAAATGTACATTTGGTTTAATGATGAGTGTTGCATGTCCTGCAAGAATAAATGACAAAGAAACAACTATCGATCTGTACTCGTATGAAAATGACATGTTTAACCGTTCCAAAAAATCTATCGTAAGCGGAGAACTGACGAAAGTATACGGTGATTCGGACTATGCACTGGTAATCTTTAATCAGGACGGTCACTTAAATGTCGGTGACAAGATTAAGATTGGAAATAATGAGATAGAAGTAGCCTGCGTTTCATCAGATGGAGTAGGAAGTATAAGCGGTACATATACTGTTGTTGTCTCGGAAGAAACGTACATGCGTATTACGGGAGAAAACAAGTATGCGATGCTGGGGGCTGTTTTTGATGAGAATTTATCTGAAGAAGACTTCAAACAGATAGAGAGCCTTGCAGGGGATAATGTATTCAGAGATAACAGAGAAGAAAACGAAGAGATGTACTCGTCTTACTGGGTATTTAGAATCGCAGCTTATGGATTTCTTGCTATTATTTCTATGATTACAATTCTGAACATAGCAAATAGCGTTTCTATGGGAGTGTCTGCCAGGATAAAGCAGTACGGGATAATGCGTGCTATGGGTATGGAAAGCGGTCAGGTTACCAAAATGATTGCTGCAGAAGCAATAGCTTATGCTGTGGCGGGAATTTTAGTTGGTGGACTTATAGGATTATTTTTTCACTATACTATCTATGACAAGGTAATAATCACTCATTTTGGTGGTTCGTGGGAGATTCCTATAAGAGCTATTATGATAATATTACTGCTTGTCTTTGGGTCTTGTGTTGCGGCGGTTTATTCACCTGCAAAACGCATCCGCAAAATGGAGATTACAGAAACAATAAATGAATTGTGATATAAAAAAGAATGGGGCATTTTATATTGTCCCATTCTTTCTTACATATACAAGAATTGTAATGTGGTTCAGGCCTGAGCAAGCTGTCTGCCAAGGTCTTCGCACAATGAAACCGCTTCATCATCAGGGGCACTGTTGGCAATAACGCCTTCACCGCCAATTATGGTTGCGCCTGCTGCGACAAGTCTGTCCTGCCAGTCGCGCATCCACTGACCATCACCCCAACCGTATGAACCAAAAAGAGCAATCTTTTTACCACTGCATCTGGTTTCGTATTCAGCCATGAAAGGCTCTACAGTTCCTTCTTCAAGCACTTCTGCTCCCATGGCAGGGCATCCGAAGGCTATTACAGACTCGTTTGCAGCATCGGAAACGCTTAATGAGTCAAATGTAGTTACTTCTGCTTCGCCTCCTGCGCTTTTGATTCCGTTTGCAACAGCATCTGCCATTGCCTGAGTATTTCCACTTCCGCTCCAGAAAACAACTTTTACTTTATTCATACTATTTTCATCCTTTCTGAACAACTGAAAAACATATATGTTCTTGAAAAATAGGTTAGCAAATGCTAACATAATATTCAATAAATTAAGATGATAATTTTTATCATGGATTTTTCAAGATTATGTTAAAAGGAGTGTGGTTTGAAATGCTTTCAAATAGTATTATTGCAGCAATTCTGGCGGTGGTTTTATTTATTTCTCTGAGAGGTTCGATAAAGCATTTTATGGGACAGGGAAGCTGCTGCGGCGGAGGCAATTCTATAGTAAAAGAGCCGGATAAAAAGCTTAAGGGGCCTATCCTGAAAACAAAAGTATTCAAGATAGATGGAATGCACTGCGAAAACTGTACAAACCGTATTAAACGTGCGCTGAACAGTGTTGATGGAGTATCAGCCAAGCTGAATCTCAGGAAAAAGGAAGCGAAAGTTGCATATGACAAGGATGTGGATGATGCTGAACTGACTGCCGTTATAGAAAGATTGGGATATAAAGTGATATCTATTATATAATGGAATTAACAATTCATTTATGTTTCAATCTGAGGGGAAAAGATGATAACGGAAGAGATAAGAGAAGAGTTATTCAAGCTGCAGGATTTAAAGTATCGTGATTTCCAAGGAGGACTTATTCCCGGAACTGAACTGGATTACATGATCGGAGTAAGGACACCGGAACTGAGAAAACTGGCTAAAACCTATGCCAAAAATGAAAATGTTGCTGAGTTTCTTAAGGATGTTCCCCACAAGTACTTTGATGAAAATCAGCTACACGCGTTCATTGTGTCGGAAATTAAAGATTTTAACCTGTGTATTGAGGAAGTGAATTCTTTTTTACCCTACGTGGATAACTGGGCTACGTGTGACCAGATGTCTCCCAAGGTATTTAAGAAGAATAAAAAGGAACTTCTCAATTATATTGAAAAATGGATGGATTCAAAAGAGACATATACTATAAGGTTTGCCATTGGAATGCTTATGCAGCATTTTCTGGATGAAGACTTTGACGAGAAATATATGGACAGAATATCAAAGGTCAGGTCAGAAGAGTATTATGTCAATATGATGATCGCATGGTATTTTGCTACAGCGCTTGCTAAACAGTATGATGCAGCGATTCCTTATATTCAGGAAAAAAAGCTTGATACGTGGACTCATAATAAAACAATTCAGAAGGCTGTGGAAAGCTATAGAATTGATTTGGATACTAAAGAGTATCTGAGGAGCCTGAAAATAAAAACAAAATAATTATGCCGGAAACATAATTTCATACTTCATTTCCCTAAAGTGTTATAGTATAATCGAAAAGATGCAGAAAACTACTTTCTTACAGGGAGAATGGGTATGGAAAAGTTTAAAAATTTTTTGAAGAGGAAAGACATTGAGATTTCCTTAAAACGTTATGGAGTTGATGCGCTTGGGGCAATGGCGCAGGGACTTTTTTGTTCGCTTCTTATAGGAACAATCATTGACACTGTTGGAAAACAGTTCGGTATCAGCTTTTTGCTGAATACAGTAGCAACAATTGCGGGTAAAGATTACACGGTCGGAGGTCTTGCTTCAGCTATGAGCGGCCCGGCTATGGCTACAGCTATCGGATTTGCTCTTAAATGTCCGCCACTTGTATTGTTTTCAATGATAACTGTTGGATTTGCAGCAAATGCACTTGGCGGTGCCGGTGGCCCTTTGGCAGTTCTTTTTGTAGCTATACTTGCCGCAGAGTTTGGTAAAGCAGTTTCAAAAGAGACAAAGGTTGATATTCTGGTAACTCCACTTGTTACTATTGCTGTTGGTATCTTCTTCTCATGGCTCATTGCACCACCACTTGGAAAGGCTGCAATGTGGATCGGAAGTGTTATCATGAAGGCAACTGAACTTCAGCCATTCTTAATGGGAATTGCTGTGTCTGTTCTGGTTGGTGTTGCTCTTACGCTTCCTATTTCTTCAGCAGCAATATGTGCCGCTTTCGGTCTCACCGGATTGGCCGGAGGAGCAGCAGTAGCAGGATGCTGTGCGCAGATGATCGGATTTGCTGTTATTTCTTTTAAAGAAAATAAATGGGGCGGTCTCATCTCACAGGGAATCGGAACATCAATGCTTCAGATGGGCAATATTATCAAAAACCCTAAAATATGGATTGCGCCTACGCTTGCTTCAGCTATAACAGGTCCGATCGCAACATGTATATTTAAATTGCAGATGAACGGAGCACCTGTGTCATCAGGAATGGGTACTTGCGGAATGGTAGGACCTATCGGCGTCTACACCGGATGGGTAAATGACGTTGCAAGTGGTGCAAAGGCTTCTATAACAGGTCTTGACTGGTTTGGACTTTTGATGATTTGTATAGTGCTTCCGGCAGTTTTTTCCATTATAATAAATGCAGGTGTTAAAAAACTTGGCTGGGTAAAAGACGGAGATATGAAGCTTTAATATGCTTAAAGATAATATGATTTATGCAATTATAGGGGCAGCAGTTGTTTTACTGGCTGTCCTTATATTGTATCTGATAAAAAAACATAAGATGCGCCCTCTTCCTATGGACGAAATGGAAGGGCATGATTTTGAATATTATTGTGCAGACCTTTTAAAGAATAATGGCTTTCTTGAGGTTGAAGTTACTAAAGGGAGTGGTGATTTCGGAGCAGATATTCTTGCTGAGAGGGATGGAATCACTTATGCATTCCAGTGTAAATGCTATGATAAACCCATTGGGGTGAAGGCTATTCAGGAAATCTACGCCGGAAGAGATTACTACGACAGGATGGTTGGCGGAGTCATGACAAACCAGTACTTCACGCAGCCTGCTGTCGAACTGGCAACCAAGCTGAATATTTTGCTTTGGGACAGAGGTTATCTTGATAATATGGAAAAGAAATAGGAGTTAAGAAGTGGTAATAGAGATAAAAGATGATTTTGACCTTGCCAAAATCGCAGATAGTGGACAGTGTTTCAGATTCAACAGATGTAAAAATGATGCCGGAGCATACAGTGTTGCAGCCTTTAATAAACACGTTATAGTAAAAGAACTGGGAAACGACAGATATGAATTTAGTTGTTCTCAAGAGGAATATGATTCTTTTTGGAAAAACTATTTTGACATGGAACTTTCCTACAGTGATATCAGAGCAAGGATTGATGAAAAGAGTGATCCGTATCTGTATAGTGCTGCTACATTCGGACAGGGAATCAGAATTCTGAAGCAGGATCCGTGGGAAATGCTTATTTCTTTTATCATATCTCAGAGAAAAAATATACCGGCGATTAAAGCTTCAATTGAAAAAATATGTGCATTAGCCGGGAATGTGATCGATGAAGGTGAAGAATTTGGAAAAATTTATTCCTTTCCTACACCTGAGAGCCTGGCAAAGCTGTCTATGGAGGAATTATCTTCCTGCAGTCTTGGTTATAGAGATAAATATGTGCATCAGGCAGCGATGGATGTTGCAAGCGGGGCAGTGAAGCTTAATGAGTGGAGTGAGCTCAGCGACAAAGAACTCATGGAAAAGCTTCTGGAACTCTACGGAGTTGGTGTGAAGGTTGCCAACTGTGAAATTCTTTTTGGATATCACAGACTTGATGCATTTCCTAAGGATGTGTGGATAAACAGGGTTTTGGATACAAGATATCCGGATGGATTTGATTTTGACAGATATGCACCTTTCAATGGAGTGATGCAGCAGTATTTGTTCTTCTATTCCAGAGGAACTATGTGATTATGCCAGGTTTTTGAAATGAGAACGTGAAAAGCGAAATGGTATGGGTAACGACAAAAGTCGTCATCCATACCATTTTTCTATGCGCTACTTTTATTTGGTTTAATGAAAGCGCTATCATCATGAAAAGACATAAATAAACCATATTTGAGTTGGTGGTTTCTGCGAGCTATACATAATTAATAAAACAATATGGAAAAATTTGTGAATTAATTAGTGCAATATAACAACAAAAACTACATATTCGTTATTGTTTTCGTCATTATTCCTATGATATGATGGTTTCACGATTTCAAATAGTGTAAGAGCTTACATTATTAAAACGGGTATTCTTGAATTGAAAAACACAAGAATAATCGTTAAGTGGAAAACACAAAATTGGGAGGAGAACAATGATACGAAAGGGGCTAAGAAAAAAGGTATGGGCAAAAGTGGGCGCACTATTAGTGTCTGCAACGCTTGTAATGACTAATGTTACAATGGTTGCGCCTGATCTTACGGTCTATGCTGAAACAATCGAGAGTTCAAATGATGCTTCCAGTGAAGCTTCAGAAGAACAAGCTTCAGCTGCTGAGTCAGTAAGCAGCGAAAGTGTAACAGAAAATAGTTCCGAAGGAACAGCTGAAGAATCTGTTGAGGCTTCGGACAGTTCAAGCAATGCGGCTTCATCTGAGATGAGTACTGAAGAAAAAGAAGCAGAGAACACGGATGCAGCAGCTACCGGTGCAAACAGCGGTGAAGAAGGAAGTAGTGTGGAAGCGTCTTTGATCACATCGATGGTATCAGTTTCTAATGAAGGAAACCTGGAGGCAAGTAACTTGATAGATGGAGCGGGAAGTGCATCTATACTTGGTTCAACCGAATCAGATGAAGCGACGGAAGAAAAAACAGCTGATCCTAAGGATGACTCAGAAGAACCTGAGAATTATGACGTTGATGTCTGGGATTTTGGTGCAGAACAATTTGAAGGTGTTAATAATAAGCTTACAGAAGATGTTATTAACAGCTTTTATGGAGATGTTCAGGCAGGTTCTTTAGGAATAAATATTTCTGATTTTACTGCGGGAGATCTTTCTTATGAAGATGGAGATTATTCGCCAGCTCATAGCAGGTTAAGAACAACTAATAAAAATGTAACAAGATTTGATGAAAAGAGTAAGACTGACGCAGCAGGAAATGTTTATAAAGGATATTTGTACTCAAATAAGGGTTCTACAAATGCGGTATTTCTTTCAATAGATATGAATGCTGATGAGGCAGTCACATTCTATGTGGGTTCTAATGGTAATCCTGCGCTATATGAATTTGACAAAACTGATGACAAGGAAAATGTTCAGACTGCAGAATATAGTGCCAAGGAACAAATTGAGCAAATCACATTTTACGCTAATGAAGACGGTGTTTATAAGCTTTGGTGCACAAATGAAAAGCTTGTGGTTGCAAGAGTCGTAAGAACAAAAGCTGATTACTGTAATGTCAACGGAAGTGTTAGTGGATTTGATAACACAGATGGTGTTTATCTTGTATTTGAGAATAGGTCGAATGGTAACGTAACAAAGGCTGAAATCATCGATGGTGGTTATAATGTAGATTTGGTCAAGGGCTACACTTATGATGTGAGCCTTGAAGGAGCAGACTCATATATTATTAGCCAGGGGGCAGAAGTATCTGTAGATGACGATAAGCAGTTAGATATTACAGTTGAAGGAGTTTCGCTGGTTACCTATAAGGGAACAATATCAGGAATTGCTGAAAGTGACATTGATGAGTTTGTTAAGGCAGCTGATTTTAAATTTACTCCATCAGATGAGACATCAGTATATGTGCCTGCAATTAGCCTGAAGGTAGAGGATGGTAAGTTATCGTATGAAGTAACCCTTCAGAACCAGATGACATATAGCGTGACTGTAGAGGATAAAGAAGATACAGCTACCGAGAAATACGCAAAGGTTGAAGACTATAATCTTGAGACAAAAGAGATTGTAGTTGACGGAGCACAGTCAGAATTTGAGATCAAATTTGAGCCAAAACCAACCTACAAAGTAACTATCGTTCCTGATGGTGCGACTTTGGATGATTTATCCGAGGCAGTATTTACCTTTACAAGACTTGATAAAGAAAATGGTTATAAAGCAGATGGTTATGTATATGAGTTTACCGGTGCCAGGAACATTTCTTTAAGAGATGGTCAGTATGTGGTTGAGGTTACAAACACCGGTTCTTATGTTCAGAAGCTTACAGGTAATCTGGTAGTTGATGGGGCAGATGTGTCAAAAGAAATATCTTTTGCGTCTGATATAAATGAGTGGGATTTTAGTGACCCTGCATTTGCAGTAAAGTTTACTAATGTTAATGAAGGCTGCTACAACGGACTTTCATGGACAAATGGAAAGTCTCATAACAGCACATACCTTTATTCCGGAGCAGGAATAATCTCTGTACCGGTAAAAGGGGATTGCCAGATTCAGGTAACAGCAAATTACCAGTATTCATACTACTTTGAAGACGAAAATGAAGGCTCTGTAAATGTTAATTCTGGTTCTACAAGCCAGAATGATACATTTACATATAATTACACAGGAAAAGCCGGAACTTTTGATATTACAGTTCTTGGAACTTCATATATCACAAAGATAGCAACAGTATATCAGACAGAATATGTATCGGAAATAACAGTTGGCGGTTCAGAATCAGCAGATTATAAGACTATCGGTGAAGCTCTTGATGCAATCAGACGCATGGACAGGGAAGACGACCAAAGAGTTACTGTAAGCATCGAACCCGGTAATTATGAAGAAATGCTGGTTATAGATGTACCAAATATTACATTAAAAAATGCAAGCCAGAACCCTACAAACACACTTACTAATTCAGGTGTAGATATTGATGGCAATGCGGTTCGTATTACTTGGTATTACGGACATGGTTACACATATTACAGCATGGGAAGTGATTACAAATATGATGCTGAGACTCTTGCTATCAATAAGACAAATGGATATGCATCTGTAATAAATCCTGGTGCAGGATCAGCAACTTCATGGAATGCTACTGTAGTAGTATCAGCTAAGGGCTTTGAAGCAGAGAATATTATATTCGAAAATTCTTTTAACCAGTATGTATCAGAAAAGGCTGCGGAAGATGTGATTGTAGCGCAGACTGGTGCAAAAGAAGGCTCTACTCCAAGATCTGCTATGGAAGCAGGAGATACAACAGTTCAAGATAAAAAATATGTTGAGAGAGCGGCAGCTCTTGCTCTCACATCAGCAGCTGAAGAGAGCTATTTTGATGGATGCCGTATTGTTGGTCGCCAGGATACAATTTATGGATCAGTGGGCACAACGGCAGCATTTTATGACTGCGCTATATATGGTGGAACTGACTATATTTGCGGTGGTATGACAGCAGTATTTGCTAAGTGCGATCTTGTATTAAATACAAGTGAGGACAAAAATGATGTTGCTTATATTACAGCAGCTCAGCAGAAATCTGCAAGTTCACGCGGTTACCTTATGTATAACTGTAATGTGACAAGTACTGTACCGAGAGTAGATACAGCATCTGAGTATCCTTCAAAACCTGGGCAGTTTGGAAGACCATGGCAGGCCAATACTTCCGAAGTCGTATTTTTTGACACAGTAGTTGATACAACTAATTGGACACTGAATTCGGACGGAAAGTATGTTTATGATGAAAATTCCAGTGTTTCTCTGATTCAGCCTGCCGGATGGAATACATCCCTTGGTGGAGAATCGGCAAGATGTGTAGAATACGGTACTTTCGAAAAGTCAGGTGAGAATAACAGTGCTAATCGTGTTACTTGGGCACTGCAGCCGGAAACAGCAATTTGCGCAGATGGTACAGCAATTTCTGTAGCAGCATTTTTAGGCGAATGGGACCCATTTGGAGCTCACAATAATGATATGAGCATTGTTTTCCCTGACGGAACATCACAGGAAGCACCTGCGGCAGAGGAAACACCAAATAGCGCTAGTGCAACAACCGTATATACCTTTGAGTCATCAGATCTTACAGCTTTTGCT
>JAEEGF012401324.1_pt1 | contig 13171 bp, 7 predicted proteins | sample 9134171 | NCBI WGS metagenome assembly JAEEGF01 (sample SAMN16246542, study PRJNA631951) | gut metagenome | biome: gut microbiome; feature: rumen; material: AP-attached | host: Bos | place: Iran: Karaj | collected 2018-10
CTTAGCTCAATTGGGAGAGCATCTCCCTTACAAGGAGGAGGTCATAGGTTCGATCCCTATAGCGACCACCATCTGAAAAATCCCAGCTGTTAACTCCTTTCGTTCAGTTTGTCTGTTTCTGTGTTTGCTGTTTTTCAGTATCGTTTCCCGCTCGTTTTGGCATCTTCTCGGGTTAAACGATAAACCTGTATTTTCCTTTGCCCATCCCGTTAACCGGAGCAGCTATTTGCAGATCCTTATGCATCCTTTTGATATAAGACGTCGCAGTTACTTCCGAGCAGCCTAAAACCGCAACTATTCTGGAATTTCCAAAAACCTCAGTTCCTATCACTTCACGCAGCCTGATGACATTTATCTTGATGGCATCAGAAAAGTCTGCCTTCAGGACTTTCTGTTTAAAAGACTGCGTTTCAGTTTCAATAGCGACCGGGTCAATGCTGCCTGTTTTCTGAGCCGTTTCCTTTGCGGCGTCGTTGCTTTTTATTTCAAAGTACTCCTCATTAATCGGAATAACTACCGAGGTAACATTGCCATTGTTTTCAAAGGTTTTGTAATACAAATTCGGTGAACCGTTTTCCCGCATAGCTCTCTTAGCTTCGCCGATTCCGGTGCCAAAGGACTCGATAATCCCCAGCGCCTTAAACATATCTCTCAGTTCAGGGTTTTCAGTATCTCTTTCATTAAAAGACGATCTTTCGTTCAGGTCGCTGATGCGAAGCGGCGGCAGCGGCTTATTGTAGTTGACAATGTTAATTTGCTTCTCAGAGACGTATACCTGAATCGGCTTACCGTTTTCATAATTGTTGTGAACAAAGGCATTAGCCAGCAATTCTTCAACTGCAATATACGGAAAATTCCGGATCTTTCTGTCAACGGCGTCTCCGGCTCCTCGGATGACCAGCTCGTTTAAGATATGACGATCAATGTAGTTCAGCGCGGCATAATACTGCTTCCACGCCGCTCCTTTAAAGACTTTGGACATCATCTTTCTTCTGGTGCCGAGCACGTCTATTATGAGTTCTGCATAGGCATAAGGTATTATTGTCTCCGGATGCTCAGCAAACATGAGCACCGCGTAATTTTTTACTCGCATGCCATCAGGATCGTTCTTATCCAGAAGATTAAGCATCCGGGCAAGCTCCCTTTTTGACAGTCCTTCATATATTGGTCTCGTGGCCGTTCTATGGGCGTACTCCGCGAGAATATCTAAATCCAGATCATCCAGAACAGCGTCTGCGCTTGCAGCAGAACTGTAGTGGAAATTAACAAATTTACGGAAAAGATCATACTCTTCATCAACTCTGGCTAATCTGGTGTCCGCCCCTATTCGGACATATCTTCCCGGTTTAAGGTTTATCTTTTTGCTGTTTTCCTCTGTCAACGCAACCATGAAGGGACCGCCGGTATGACTCCTAACAATAAGGAGCAGATAATTCTTACCGGCAAATTGATTGGCAATTACCTCAAATGAAACTTCTGGGTACAAAAATGAACGCAACGAATTAATAGCGCTTTTGCGCTTTTCCAGCTGTCCTTCCGCAATTCCCTTTATTGGTAATACGGGAATTGCTTTGTTTTCAGCGGTTTTCTCTTTCTCAATGCCTATAAACAGGTATTGCATATCGTTACCGCAGTAATTGTTTCCATAGGCGCAGACAGTCTTTAAAATCTCGTCCAGCTGCTTTTCTGAGGATTTATACTCGATATAGGAGCATTCAGCGATTCTGTTTTTTAGAATCTCATTGGCATTTTTCTTAACTTGCGTGTAATCCATACCTCTGCTCCAAACCCCAGAAAACAGATATCAAACCAAAGTCTTGCGCCACCAATCCAAAGATATCACACGGCAATCCAAAGTTTTTTGCCCCAATCCAAAGATATCATGCAGCAAACCCTGGTTTGATGCCGCCAAACCCAATAAAAACCGCCCTTAATAATGAAGCGTCATCGCGTTATGGCGGCTCGCATTCATTAAACCGCTGCGGAAACCTCGGACACCTCTTTCCGCCCATACTGACAGTTTGTTCTGGAAATTCCTGATCCCACCGTCGCCTGTTCCGGAATGGTTCAGAACATACTCGTGCCAGGAGATCTGGTTACCCCTTCTTGTCTTCCTGGTCATTATTTTCCGGGGTGTCATTTTCCAGCTTGTTCTTCTTCTCCTGATAATGGAAATAGATGCCCAGGGAACCAATAGCAAGAAGAACTGCCAAAACCAAAACAGCGATGAGATTTCCCAGAACCACTCCCGACATAATCACTCCCTTCCTGCCAGCATATCAATGAATATGGCCATTGCCGCGCAAAGGCAGCCTAACACTGTCACCGCAATGCCCGGTATGACTGCCCCGTCAAAACAGCTTATCTGAATGATCCCCCACAGGATGGCACCTAATCCTGCGTTTTCGCAGACATCTGCAAACCTTTTGTAAAATATGACCATGTGCGAAAGCTTTGTTAACATCCGATCCTCCTAAACGTCATACTCGCCTTTCCGCCCTTCCTGAATCAGGCCGCAGTCATGCCAAAACTTGAAAATAACCGGCAAACTGAAGGCGTCCCGGCGTTCTCAATTTTACGATTTTTGTTACTCGCCGCCTTAAAAAAATACCGAATTTTGGCGCTTTATCCTTTTTGGCAATTCCGGTTCTTTCGCCTCCCGGTACCCTCACCCGTTAAAAGCAGTCAGGCGGCTCCTTTGGCAAGTCTGTTTTCCCAAAGCTGACAGACATACCAGACCGCGGCCGCGACAGACATGGAATTAATGCTGCTGTTCCCGAGAGGAATAAAAAAACCCGAGAGCAATCCGGCCACAGTGCCGATAATAGCTGAAAACCGCCAGTTTCGGCAATTTTCCGCTGTCTTCTGATACTCCTTCCGGTACCTGCAATAATGCAGAATCATGATAATGCCGATGGCAGGCAGGGTGGCTCCCAGGAACTGGAGCCAGGACACCATATGCTCATAGATCCAAAAGGAGCATGCGGTGCCCAGAACTCCGGCCGCCAGCACCATGATCTTTTTGCGCACTGAAAATATGTTGGAAAGCCCCAGACCGGCGGAATAGAGAGCATTGTCATTGGTAGTCCAGACATTGGCTCCCAGTACCAAAAATCCGGACAGCAAAAGTCCCTGAGCTATCATGACATAAAAAATGTCATCCTTGCCGGTAATGGCCCCGCCGGCAGCCCCGAACAGCAGCATCAGGGAATTTCCCAGCCCGAAGCCCGCCACCGTGGACAGCACCGCAATCCCGGGAGTGCGGGCAAAGCGGGTAAAATTCGGCGTGGAGCTGCCTCCGGAAATAAAGCATCCGATAACCATGCCGGTAAGAAGGTTCAAATCAGGCTCGCCATTGCTGTTCCGAAAAATATCCGCCAATGAGCCCCCGGCATCTCCCAGAGCCAGATGCAGAGACCAGAGCCCCAGTGCCAGAATCAGCGGCACCGCCACATAGCTGAGGATCTCCAGTCCCTTAAAGCCGATATAGGCGGTCAGCGTCATGCAGGCCCCGGATGCGGCTGCGGCGATGTAAGGAGAGCATCCCAGATATTCTGAGACCGGGAGAGCGAACATGGCGGTGCAGACCCCAAACCAGCCCATCTGAGTCATGGCTATTACCAGGGAAGGAAGACGGGATCCCCGCATGCCAAAGGAATGCCGGGCCAAAAGATCAAAGGACATGCCGGTGCGGCAGCTTATATAGGCCAGACTGCCAGTGTAGACCGAGAGAAAGAGACCGCCCAGAAGCAAAGCGATGGCAAAGCTCGGAAAATCAGCCAGAGTGCCCATTTTGGCGCCGACGCTCATGGCAGAGGAGGTAAAGGTAAACCCCGTCATAACAAAAACAAGAGGCAGGATCCCCTTCCGGGCAGTTACGGGAACCGGTTCAAAGGAATAATCGGTATCCTTATGCGCTGCTGCCGCTGCCGGGCCCTTTGCCGCAGCTTCCGAATTGCCGGCGTCTGTGGTCATATTGCCTGTCCCCCTGCCATTACGCTATGGCTTCAGGAAGGATTCCCGCCTGAAAAAATCCTCCCGAAAACACTCCCCCCCGGAGCAGGATAACCCCGGTTCTCCTTATCATAATCCGGAGCCGAAGCTTTCAGCTTAAAAAATCCGGCAAAGCGGCCATTTAACGCCGCAGTTTGAGATATTTTACACATTTCCGGCATTCCCGGCCGGGAGATATACCGGGCTAAAGAGGGGCAGACGGACAACCGCAGGAACGGGTACTGATACGGATACCGAAAGGACAGCAAACAGAAAACAGCGGGGGAAACGGGGATAAAGCGAATGCAGCGAGAGATTAAAAAAACTGCCGGAAACCGAAATTAAAAACCGGCAGGCTTAAGCAGTCTGCCGGTCTCTCTTAAGATTGTCTCAATCCTTATGGTTAAGACATTGAAACCCTGTTACTTAACTTCGCAATCCTTCAGATTCCAGATGTTTTCTGCGTAATCTCTGATGGAACGGTCGGAGTTGAACTTGCCCATGGAAACAGAGTTCACAATAGCGGCATGAGCCCACTTCTTCTTGTTCTTGTAGAGAGCATCAATACGGGCCTGAGCATCACTGTAGGAAGCAAAGTCAGCCAGAGCCAGGAACTGGTCGCCGGCGCCCAGAAGAGCGTGCTTGATGGAAGCCAGTTCGCCAGGACGGCCCGGAGTGAAGTAATCGCTGTCCAGCCAGTCCAGAGCCTGTCTGATCTCGTTATTGCTGTTGTAGTAATCCCAGGGATTGTAGCCGCGAGCCTTCAGATCCTTAACCTCTTCCACGGACAGACCGAAGATGGCGTTGTTTTCAATACCGGCCTCTTCAACGATTTCGATATTAGCGCCGTCCATGGTGCCGAGAGTAACGGCGCCGTTCATAGCCAGCTTCATGTTGCCGGTGCCGGAAGCCTCGTAGCCGGCGGTGGAGATCTGCTGAGAAACATCAGCGGCCGGAATCAGCTTCTCTGCCAGGCTGACGCGGTAGTTAGGCATGAATACCACCTTGATCTTGCCGTTGATGCGGGGATCATTGTTAATGCGCTCGCCTACCTTGTTGATGGCAAAGATGATGTCCTTGGCGGTCTTGTAGCCAGGAGCGGCCTTGGCGCCAAAGATGAACACGTGCTTGCAGATGTCCAGATCCGGGTTTTCCAGAAGCCGGCGGTACAGAGCCAGAATGTAGAGCAGGTTCAGCTGCTGACGCTTGTATTCATGGAGACGCTTTATCTGAATGTCGAAAATGGCATCCGGATCCACCTCAATGCCGGTCTCGGCCTTGATTACCTTAGCCAGCTTCACCTTGTTGTGATGCTTGATATCCATGAACTTCTTCTGGAAGTCAGCATCGTCGGCGAACTTAACCAGCTCCTTGAGCTCGTCAAGATGCACCGGCCAGGAATCGCCGATCTTGGAGCTGAAGAGCTCAGCCAGTTCCGGGTTGCAGTTGCAGAGCCAGCGGCGCGGAGTTACGCCATTGGTAACGTTGCAGAACTTCTCCGGCCAGATAACGGCATATTCCGGGAACAGGTCGGTACGTACCAGGTCGGAATGCACCTTGGCCACGCCGTTAACCTTGTTGGAGCCGATAACAGCAAGATTGCCCATTCTGACCTTCTTGCAATCGCCTTCCTCGATAATGGAGAGCTTGGCCTTGATGTTGTTGTCGCCCGGGAAGAACTTCTCGCATTCGCCGTTAAGGAAGCGGCTGTTGATCTCGTAGATGATCTCCAGATGACGCGGCAGCACCTTCTCAAAGAGGTATACCGCCCACTTTTCCAGAGCTTCCGGCAGGAGAGTGTGGTTGGTGTAGGCAAATACCTTGTAGCAGATGTTCCAGGCGGTATCCCATTCCATGCCTTCCTCGTCCAGGAAGATGCGCATCAGTTCGGCGATGGCAATGGTCGGGTGGGTGTCATTCAGCTGAATGGCAACCTTGTCGGCAAATTCTGAAAAGTCCACAACGCCGTCCTTGCCGGTATGAGCGCGCTTGTAGCGGCGGAGGATGTCCTTGATGGAGCAGGAGCAGAAGAAGTACTGCTGAGTCAGACGGAGCATCTTGCCGTTTTCAGTGGAATCGTTAGGATAAAGAACCTTGGAGATGGTCTCAGCCATGCTCTTTTCCTTCTGAGCGTCCACGTAACCGCCGGCATTGAATACGTCCCAGTCAAAGGATTCGGTGGAGCGGGATTCCCAGAGACGGAGAATGTTAACGGTCTCACCGTTGTAGCCCACTACCGGGATATCCCAGGGCACACCCTTTACCATGTAGGAAGGATGCCAGATCTTCTTGATGGTGCCGTCATCCTGGAATACGGTCTCCACATGACCTCCCAGAGGAACTTCCTGCACGGATTCCGGACGGCAGATTTCCCACGGATTGCCGTATTCGCGCCAGGAATCAGGACGTTCGATCTGACGGCCGTCGCGGATTTCCTGACGGAAGAGGCCGTTCTCGTAGTGGATGCCGTAGCCGATGGCCGGCATGTTCAGAGTGGCCAGGGAATCCAGGAAGCAGGCAGCCAGACGGCCGAGACCGCCGTTGCCCAGAGCCATGTCAGGCTCATACTCGCAAAGATCGGCAAGATTGATGCCCAGAGAGCTGAGAGCCTCCTCGCAAACCTTGTAAAGGTGCAGGTTGTAGAGATTGTTGGAGGTCAGACGGCCCATAAGGAATTCAGCTGACAGGTAGTGCACCGCGCGGGTGTCATGCTTGAAGTGAGTCTGCTGAGTCTGGGTAAGACGCTCGTAAACCATGCTGTTAACCGCAGCGCAGGTAGCTACCCACCATGCCTGCTTGCTGGCCTTCTGCTCGCTGGTTCCGAGAGTAGAGTGCAGATGCTCGATAATCTTGTTCTTGAAAGCCTCAGGAGTGAGATCGAAGAAGCTGTTGGTAACATTCTTGGCTGCGGCCTTCTTGGGAGCTGCTTTCTTCTCAGCTGCGGGAGCAGCTTTTTTCTCAGCAGCGGGAGCGGCTTTCTTCTCAGCTGCGGGAGCAGCCTTCTCAGCAGCAGGAGCAGCCTTCTTTTCAGCTGCAGGAGCGGCCTTCTTCTCAGCTGCAGGCGCAGTCTTCTTTTCAGCTGCAAGCGCAGTCTTCTTTTCAGCAGCCGCAGCGGTCTTCTTCTCTGCAGCGGCGGAAGCAGTCTTCTTCTCCGTTTTGGCGGCAGGAGCTTTCTTTGTTGCCATAAATCAATTTCCTTTTTTTAGTCTGGGATACCCCAACTCATGCGGCGCATCACCGGAAAGACCCCGTAAGATCCATCCGGCGGGCTGAAAAGCCTCCCGCACAGTTAACACGGCAAATAGTAGCCAATAGCAAGTGTTATGTACTTGATCTGAATCAATTTTTACTTATTTTTTTGACTTTTATCACCAAAATTCGCCGCCGGCGGAAATATTTTTTGAAAAATTCACCTGCATTGCATTATCAAGTTCAAAAATGTGATATTAATCACATTTAGATTTTTAACCGCGCTCCGTCCGCGCTACGGTCGGAAACCCCGGGTTCCCCCCGGCTCTTTTTCAGGTTTGCGTTCCGGATTCAGAGCGCCGGTTTTTGCTCCCCGCTCTCCGGTCAGGCGGTCATGATCCTCTTGTCGGCACCGGACTTTTCAGCCGCCGTATTTCTTTCCGGTTTTTCAGGGAGATTTTCGCCGGGCCTCTTCTGAAATGTCTTTGCAAAAACGTTAACTGTGACTCTTGTAAAACATGATAGTGTGAGATGCGTTGACAAAAATTAATATCGAATGTGCTAATTTTTTCCGCATTGCGGGATCTTCGGCTCCCGCGGATTTTTGCAGTACCAGAACAAGATATTTTTGAAAACGGGAACACAGCTATGACTCATTCCTTTGCAAAGCTTTCAGCAGCCGTTATGGCTATTATGGGGATCACCGCATGCGGCGGTGGCGGCAGCAATAACAGCCATAACGATGACACCGCAACCACCTCTCTGCAGATTCAGGTAATTGACGGCTACATTGGAAACGCGCAGGTTTATGCGGATCTCAACCGTAACTACGAGATGGACGATGGTGACATCCGGGCCACCGTCAACACTGATTCCAACGGCAGAACCGTGATTGATATTCCGAACTCCTCTCTTAAGGATTCCGCGGGCAACGACATTACTCACGTAAGAGTGATCTCCAAATCCTCCCCGGGCGCCAAAAATACCATTTACGGCACTGAAACGCAGCTGGGATACAGTCTCGTCATGGCTCGGGAAATCTACATTGACCGGAACAATCCTGATGCGGTTCATAACATAACGCCGTTTACCACCATGGCCGCCATGGCCTATACCAATGATGCTTCCGCAGATCTCGCAAAGTCCGAATATGAAGATACGGTCAAGCACATTGCCGTTGCAGCCGGAGCTTCTTCCGCCGCCGGATCCGGAGACATCTACAATGATTACAACAGCGAAATAAATGAAAGCAATCTTACGGCCCTGGTAGCCGGTGAACTGCTTTCAAGAAACAGCCTGCTTCCCGACAGCGAGTCCGCCCTCAAGGCCATCTGCGAAGACAGCAGCATCAGCGGGGCCGTTCTTACGGAGAAAGCCGCCGGAGTTAGCAGCGACACTGCAACGATACTGACAGAGCTGGGCAAGAAAGGAAAGGATCTTACCGGCGCCGACGTGGCAGCCGCTCTGACCAGTTACGATCCCAATGCCTCTGACAATCCTGATAATCCGGACAACCCCGACAACCCCGATAATCCCGATAATCCCGATAATCCCGATAATCCCGATAATCCCGATAACCCTGACAACCCCGATAATCCGGACAACCCCGATAATCCGGACAATCCCGATAATCCGGATAACCCTGACAATCCCGATAATCCCGATAATCCTGACAACCCCGATAACCCGGACAACCCTGATAACCCGGATAAGAAAGCAGCTAAGCTTGCCGTTCAGGTAGTGGCCGGATATGTGGAAGGCGCCGAAGTCTGCCTGGATATCGATAACGACCTGGATTGCACAGACACCGATCTGAATCAGACCACCGACAGCACCGGATTTGCCGTATTCACCCTTTCCGAAGAAGAGCAGAAGACCATTCAGGAATCCGGAATGATTCGTGTCATGGCCGGCATCAAAAAAGGCAGTACCAACACACTGATGGGACAGGCCACCGTAATGACTTCCGATCTGCTGCTCTCGGCTCAGCTGCACGGCGCTGAAACCTATACTGATGACAGCGAACTCTGCAAAGACAAAGCCGGCAACGATATCCTCTGTGAAAAGTATATCAACCGCGTAACGCCGTTTACCACTCTGGCAGATATAACAGGAACTTTAGATGACGATGACACTGCCGAGAACTATCAGAATAGACTGGCTGCCATCGCTCAGGCTTTGAAGCTGGATACTGAAGTAATGCTTTCCGATTACAACGATCCCGCCTCGCTGACTCCGGATAGCGCCAGAGTTCTGATAACCGATGAGCTTCTTATAGGCATGGGGATCATTCCGGTGCCTGGCGACACCCCTGAAGAAGGCGGCTACACCTTATACAATGTAACTTCTGATGACGGTCTCACTGAAAGCGTGCAAACCACGCTGGAAGCTGTCAGCAATAATACCGATGCGGTAATGGCAAGTCTCCCGGCCATAGCCGATGACATGTCCAATCTCCCGCAGGTGGTGGCCACAGCCTTCACTGCCGGAAACAAGCTGAGAAGCAGCTTCTCCTATGTTTCATCCGGCAAGGGCGAGGATTTCAGATGCGCCGTTAACGTAATGGGCAACGTCTACTGCTGGGGCAACAACGCCTGGGCCAATCTGGGCAATCCCGAAAGCTACCAGAATGCTGACAAAACTCCGATTCTGAACGGCGCCGAGGTAACGGATCTCTTCAGCTACAAACCGGTGCAGGTAAGAATGGGCGATGGTGTGCCTCTGGTTAATGTGAAGCAGGTGGAAACCGGCTTCCGCTTTGCCTGCGCGCTTACCAATGACGGACATGTTTACTGTTGGGGCGACAACACCTTCGGACAGACCGGTATCGGCAAAGTCACCTCTGAACCGGTGGTCTACGCCATGCCGGTGCTGAGCGGTCCTCAGGACGGCGATGATGAAAATCTTTCCGGCATTGAGAGCCTTGCCATGGCCCGGGATTCCGTCTGCGCCCTTGCCAAAGACGGCGGCATCTACTGCTGGGGAAACAACACATCCAAAGAACTGGGCGACGACTATCCGGATCATGATGTGACCGAACCCTTTGCCGGTGTCACCGACTTTGACGGATCTCCGCTCCCGGCTGGCTTCAGCATCAAGGCAGTGCCGTACCCGGTTAAGGTTGCGCTTCCGAACTCCCTTAAGGCAACCGCCGTTGCCGCCGGCGACTGGGCCTTCTGCGCTCTTGCCGATGTAACCTCGGCTGAGGACAAGCACAACCTCTTCTGCTGGGGCAATGACACTTCATCAGTCTTTAACAGCATTGCAGACCACCTGCCTAAGGATCCGGAAAATAATGCTCCCGATACTGCAACGATAACCGAAATCCAGAAGCAGTACGCCAAGCTGGCCTACTACAGCAACCTGAATACTGACAATGCGGCAGACTCCGATCCTTTGACAGAGGATCTGAACTGGATCTGCTACGACAAGAACACTGGCAAGAAAGTTAAAACCGACACTGTAAGACGCATGATAAAAAGATCCGTCAATTACGATGCCAATGCCCACTACTACATGGGACAGGCTTCCATGGCAGATCGCGAATGGCTTGTTCATGCCAGCAACGATACCTATCATCCGCTGTACTCTGCTCCGGTGATGAACATTGCCTCCTTCAAAGACTTCAATGACGGTGTCCGGGAGCTTACCGAAGTCACCGACGTAGCCTTCGGAACTCCTTCGGAAAACGGGTATTCCTTGGGTTACGGACCTAGCAGAACGCTGGATTCTGTCCTGACCGTTGGCTTCTATACAGATGAAAATAGCAGAATCTACAAGCGCTGGTACAACGTGCATATGGGACAGACTGCTGATAAGGAGTACACCTGCTCCGCCGGTTTGAACACGGAACAATGCCGGGATCAAATCGGAAGCGGCCTGGGATCAGACTGCACCATTACCAAGAATCTGAATACCATCAAGTATGCCAGATCCGGCACTCAGATTACCAACAACGGGGACAGTTTCGGCGGCAATTACGGAGACTCCGGCAAGCCGGAATATCTGCACTGCGTCTACAAGATGAAGAATTACCGGAGAACCATCGATTACTGCGATGCCGGCATTGAAAGCTTCGACAGAAACCGCGGCTCCACCTGGGAAGGACAGGACTTCATCATGGCTTCCGGCAATCCTCATTCCACCTGCATTCTGCGAAAGGATGAAGATGATGCCACCGGACTCAGCACAGTCCTTGTCTGCTCCGGATCCAACCTCTTCGGTCAGGCCGGAAAGAAACCTGAACCGGTGACCTTCAGCGTTAACGGAGGGCCGGAACAGACTCTTGACTACGCCGGGGTGTCCTACCGTGATTACGAGCAGGCCTGGACCTACAGCTTCCCGTTCCCGGGATACCAAGGCTGGGGACTGCACCTCTTTGACGGCGACAATGATGCGATAGAATCCGAGGAGATTCTGAACGAAATTCTGAGCTATCTGGGGCACTGGAATCTGGGTCTCCCCTGGGCGTATCTGTCCTGCGGCGAGATTTCCACCAACAATCCCAAGCAGGTGGACAGCGCCAATGAGAGCAGCTGTAACGGCGTTCATGGCAACGAACTCAGAAACAGCATTTACGAAAACTCTGTGGAGATTCCCGTTAACGACAGCCGCATCAAAATTCAGGACGAGTCTCTTTAACGGAGGATAACCGGAGCTTCTGGGCCTGTCTCTGAATAAGAGCGCTCAGAAGAGCTGTTAAGAGCAAGAGAGAGCCGGCGGGTTTATCCTGCCGGTTCTTTTTTTGCGCCGCGGTTCTTTAGTTTGCGGCTTTTCTGGAAAAAACAGGATCCTAGACGGCGTTAGTGAGGCTTTATGCCATCCCAACAGACATGAAATGTTCAAATCTGTTACCATAACTTTATGTTATTATCAGACTAAAATCTATTGACATATAACATGAATATTGTTATCATGTATACAGATTTGATAAGGAATTGAGAGTGTTACGGAGGCTTAAAATGAGCGGAGAAAAGACCACCATTAAGAAGCTGTGGGAAAAGCACCCTGATGCAAGGTTTGTGCTTTGGCTTGACGATTACTACGCCTGGTTCATAAAGTTCGAGGATCCGAGCTGGCTTGAATACCCCCTTTACACCAAGGAATTTGTGCCAGTGTGCGGCGGGGAGCTCATGAGTAACGGGGACATCTGGATTGACCTTGAAGATGTGGATCCGCAAAAGAAGCTCCGCTTCGGCGAGCCTGAAGATCCGAACTGGGATCCTGACAAGCTGTGAGAGGGATCCTGGCAAGACCGGAAACTGGTTAAGAAAACCCTTCAGACTTTAACTTCGCCCGTGGCTCATAAGGTGCTGACGGGCTCTTAACCAGAGCCGGGTTTTCCGTCCGTTAAAGTAAGTTCTCGGATATCCGGTCAGATAAAATACCTCAATATCAGGTATCAGGTACCATGACAATTGAATACCAATGTTTTTATGTTGTATTTTTAGACAATAATCACAGATTCTATAAAACAAATCGCTGACGATCTAAGCTGAATACACAAACATCATAGTTCTTGGAATTTTTCACTCGGCGGAGTAACTGATTGAGTTTGTTTAGATATAAATCACCAAGGATGGCCGTTTTATTCCTGACATCCCATGAAAATCACGCTGTTGAAACCGATACACTGTATGGACATTCAGAATATTGCCTAACAAATTCGTTTATCTAAGGAGTTATTAAAATGGGGAAGCCGGTATTAACCTTAAAGGACATAAAGAAACTGCCGTATGCAGCCACCTCGTTCAGCGTCATGCGTGAAAGAGAGAATGTTTATGTTGATAAAACGGCAATGATAGCCAGAATTGCCGAAACCGAGAATGCTCCTGTTTTTCTTTCCAGACCCCGCAGATTCGGGAAGACGCTTCTGGTATCAACGTTCGAATCTCTGTTTTCCAGAGGCCTTCAGGATTTTAAAGGTCTCGATATTGATACCGGCGAGGAGAAATGGACTGACCAAACCTATAAGGTGATACGTTTGGAT
>JAEEGF010396133.1_pt1 | contig 13169 bp, 5 predicted proteins | sample 9134171 | NCBI WGS metagenome assembly JAEEGF01 (sample SAMN16246542, study PRJNA631951) | gut metagenome | biome: gut microbiome; feature: rumen; material: AP-attached | host: Bos | place: Iran: Karaj | collected 2018-10
TGGCCATCGTTGATGAGCCTTACAACACGATGTACGCCATCATCACAGACGATGACGAGCGTTATCTGATTGAGCCTTATTTCGTTAATTATGCGGAATATGACGAACTCGTCTTTGGCGAAGACACGATTGCTGTGGGCGATTCATTCACTGCCACAGGTGAGGTGTTCAAGTATTATGACGATTCTTATGAATACTTCTATTACAACGGCATTAATATTCTGGAAATCAACGAAATCGATGCTCCTTATCTCATCAGTAACGAATGGTACTACGAAATCCAAAACGAGAACGGCAGCATCACCTATCAATATATGTATCAAGCTGGCGACACCATCGTTCAGGATGAGCCGACACATATCCTTGTGAAAATCAACACGCTTTACGACAAGGGATTTCATGAAGAGATAACGCATGAGTATGTCTTTGAGCGCAACGGCAAGGTGTATTGGTGGAACAAGACCTTGGAAGAATTTACCGTGCTTTACGACTTCAATGCCCAGACGGGCGACGAATGGGAAATTAAGGTGGACAGCGAGAGCCTTGTGATGCACGTGGACGCGGTGGACAACATTGAATACGAGGGCAAAACCTATCGGATGCTGCGCGTCAGCGACCCCGAAGACCTCTTCAGCGGCAACATCGTGTGCGGTATCGGACACCTCACCAGCTTCTTCCCTGAGAGGCTGATGGACAACGGCGACCGTATGCGCGTGGATGGTCTGCGCTGCTACTGGGTTGAAGATGAATTGGTGTTCAAATATGGTGACGAGGACTGCGATGCCATCATTAGCGACCTGCATGGGGTGGAGGAGGACGGCCCTTCGACGGGCTCAGGGACCGCAGGGACCTTGGTGGTTTATCCTAATCCGACCAATGGGGTAATGAATATTTCTGTGCGGCTGCCACAATGTGACAGCCCTATAGACCAAACGTATCGTATCACGAATATCGTGGGGCAGACGTTGCTGCAGGGCAGGATTACTGATGAGACGCAGCAGATTGATGTGACGGGATTGGCTGAGGGGATGTATTTTATTAGTGTAGGGGAGGAGATTAGGAAATTTGTGGTGCGGTGACTCCCCCTAGCCCCTTCTTAGAGGGGGAAGCATTATGCGTGCTAACGTGCTAACGTACTTTCGTGCTAACGTGCTTTCGTACTATCGTGTTTTCGTACTATCGTGTTAACGTGCTTACGAAGTGGGACTTATAGGACAAATAAGACTAATAAAACTAATGAAACCAATAAGATAATGAGGACAACTAGAATTACAACGCTCCTTGTGCTCTTGCTGATGGCGGGAGGGGTGACAAAGGCCCAAACCGACCTCGGCGCGCTAATGGCCGCTCGTGGGGAATACTTCTTTTCCCTTCAAATCCAGCAGCCCGAAGAAGCTGCCCTGCTCAACCGTCTCTGCTCCATCGACAAGGTGGAAGGCAACAATCTGGTTTGTTATGCCAACGAAGAACAGTACCGCCAGCTCCTTGCCAAGGGTTATCGCCCGACGTTGCTCACACCGCCATCGATGCAAGAGGTGTATGCCATGTGGGACGGCACGAACCGCGAGACTTACGACTGGGATGCCTATCCCACTTACGAGGCCTATCAGGACATGATGAAACGGTACGCCGAGGATTATCCAGAACGATGCACCTATCTTGACTGGGGCACGCTGGCAAGCGGACGCAAGCTTATGTTCTGCCGCATCAACAACGGCGAGCCTGACGGCAAGCCGAAGTTCCTCTATACCTCCACTATGCACGGCGACGAGCTGACGGGTATGATGCTGATGCTCCGCCTCATCGACGAGTTTTGCACGAGTGACGCCCCCAGGATCATCAATCTGATCGACCAGCTCGACATTTTCATCTCGCCCTGCACCAACCCTGACGGCACATATCACGGGGGCGACAGTACCGTCTACGGTGCCCGACGCAACAACGCCAATGATGTGGACCTGAACCGCAACTATCCCGACTTCGACAATGGTCCCCATCCCGACAACCATGAATACCAGCCTGAGACCCTTTGGATGATGGAGCTTGCCGAGCAATATCCTTTTACCATGGCGGCAAACTTCCACGGCGGCTCCGAGGTGCTGAACTATCCTTGGGACACCTACCAACCGCTGCATCCCGACGATGACTGGTGGAGGCTGGTGTGCCACGAATACGCCGACCTGACCCATGAACACGACACCCTGTATATGAGTGGCTTCGACAACGGCATCGTCAACGGCTACGTGTGGTATCCCATCTATGGCAGTCGGCAGGACTATATGAACTATTACGCCCAATGCCGCGAGGTGACCATTGAGTGCTCCATTCCCTATACGCCGAATCCGTCGACGATGCCCATGTATTGGACCTATAACCACGAGAGCATGTTACGTTACATGGAACAATGCCTCTATGGGATTCACGGCATTGTGACGGACTCGGTCACTGGCGAGCCGTTGGAAGCGGAGGTCACCATTCTCACCCACGACCATCATGGTTCTGCCGTCAGCAGCCACCTTCCGGCAGGCGACTATCACCGCCCCATCAAGGGCGGCACCTACGAGGTGACGTATTCTTGCGAGGGTTATTACCCCAAGACCCTCACCTTGACGGTGGCTGACTGGGAGACTTTGGTGCAGGATGTCCAATTGGTGCCAGTGGGGTATGGGGTGGAGGAGGACGGCCCTTCGACAGGCTCAGGGCCCTTAACGGTTTATCCTAATCCGACCAATGGGGTGTTGTTTGTTCGGACGCACGCGGTGCGTCCCTACGAGGAATACCGTATTACCAATATTATGGGACAGACTTTGCTGCAGGGCAGCATCAGCGATGAGACGCTGCAGATTGACTTGACTGGATTGGCTGAGGGGGTGTATTTTGTGACTGTGGCAGGTGAAACGAAGAAATTTGTGGTGCGGTGACTCCCCCTAGCCCCCTCTTAGAGGGGGAATCGTTATGCGTGCTATCGTGCTTGTGTACTATCGTGTTTTCGTACTTTCGTGTTTTCGTACTATCGTGTTAACGGGCTTTCGGGATTACGACAGTGGGACGTATGGGACGGATGGGACTTAGACTCTCTCTGACTCCCTTGGGGAGGGGGACCCTTCGACACTTCGACTGAACTCAGTGACCACAGGCTCAGGGGCAGAGATGCCAGGGGTTGAAACCCCTGGTTGTGGTCGGGTCACCCCTACGGGGTTGGATGGACGATGCGGATCATTGAAACAAATCATGGACGCATGTTATCGACGAAAAGCAGGGGTTGACACCGCCTGCCTAATGGCCTGCCACCCCTGCAGGGTTGGGATTTTCATAGGGACAAAATTTTGTCCATGTCAAAATTACATCGTTGATTTCCAATGAAATAAGATCGGACAATAGGAAAAAAGCATGGACAAAACCGAGAGGCTCCCCAAAAACCTCTTGACAAGCGTTTTTTCTGTATATTTTTGCGATGTGTTTCGGCCCTTCGACAGGCTCAGGGACCTTGGCTGTCACGTGAAGTTAAGGTGCCTGAGCCTGTCGAAGGCCCGACAGAAAAAAGTCAACCCTATGAAAGCAACACTAAAATCACTCATCCTAACGACCCTCGCGCTCGGCGTGATGCTGTCCTCGTGCGACACTCCCGCCAAACGCCTGCAGCAGGCGCGTGCCTTATATGAAGAAGGCACCGAACTGCGCCAGCAACGCCTCTCAGAGGAGGCCACCGAGCGTTTCCTGCAAGCCCTCACGCTGATGCAAGGCTGCGAGCCAACCACCGAAAACATCCGCCTGGAAGGCCAACTCAAGGACAACCTCGGCGCGATGTACAACAAACACGGCCTTTTCAACGATGCCCTTACTATGCACCGCGAAGCCATTGACTGCTTCCGTCAGGTTCATGACTCTGCAGCAGTGATGACCACGATGCGCAACTGCGGCCGTGTGGCGAATTCGCTGGAGCAGTTTGCCCAAGCCAAACGCTACTACGACACGGCTTTCAGCATCGCTGCCTTGTTGGACGACAAGGGGATGCAAAGCGACATCTACCTTGAAATGGGCCGCGACTATTATCTGCCTGTGGGCAACTTCCCTGAGGCCATGACATGCGTCAGACGCGCTTTGGAGGGCGAGCTTGACGACAACAACACCGACATCGCCAACATGACGATGGGCGTGTTATATTACTACACAAAAAACTACACTGAAGCTAAATCTTATCTCAACGCCGCCCTCCGCAGCGAGCGCGCCGGACTGAAGATGTCGGTGTACCAAACGCTTTACGGCATCGCCTACAACGAGGGCGACTACGAAAAAGCCTTTGAATACCAAGAGCTTTTCATGAATAACATGGCTCAGAGCGACAAAGAGCACGCTTCAGATAACCTGCAACGCCTCAAGGCGGAATACGAACTGAAGGCGCAGAAGAGCGAGATGGAGGTCCTGATGCGCAACCGCAGCCTCAAGCTCTGGCTCATCATCGCTGCAGCGGTGATTGCCCTGCTGGTCATCGTGCTGATTGTGAGGAAGAAGGTGAGCGACCACAAACTGGCTGTGGAGCAGTTCCGTGGGCAGGTGGAGCGTGACCAGAACCGCATCCACGAGCTGGTGAGTGACATGGAGAACCTCATCCGCACCAACGACGACCTGCGCCGTGACCGTCAGACACTGTCGCAGAAGGAGTTGTTGATGACCAACAAGATCATGGGACGCAACAAGGTTTACACCACGGCGCAGGCTCTCAGCGAGCAGGTGACCTCTGACACGATGAACTTCGACCTCAGCGACGACGACTGGGCCGACTTCATCAGCCTCACCGACTTGGTGTACGACGGCTTCTCGCAGCGCCTCCTTGAACTCTATCCCAAGCTCGGAAAATGGGATGTGCGCATTTGCTGCCTCTCGAAAAATGGCTTCTCCAACCAGGTGATTTCCATCCTGTTGGACACGCAGACCGAATCCTATTACAAACGCAAGAACCGCATAAAACAAATGAAGATGGACCTCAGCGACGATAACCGCACTTTTGAGGAGATTGTCAATGCTGTTTAATCGAAATAAATAATTAACAATTAAATACTTAGAACAATGAAAAAGTTGATTTTAACCTTAACGCTTTTGGTCGGCTTCGCCATGCAAGCCTTGGCCTATGATTTTCAATCTGGGGATCTGCTCTACACCATTATAAGCATCAATCCACCTTGCGTGAGCGTTGTCGGTCATGTGGATGGCGAAAACGCCCAAGGCGAACTCGATATTCCTTTTACGGTGACTTACGAGGATGAGACCTACACAGTGACCGAGATTGGCGAATGGGCTTTTATGAATTGTGCGGGTCTGACCGATTTTATGTTACCATCAACTATCGACACAATTCGGGAAGGAGCATTTTATGGTTGCTCAGGCTTTACTGGCACCCTTGACTTATCCTTCTCGACGGTAGTGTTCAAAGAGAATGTGTTCAGGGACTGTACCGGATTCACGGACCTCATTTTACCCTTATTCATTTCGGAGATACCTCAGGGGTTATTCTGTGGCTGTAGCGGTTTGACGGGAACACTTGTCTTGCCCGAGACCGTGGAAATCATCGGAGAATATGCCTTTGCTAAGTGCTCTGGCTATACTGGTCTGGTTCTTCCGAATGGTTTGAGGGAGATTCGAGAACAGGCTTTTTCGGGATGTACAGGTTTCACGGGCAATCTTGTGCTTCCAGAAACGGTGACCCACATCAAGTATGGGGCTTTCCATGACTGTTCGGGCTTCTCTGGCGATTTAGTCCTTCCCAATTCAGTGGTTGAGGTAGGCCATACTACAAATCCAATCTTCAATAACATGCCTTTGCCAGATTTATATACTTCAGCTTTTGCTGATTGTTTTGACCATCTTGTGCTTTCGCAATCGTTAGAAACCATCGGCATGTATTGTTTTGCTGGTTGCACCCGACTCACGGGCGATTTGGTGATGCCGAGCGGTTTGAAAGCAATCAAAGATTATGCTTTTGCGGGTTGTACGGGCTTTAATAGTCTGACACTCAATGATTCCTTGCTCTTAATTGGCCGAGACGCTTTTATGGCCTGTAATGGCATAACTGGAACCTTGACAATACCAGAGAATATTAGCTTAGGTCTTGGGGCTTTTGAAATGTGTGAGGGAATCGAGGAATTAGATCTTCCCCACAATATCACCTTTGTCGATAGTGAAAATATTAAAGGTGGTGTGTTTTATAGATGCACTGGGCTAACCGAAGTTGACATCCCTGAAGGTTGGATAAAGATAGAACAGTCAACTTTTGCTTATTGCAGCAACTTAAGGCGCGTCCATTTGCCTGAAAGCTTGATTTCTATTGAAGATGGTGCTTTTTTGGAATGTACGAATTTGGAAGAAATCAATATTCCTGAGGGCGTTACGGGGATTAAAGATGCTTCTTTCGCATTATGCAGGAGTCTCACCCATATTGAACTCCCGTCCACACTAAGAACATTAGGCAGTGCTTTTCAACGTTGCACAAGTCTCACGGGCGATATGGTCATTCCCGATTTGGTACAGAAAGTTAATGCGTATACATTCGATTCTTGCAACATGCTCAACCGCATCGTCCTCGGCGATTCAGTTAACTGGATTTCGGAACCTGCCTTTGATTACACTGAGTTGTCATCCCTTGTGTTGAAGACTATGTCTCCTCCTCAATTGTGGCGTCATGAGTCACCAAACGCATGGCATCTCCCTGTGGACATTCCCATCATTGTGCCTTGTGGCGCATTGGAAGCTTACCAGAACGATGAGAACTGGAGCGGTTTCACCAACATTACCGAAGACTGCGGCAGTGGTATGACCACCTTCAACGGCTCTGAATGGTACTACGAAATCCTGAACGAGGATGGCAGCATCACCTATCAGCATTTGCAGCAATCTGCCGACACCACCGTCAACGACAAGACTGTGACGGTTATCATTCGCACCAATACCTTATATGATAAGGGTCGGCATCAGGAAGTGACGCGCGAATACATCTATGAGGAGGACAATGTGGTATATTGGTGGAATAATGAATTGATGGAGTTTACCGTGCTGTATGACCTTGGTGCCCAACAAGGCGACAGTTGGGTCATCAAGGTTGGCACGGAAATCCTCACGATGTATGTGGATGCTGTGGAGCAGTATTATTATGACGGTAGGCTTTTCAAGATGCTGGTAGTGAGTGATGAACAAGACCTTTTCAGTGGCATCATCGTATGTGGCATCGGCCATCTCACGAGTTTCTTCCCAGAAAGACTGATGTCGAAGGACAAAGCTTACCGTGTGGAAGGCATCCGTTGCTTCTGGCGTGAGGGTAATCTGGTGTTCAAATACGGCGATAAGGACTGTGATGAGGTGTATGCCGAACTGCATAATGGCATCGAGGAAGACGGCCCTTCGACTCCTTCGACGGGCTCAGGGACCTTCACCATCTATCCGAATCCGACCGATGGTGTCTTGTTTGTACAGACGGTGCATGCACCGTCTCTACCGACCCAAACCTACCGTATCACCAACCTCATGGGCCAAACCGTCCAAATGGGCAATCTCACTGCTGAAACCCAGCAGATTGATGTGTCAGGTTTGCCGAAGGGCATGTATTTCATTACCTTTGCAGGTGAAACAAAGAAATTCGTAGTGAATAAATAACACTTAAATACATACTACAATGAAAAAACTAATAACAATATTGGCTATTTGTCTCGGATGCAACATGGCACTTTCGGCACAAAACATTTGGAAGCCTATCGGTGCTCCGGGATATGTCTTGGCGGTTGCCCCCAACGGCTACCTGTACTCGACTTCTTTTGAAATGGGTTGTCTCTGTCGCTCAACGGATGAAGGCCTGACTTGGGAACCTGTCTTTTCCAACGAGACCATTTATAGCGGCACTCAGATGACGGTTAGCGACCAAGGCAGGGTGTTCCTTATACCTCCTTACTATAGCCAGGTCTATTATTCCGACAACAACGGTGATACTTGGCATATTACCCCAATGTTCCCTACTTGTTTGGTGGATGGGATGTATGCAGTTTCAAACGACACACTGTTCATTTGGGGCACCAATGAATATGGTAATGAGAGCCTGCATTTCACGCTTGATGGCGGCTCAACTTGGAGCAGTGCCGACATCACTCCAATGAGCCAAACTCACCACATTGGTGATGTGATTGCCAACGAGGAAGGCGATGTGTTTGTCAGCTTCTGGTCGAACAATGCACAAAACGATGGCATCTATCATTGCAATTATACGGATGCTGAGTATTGGGAATGGGAGCTCGCTGCCTTTCCCAATATAAGTGTCAGGGACATGGAGTTTGACGCCGAAGGCAATGTGATGGCTGTAGCTAACGCAGGTGAATACATTGGATTCCAGCAGGTTCCAGGTTATTATTTGGCTGGCTCTATGGCAGCGTCAATAGCAGTGGCTGACAATGGTGCTGTCTATATTTGTAGACAACACGACAACCATTCGGTGTTGGCCTATTCCAATGATCAAGGAGTGCATTTCCATGAAATTGGAGAACCACTCACGGCAACTGGCGGCACGCTTTTTAGAGGACGAGACAACCATCTGTATTACTTTGCAAACAATTCGCATTGGAAGAGTATGGATGAGGCTGGCAATATTGACACCAATTTCAGCACATTTGCTCCACAAGGCGCAGAATGGTATTTCAACCTCTCTTCCTATATGGGAAGTGATGTATCATATTATCGTATGGAGGTGATTGGCGATACCCTTATCCAAGGACATCAATGTACTGTCATCTCAAGGCAATTCCTTGGTGATGCTGACTATCAGTATGTCTATGAGGAAGACAGGAAGGTGTATTGGTATAACCCTACTTTGGACGCATTTACGACGCTTTACGACTTTGATGCCGAAGTGGGAGAATCATGGATTTGCGAAGTGGGCGATTGCTCTTACGAAATCAGGGTGCGTTCCGTTGATGATATTCTCTTCGAAGGGCATACCTATCGGGTACAAAATGTGGCACCCGTTAATGGCGAGTATTTCTATTATTCTGAAGGACGCATCATCGACGGTATAGGGAGTGTGGAAGGCTTGTTCCCTTATCCTTCGATATGCGAGGGGGCTGTTTATGAAGGTCCTTATCCCGATTTCCTTAGATGCTATCTTGTCAATGGTGAGACGATCTACCACCAAGGCAACTATGCCTGCGATGCCGTTTATCCTTTCAATACCACTTGTTGGGACGGCACGGTGGCCGAGGCCTACGAAGGCGGTGATGGTACGGAAGAGAACCCCTTCCAGATTGCAACGCCTCAGCAATTGGCTTTGCTTGCGCAGCAGACCAACGAGGGGGAAGGTACAGCACATTACATTCTTGTTGACGACATCTGCCTTAACGACGAAGGCGGTACACTTGAGTGGCCTGTGATCGGACTAGATGCTTCTCCTGCTCAACCTCAACCAACATATTTCAGAGGTGTCTTTGACGGCAACGAGCATGTCATCAAGGGAATGTATATAAGCGAATACCATATCAGTTCAGGCCTTTTTGGTGATACCAAGAATGCTGTCATCAAGAATCTTACGGTGGAGGATTCCAGAATTGTGGCAGGTAACGGCATGGGCATCATAGCAGGGGAAGCGAGGAATACAGATTTTATCAATTGTAATGTGATAGAGTGCGAGATGATTACCACTGTCCGCTCAGGAGGTCAGGGCGGAATCGTAGGCAATGTCTTTGCTTATGATAACGAGATGGATACACTTTTCATCAAAGATTGCACGAGTAATATAAGGTTTAGCACTGATGGCTCATATTATTCTTGTGGGGGTATAGTTGGTTATGCTTGTTCCCAAAGATGTGTTTTGGTCATAGAGAATTGCATGAATTACTCTAATGTTATAGGGATAGAAGATACGGGAGGCATTTTGGGTACTGGTGGTGTCATCGGCAATGATGAATCGTCTGCTTTTGTAGTTAGGGAATGCAAAAATTATGGTGAAATCACTTTGGGACGGTATTCTGGCGGTATTGTTGGATATTGTTGGGATATAGAGGTGTCAAGGTGCTTCAATTGGGGTGATGTTACTGCCAACTATAACGCAGGAGGTATCATCGGCATTAATATGGATGGTATTGTGATAGAATGTGCCAATATGGGCAATATGAGTTCCATATCGACCTCTGGTGCCGAAGTTGGTGGACTTGTTGGTGAACATAGCGGTGGCGTGGTGGCAAACTGTTATAATCGAGGCGAGGTTTCGGCTGTGTACGACGACCCCAACAGGGCAAATGAAGCCCTTGGAGGCATCGTGGGTCTTTCAACAGGAAGCATCTATAATGTCTATAATGCTGGTACGATTGTTGGTCCCGAATTGCCTTCGAGTTTCGATACGATGAGCTATGGTGCTATCATTGGTCACACTACAGAGGAAGGCAAATATATGAACTGCTATTGGTTGGAGCAAGATGACTTGCCAGCCTGTGGCAATGCCAATCTACCTGACTTACCAGGATCGTCAGCATTTAATGAAGGTGAGGCCTTCAACGAATGGATGCTGAATGACCCGCAATATGGCACCGACTATCTTTTGGACGCATTGAACTTCGGCGCTCCTGCTGTACTCGACTCTGTGCCGAGTTATCCCAATCTATGTGTCTGGCAAAAAGATGAGTATGGTGTCAATGGAGGTTTGCCTATTTTCGATTTTCAGGAAGTTCCTTTGTTCCCGTTCTTTGGATCGGAGTGGTACTATGAAATACAGAACGGTGATGGAAGTGTCACATACCAGCATCTGGAATATGCCGGTGACACGACCATCAATCACAAAGATGTGAAAATTGTCATTCGTACCAACACACTATACGACAAGAGTGACAACACTGTCGTGACGCATGAGTATGTCTATGAGGAAGAAGGCATTGTCTATTGGTGGAATCGCGACCTGCATCAGTTCACTACACTTTACAATCTTGTTGCCGAGGTGGGTGATACATGGCAAATCAGAGTTGGCATGCAAAGCCTCACCATGCATGTGGATGCTGTTGACAGTTTGGATTACAATGGAAGGACATTCCGTGTCATGCATGTGAGCGATGTCTACAATCTCTTCAGTGGCGATATCGTGTGCGGTATTGGCCATCAGACTAGCTTCTTCCCTGAACGACTGATGCGCAATGGAGAAGGTCTGCGTGTGGACGGACTGCGCTGCTATTGGGTTGAGGATAAGTTGGTGTTCAAAAACGGCGAAAAAGATTGCGATGCCATTTTTTCTGAAATCCATGGCATTGACGAACCTACTTATGAACATGTCGTTGCTCAATTCGACCTCTATCCTAACCCGACCAATGGCGTTTTGTTCGTGGAGACGCGATTAATCGCGTCTCTACAAGGCCAAACGTATCGTGTCACAAACCTGACAGGCCAAACCGTCCTCACGGGCAGCCTTAACGCTGAGACCCAGCAGATTGACGTGTCGGGTCTGCCTGAGGGCATGTATTTCATTACCGTATCTGGTGAGACGCGGAAATTTATAGTATGGTAATATCAATCAATAGCAATACTAGAAAGGAACAATAAAATGAAAAAGGCACTATTACTTACGATGATGCTTGCGAGTTGCTTGCTCGTTGAAGCGCAAAACTATTTGCAGATGTATATCGATGATATCGAACCCGACCAAAACTTTGAGTATTGTCTACAGGATTATGATAGTATTGTCATTGTTGACACTGTTTATAACTTTTCATATAATAGTCACTGGTATGTTTATTCTCCAATAACCGGCATTGATTTCTATGAACTAGGACCAGTACTTACCTTGATTCCGGGTGATGATGATACGAATTCCGCTTTTGTAGTGTGCTATCAATATTATCAATCATACGGGGCAGACTGGTTCAGGTTTCAGATTTGGTTCAAAGCTTTTTCTGCCCCTGACCCATGGCTCCCTGAATATGAATGGAAACACGGAGGAGAAATGATTACGCTTACTGCACCCCCAAGCCCTAGCTATCCTTACCGCTGGGAATATGAATGGTCGACAGGAGAAAATCAAAGAGAGATTGAAGTAGTTGATCCGGGCATCTATTGGACACATCTGTATAATGACTGTGGTGAAGCTTTCGACAGCGTTGAGGTACGAAATGGTGTTGACATCAGTCTTGCCTCTACTGACCTTGCAACTAACTTGAACCAAATCAGTTGGGTGGTCGATGATGCGCAGTCTGCTTATATCACCGAAGTCAACATCTATAGAAATGGTCATCTTGTTGGCGTTATGCCCTATTCAGAAGGAAGTTTCCTGGACAATATCGGTAGCGGGGAGACGCAATGGCAATATCATTTGGTCGGTGTGACTACTGACGGAGAGGAATGTCCTGTGCCAAGTTATTGGAATCGCCCCATCCATCTCGACCATATTCAAGGCCTAAACAACCATGTCCTGCAATGGACTTCCTTTGAGGCTGAAAACGGAGCCTCCATTGAGGCCTATCGCATCTACGATTGGGTTGACGGCGAGTTGCGCTTTGTGGAGGAGGTAGGTAGTTTCGTCAACACCTATAATTACAACCCCGATGATCTCATAGGTGACGCGGTGGTGGCTGCTGTGTTCAGTTCGGGTGAACTTTCATACTCGAATCGCGTGCTGACACATCTCGGTGTCGGTGAGAATGGCGAAATTGCATTCAGCCTCTATCCTAACCCGACCGATGGGGTGTTGTTTGTTCGGACGCACGCGGTGCGTCCCTACGAGGAATATCGCATCACCAACATCATGGGCCAGACGTTGCTGCAGGGCAGCATCATCGATGAGATGCAACAGATTGATGTGTCGGGATTGGCTGAGGGGATGTATTTTGTTAGTGTGGGGGAGGAGACTAGGAAGTTTGTGGTGAGGTGACTCCCCCGGCCTGCGGCCACCCCCTCTGAGAGGGGGAAACGGTATTTGTACTTACGTGCTATCGTGCTATCGTGCTTACGACGGTGTAAATGAATAACAATTAAATATTTAGAACTATGAAAAAGTTAGTATTAACCTTAGCAATCCTGTTGGCCTTAGCCTTCAGCGGCGTGGCGCAGCAAGGCAGTTTCGCTCCTCAGGGCGCGGAGTGGTATTTCGACGTGTTCAACCCATGGGGCATGCATCATGAATATGCACTGTTTTCCGTGGATGGCGACACGATTATACAAGG
>JAEEGF010426353.1_pt1 | contig 13169 bp, 10 predicted proteins | sample 9134171 | NCBI WGS metagenome assembly JAEEGF01 (sample SAMN16246542, study PRJNA631951) | gut metagenome | biome: gut microbiome; feature: rumen; material: AP-attached | host: Bos | place: Iran: Karaj | collected 2018-10
TGCGCACCAACCAGCAACTGCTTTGGGGCAATCCCACAAGCGACGGTGGTGGCCCGCTCAAGTGAATGTAACCAACTAACGGAAAACCTTATAATCCTTCAGAATAAGAGCACACAAGGCCCGCTACCTCAGCGAGCCTTGTATGCTTTTAATAAACCAAATAACAAACCTAAACCTTATGCAATATGAAAAAGAAAACTGTCTTTTGATGTTGCAAAGGCAGTGCAAGCCGAATGCAATCAAAGCTTGCTTTAGATTGCTGAGGCGCAGCCTGTCTTCGCGAGAGCAAAGGTAAGGCGAGTTTTGGCTGATTCCAAAGATTTGGCCAAATTTTATTAGTTTTATATTGTTAATGTAACTCATTGATTTTTAGACGATTAAATGTATAATTAACTAAGTATTGTTTGTAACCACCAAATCTTTACACCATAAAATCTCGTCTGCGAAAGAAATTGAATATCTCGATTTCTTTCGCAGACATTTCTCAGACGAATCGAGGCCGACAAGCAGGCTATGTCATCTGTATGCGCACAATCTTTTCTCATTATCCTATCTGACGCATTAGGTCACCGAGTTGCTTGAAGACTTCTTCGAAGGTTGTGCCGCATGCCGCAAGTTCCCTCTTGGCGTCCACCACTGAACCTCCCTTGTTAACATTCATGTTGTTGAGGATCTCCATGTACTTGTAGAATGTTTGCGGTATCTTCTCTCCTCCGTTAATGCCGGCGCGTGTGAGATCGCGCGATTTGAGGTAGTTCTTGAACTGCTTGTAGCACTGTCGGCATCCCTCTCTTATCTTCGATATTCCAGATGTGGCGGTAGCGGGGTTAGCGAGTTCCTTGAGTCCCTGTTGATACCATTCGTTGCACTTGTAAGTCATAGCATCGCCAACCATATTTGCATTGGGCAGTGCTTTAGGTCCAGAATTGGGGTCGATGAGCACTTTGAAATTGTCGGTGCCGTAGCTCTCGGGGTGGAAATCGCCCTGCACCACCGTCTGGTCGGCTTTCTTTGCAAATCGGTTTGCGAAACTTTGCTCAGCCGCTTCGAAATCCTTGGCCGCCTCGAAGTATTTCCGATTGTAAAGTTCCTCGGTCTGCTTTTGGTTAAAATACCACACTTCTTTTGTCTTTGGATTCTCATAGTAGAAAGTGGTGTCGTGGTCGAAGGTGATTTTTTTACCTTTTCTCATCGCTTCCCTAGATGATGCTGATGCGTTCAACGTCTTGATGTCGCTGATTGCCACACCATATTCCTGAGCAATCTCGTACTTCACCTCGAACTCAGCTGAGTGACTGAGTCTCTGTGTCTCGGCAGTAAATTTCTTGCGCGTGTTATCAAGACTCGTGTCAGTGTAGTTTTCCAGTAGACTCATGGCGTTCTTGTCTTGTTGGATTTCGAGCGCCAACTCCTTCTTGAGTTTGGCATTGACAGGGCTGTCATCGAGCATCTCCACAGCTGCACGATAGTTGTCGATTTTCTCCTTGCCCAAGGCCAGTCCGTCGACCTCCGCCTGTTTCATCTTGATTTCGTCGAGGTCAAGTTTTTTGTTTTGCGTCAGCTTCTTGATATTGTCGGCGTCAATCTTTGCCTGAGCCACTTTAGCCTTTTGATTACTGATAGACTGTTTCATCTGCCGTCCCCGGCTGATACTGCCATAGTATTCCTTGGCCTTGGCCTTGAGATTCTCTGGTGTCAGTCCGACTTTGGTGGCTCCTTTCTTGAGCACTCCCAGACCTAAATCTGTAACCTTCTCTGTGAGGTATTCGCGTACTACGATCTTTACTCCGCAGCAGAAGCCACCGAAAACGCTGTCGCCACCCTTGTCAACATAGGCTTTCATCTCGCGAACCACCTCCATTGAGGTGAAGACTACCTCGGAGCAACCCAAGGTGAAGAATCCTAGTGCCATGCGTGAGAAGAAGCCCATCGAGTCTTCCACTTCCTTGCCCTTGTCCATGAAAGCGTTGAAGAATAACATGAGTTCATCGCCCAGTGTGACGGGTTCTGCTGTAGCATTGGCTCCGACGAAGCTACCATCGTGGAATCCCACCCATATTCGCCGTACAGTGCGTAACTGCTCGTTGTCATAACCATAGGCGGCATCATAGGAGTCGAGCATGTTCTGGATGTATCGGTCGAGCGGTGCGAGGTTATTGAGGTATCCTTTCTTGAAGATGACCGATTGGATATACATGAGTTTATCTCCGATACTTTCGTCTTCTTTGAGTTGTCCCATGGAGTCTTCCATACCTTTGCTCTGTCGTACGGGCTGAGAGTGGAGCATCACCTCTTTTTCCAAGTTGTATTTACGCTCGTTGAAGGTGAGGGATATCTTTACTATGGACTTGATGCGCAGTGGTGCGTCGAGTGCTCCCCTAATGCACCGGAAGATGATGAGACGTGCTCCGTTGTCTGCGTCCTTCCGCGGTTCCCAGTCGATGCCGAGTTTCTCTATCAGTGACTGTCGGCTCTCTTCCACCGCCACGAATTTCACTTCATCCGGTACGGCGGGTATGCGGAGTACTTGGTGGCTCTCTTCGTCGTACTCAAAGAGTCGTAGCCTGCATTTGGTCTCGGCAGGCGTCATCTTTCTTGTCACGTAATTAGGCTCGTGGGAGTTCCAGGGTGAGATATCCATAGTCCGATCGTAAACGAAGCGATCGCTGAGGTGGTTCATCGGGGCATACTCTTCCTCGAAACACTTGATGTAGGTGGTGTCTATGGTTAGTCCCATTTGGAATCGGCAGATGGGGAAGTCAGTCTCCACCTTCCGGTCGTTGGCATCAGTGGCTTTGATGTGGAGCGAGTAGCATTTATAGTTTCCTGGCTCCAGCTTTTTCTTGAAGTCAGCGCAGTCCTTGTTCTCTGTCAGGACCGCAAACCACATGCCCTTTTCCTTGTCTTGTTTCAATACTGCCTTGTAGGCATCATACTCCACCGTCATTTCAATCTTAACGTCTTCGCCCATTCCAAGCACCAGGAATGGCAACTCGACCGTTTTCTCATATTCGGTGGGCAGTGTGAGATTATCTTGTCCAAAAAGTATTTCTGCACCTTCAATGAAGAAGTGCACGTGGTTGGTAAAGGATACGCCTTCAGCAGCCATACGGAAGTGTACCACGGCCTCAGCAGGAACATTGTCGATGGCCGGAGCCTGCACGTCGGCGGCAATATATTCACCACTGGGTGTGGCAGGACTAACCTGCAGGTAGTCATCACCTGTAATCTGGATCATCCGCGTGAGCTTAGTGTCTGTGTAAGACTTCCCGTCGGGGGTGTGGCGTACGATGCGTGCATAGACCTTCTGCGGTGGGTCACCGGGAGTGAAGGTGTTGCCGAAGTCCTTCTTGATGCGCATCTCGTATGTGCAGCGCTCTTCGTAGTCTTCCTCCTCTTCCTTCTTGTCTTTCTTCGACTTCTTGTCTGATTCTTTCTTTTCTTTTTCCTTTTGTTTCTTCTTCCATGCCGCGATACCTCCACCGAGAGCTATGGCACCGATGAGCGTTGGAATCAACCATCCACTCTCACCGGGTTCTTCCGGTGGTGTGGTGTCGATTTCCTCATGAATAGGCCCGATGTCGTTTGGCTCTTCATCGTTGTTATCAGGTTTAGTGGAGGCCTCATCATCTCCACTTCCCTCCTCCGATGCAGGGCCGCTTTTCGCAGCGGCGAAAACAAGATGAATTTCATCGTAATATAAGTGCGTTTCCACCTTATAGTCAAGACCCTGCAAGTATTTGCTAACACAGCTGGCACCAATGCGGATATAGACACCGTTTTCGTCTGTAATGGGGAAGAATGACACATTATCGCATTCATAGGGCGCTTTGCTTATGTCGAGTTGTGGCGTAATCACATTTATTGTTTTACGCTTATAGCTACTTCCTACTATCAGATTGAATTGCTTCTGCACATCTATGTTTTCGTACTTGGTTTCCTTAGTGAAATTGCTGCCGCCTGGACTGAACGAAACAGAAATTTTGACACCAGAGGAATTCTGGAAAACACGATATGAATTGCAGCTGACCTTCAACTGAGTGACCTGGGTTAATTCATCGCGCTGCATATCGTTGTTCTGATCCCGGTAGTAACCATATTTTTTCTTACTGGTCTTAGAATCTGGTTGCCCTTCTGGGTTGCCAATGCTTTGCATCTGCCGTTCCACTCCTGTAATCGTATAAGTGAGTGTTCCGAACCCAGTGCCGACAGTACGTCTGATTTCATCAGCGAATGCACTCACGCTTGTGAAGAGACAGACGAAGACGACAATCAGCATCTTTCCATTGCGCAAGAGCTGCGCACCGCAATTCATACAGTATTTTGCCATAATACTTTAGTTGTAACGATAGTAATCTGTAAACTGATAGTTAAAAACGATTGTCGCAATGATGATGGTCAGCAGTCTTTTGCTCATAGCCCAGAGGCTGCTGTCTTGAAGATCGCCTTCTTCTTCTTTTCGCCTTTGCCCTGCTGCACCTCTATGGCCCGACCTTCGTCGATCATGCGGATGATGTAGCCGGCGCTGGCATACTTGTCAGTATAGTAGGTGTTATAGACACCCGTACCTATCTTCTCCAGCGTATAGGTTCTGGAACCATTATTCTTGAACGTCACTTGAACACCTCCGTTAAGACTCTCGGCAAAGATCCATTCCCCACCATCGATGTCAGTGTATGGCTCACCGAGCAGTGGTTCTGCGTCGTCACCAGGCTGTATCTCGTCGTTATAATTCTCAATGATATCCCTTACCATCTTACCTCCGATGCTCTTCGATGGGTCTCTGTGGGCAAGCTGCTCACGCTGACTCTCTTTACGCTCATAGTCTTCATAGGCTTCCATAGCCTTGCTAATCAGTAGGCCGGCAACGATTACCATGCATACATACTTAATAATCTTTTTCATCTTCGCTTAATCTTTAATGTTTAACTCATTGTCTCTTCTTCCCGCAGTTACTTCACGCTATTAATCTTTAGTCGCACCTGCTACAGCCTCCCAAAACACATCAGAGAGGGCTTTCAGCTCGTCCTTATCAGGCGAGATAGCACAACCAGAAACAACCTTACCGTTCACCAATGCGGCTTCTGTGTAACTGAACATATGAGTACCGTCTGCCTCTGTCCAGTTCATGTAACAATAGCAATGGGGGTGATAGCTGCCATCTTCATTGTTGTCAAAGTTTACCTTATATTGATTCTCGAGCGTAATACCTTCTTTTTTTAATAATACGCCCGCCAATGAATTCACATAGCTATACAACATATCACCCAACTCTTCGTCTGTCATGCCGTTAATACCCTGCATAGCATTTGGGGTAATTTTCAGTATCAGACGATGACCTTCTTCGCTGGGCTTCAAAGTCGTTTTTATCAGGCAAGCCTCGGTATTATCCTTTAAAGACTCACGGGCTACGATCTCATATCCTCTGGACATGGGAAAGGTTACGCCACCGACGGTGACCATGTCTGGGCCTTTCTCCGACTCACTCATCATCTCTTCTTTCTGACCATTGCCATCAGCATTCTCGTCACTCTTCACTTCATTCGCTACCGAAAGCTGAGACTTCTTGTCAAGCAACATCTGTTCCATCTTACTTGACACCTGCTCTTTTACAGCGTTTAACACTGGGTTCGCATCACCACCGCCATCAAATACCTTGATGGCCACACCAACCAGCACCGTGATGATGGCTGTCAATAGAATGTTCTTAATATTTTTCATCATAGTTACTTATTTTTCAAATAGACGACGAAATCGGATATAGGCACACCAATAGTTGAAGGCTGCCAGTAAATAGAATACGACTAATGCAACATAACCGGTAACAGTGCCAGTCTTATCAACCTGATCGATATAGCTATTGATGGGTAACACCGCCAAAAGGGCTATGAATGCGCAGAAGCATACTGACGTCAGCAGAAACTGGTATCGGGGGAACAGCGTACCGCCAAGGACAAAAACGGAATGTCCGAAGAAGAAGGCACCAAGTTCGAAGATCAGCAGCATCCAGTCGAAGGGCTGCGTATTCGCATGACTCATCTCGTTCATCAATACAGGCAGACCACAGATGTATTCGCCATCGATGAGACCTGTGAGCAACATACGTAAGGTATCAGCACAGACAAATGCCAGTATAAATCCCAAAGCGAGTATGACTGTGACATAGATATAGCGTATGCAGAATTTCTCTAAGGGCGTGGCCTGCAGTTCCTTGAAGGTTGTGCGTCTAGCGGTCTTCCTGGGTCCCATGATGTAGGTGGCACCATAGACGATCACGAATATAAAGGTGGCTGCGCTGTAGGTCATAGTCACTTCGAGGATATACGTGTAAACGTTACTCATGGCCAGGTAGATGATGAAGAATAACTGCATGGCCAATAGGTAGCACAACATGATTAGGAAGTTGCGCAACATGCTTTTGCGGGCATCCTGCAAATGACTTCTCAAAGCCACCCAGAAACGATTTGAATTAAAGGAGTCTGCCATACATGAGAACTCAATTATTCTAAATAGCCTTTGTCTCTCAGCATCTGCAAAGCAGGTTCTGCCGGTAAGGTGTCAGGGTTCATGGTCATAACGATCAGATTCCTGTCTGCATCATAGCGAGCCACGACAACACCCTGCATGCGTGTCGTACCGTCCTGTCCACCTTTATACCAGAAGTGCAGCGATTCCTCATAACAGGCAACGTTATATTTCACCGCCTCGAAAGCTTCCTGTATTTTGTCGTCGGTTTTCTTAATAGCAGCGATGTCAGCGCCAGGCTGCTCGGCTTCTTTTTGCAGTTTCTCGCGGTAAGCTGCCAAAGCTGTCCAATATTGATACTCCTTCTCAATACCCATATAGTCGAACTCATAGCTGTCGGGATTGGAGATATTCTCTTTAGCGAACTGTTCCAACGCTTCACGATAGGGATTGGGCTCTTCCGAGCTGCATGCACACAGCAGTGCAAGAACCGCGATAAAATAAATAATCTTTTTCATTAGTGTAAGTTTTTAGTGGTTATTAATTTATCCAATATCCTTGATGGCTTGGCCCATAGCCTCAGCGAAACTATCACGGGTGAAACCTAAGAGTGACAACTCACGCTCTATCTGTAGCAGGGCATCAGCCGATTCCATCTTGTTGATGCGACGACAGCACTCCACAGCAGCGCGTAGATTATCTGGTATACGAGAAGCACCATTGGCTTGCAAGCGGGCGATATTACGCGGGTTGACAAAGTTGTCGAACTGCTTCACCTCCTGTCGGATACCCTCCATGATGCTCGATACGCCTTGTGACTGCATAAGCTGCCGCTCTGTGAGGTCGGTAATGCCTTTGGCATTCTCCAACAGTGCCTCACCCTTACCAAACCACTCCTTGCCCTTGTAGGTGACGGTGTCGCCAACTTTCGTAGGATCGAGCAGTGCTTGTTTGTGCAACTCAGGCTTGAGCATATTGTCAAGATCCTTACCATAGCTCTCTGCATGGTGCAATACGTCCTCGATATTCGTCTGATCCATTTTTCCTGCCCAACGATTTGCAAACTTCGAATCTGATGCCTTGTAGCCGAGCGACTTCTGATAGAACTCCTTATTATATAGTTCGGTAGTATTCTTCTGACTGAAGTAATGAATATCTCCATTAGCATCCTTCCAGAAATAGGTGACATCGCGATCCATTGTGACCTTCTGACCCTTGATGAGTTTCATCTTGTCGCTCGTTGTCGCATTTAGCTTCTCAATCATGTGTTCAGGAATACCTGTGCCTTGACTCAGTTTCTTTTTCACGGCGGAATCAGTTTCCTCATAGATCGTCTCAAGCGTGGTATTGAACTTGCTGCGCACATAGTTCAGCGAGTCATCAGCATTATTCAGCAGATACATGGCCTGTTTGTTCTGTTGTACGTCAAGGATGAGTTTGTTGAGCATCTCCTTGTTACCTGGTCCGTGAGGATTCATGCGGTAAAGATCGACGGCAGCTTGCAAGTCGCGCACCTGCTCCTTAGCATGTTCAAATCCGAATTCCGAAATCTCCAACAGCTCTTTTTCGGCCTTGGTCAGCGGCTTGCTCTTGGCCATTTCCTTGATCATCTTGCTCTTGGATATAGCGCGTTTACCGGCTTCGGTCGAGTCGTTGATGGCATTCTTCACCACCTTACCCTTAAGAGTATTGAGGTAACCCTTGCCTTCTTCCACCATCTCCATCGCTCCTTTCTTCAGAGCGTCAGGTGTAAGTCCGGCCTCTTTCGCCACTTTGCTGAGTTTACTCATGGCGCCAACGGTGATTTTTTCGGTGAGATATTCACGCACCGCCACCTTCGCACCGACGCAGAATCCACCCCAGATGCTATCACCGCCGTTATCAACATACTCTTTCATGTTGTTGACCACTTCCAACCCCGTGAACACAGCTTCCGAGCAGCCCAACGTGGCAACGCCAACGATCATTCTGGTGAAAAAGCCCATCGACTCTTCCACCTTTTTGGAGTTGGTGATAAACACCTCCAGGAACAATCCGACCTCCTCGGCAAGCGTCATAGCTCTCGCTCCCTCGCCATTGGCTCCCTCGATGCGACCTGAGAGCACACCGGTATAGAGGTCGCGAACGCGTTTTACCTGATCGGGGTCGTAGCCGTATTCGGGTTTGTAGCCTTCTAACATCACATCTATGAATTTCTCCAGCGGGAACAACTTTTCATAAAGTCCACGCTCGTAGATGGCTTTCTGAATATGTAAAAGGCGTTCAGTAATATGGTCATCTTGTTTTAAGGCAGCCATTTCCTCGTTCAGACTACCGAAATGACGAACGGGCTGCGAGCATAACAGCACCTTGGTATCTGATGTGTATTCGCGATCGAGATGTTTCGTTGTCAAGGTCAAAATGACCTCGATACGCTGTGGGGCATCTAGAGCGCAGCGGCAACAGCGGAAAATGGCCTCACTGCCACCTTTGTCGCCCTTCTCACCAGTCTGATTGCACTGCAGTCCCAGTTTATCTACCAACTGTTGTTTCTCATCATCAAAAGCTTTCCATTTGCATCCGGTGAGAACTGGTGCCAGTTGCAGCACCTTATGCTCGATTTCATCATATTCGTAGAGGACGATACTTGCCCGTGTCTCTGCAGGCACTAAAGTCTTGCCTTCAGCGTTCATGAAGGCGAAGCGTCTTGAACTGTGCTTTCCAGAATTATACTCTTCGGTATAACACCCGATGTTACCCACGTGTAGCGCGAGTCCCATATGGAAGCGGTGCACATCCAACGTCCCCCTGATTGGCTCGCCCACCTTGCAGGGAACCTCTATCTCCAACTGGTGACGCTCATATTTGCCAGCCAGTTTACCAGCAGGCTTCAGGTCGCGGATAATGGCGTAGTGCATACGGTCTTTCTCACTCCATTCCACCTCAACGGAATAGGTATTCGCCAGATTCTCGTTACCATCGGATGGTACCACACGAGCTGTGATTTCCTTAGATCCATCGAAGCCTACTGCCACGAACGGCAGCCTCACTTCCTTCTCGTAGCCAGAAGGTAGCGTCAGGTTGTCTTGACCGAAAATCACCTCGCTCTTCTCGATCTTAAAGACCACCTTGTTCTTCAGCGCACCGTTAAGCGAACGGAAGATAAAGCAGATGTCGCCCTCATGGGGCTCATCCTTAGGATACTCGTCAGCAGTAACACTAGCGGCTTTGTATTTATCAACCATCCCAGTCTCGACAATCCTGAGATAGTTGCCCTGTTCTATCTCTATCTGTTCCGTCAGGTCGGGTCGTTGTTTTCTCTTGCCTTCAGCAGTTATTTCTTCGATGCGGGCACCGACTATCTTCGGCTCGTCCCCTACTGTTATTGTGCTTCCGAAGTTCTTATAGAGGATCATCTTATAGGTGCTGGGCTTCTTGGGCTCATCATCGTCTTTGTCGTCCTCATCGTCATTCGGATCATCAGGATCAGGTTCTTTCTCATCATCTTTTCTGCGCCTCTTCTTGACCATTCTGTAGCCAATACCACCGGCAATGGTTCCAACAGCAGTAGGGATAACCCATGGTGGCAGGGTTGTACCATCACTTTCCCCACCATCATCGCCATTGGTTTTCCATGCATCATCGTCATCAGCACGGATTGTCTTCTCGACATCACCACCATTTGGATAATATTTGTAGAGGTAAAACTGACATATAGTAGAAGACGACGACTTCTTCATAACATTACTGCTAGAGCTGGAAAAGGTGGTGCTCACGGAGACCATCAGGCACGACCCCTTGCCTAGTGGGAGTTGCTGTTCCCACTCGTCATGACAACTCAGACGAAACTTTGACTTGTCCGTTGCGCTACTACTCCATTCTATCGAATGCTGATTGTTGCCGTAAGCCTGCCGGGTGATTTCTTCAAGCTCTTCTTCATCAACTCCAGTGCTTTCGGCTATCCGCGACAGCGTGGTTTCAAAATCCTCGATATTGCTACTGGATGAGAGACTGTGATTCATCATATCAAAGCCGAAGACCGTTTTACGAACAGTAAACTCTGGCATGATGGAGACGCTGATCTCGGTGGTGTATTGTTCATTTAATCCTAAACCCAAAGACTTTGCATCATATTCCTTACCATCTATCTGTGATTTAATTTTAGTATTGATGTCTCTGGCAAGTAGCTCCGGACTGTAATCTTGGTCATCCAATAGAGCTCTTACATCTATACTAATTTTGTTCTCTTCGCCAACCTTAACATACTCTGGCAGACGGCTCCAGGAAATGAGTAATCTATGTAGATTCCTCATTTCTGGCGTTTTCTTGCCACCAATATTGATTCTGGTCACACCTTCACCTTGGCTCACGGAATAGGTACCATCAGTTTGAAAGGTCGATGCTTTTGTGTGCAGTATATTGAATTCGGCTTTTCTGTCCGTACCACCGATAATACCTGTGTTGTTACCATTATAACGTTCACCTTCGTATAACGTCTTGGTGGTGGTGAGAACCCAATAGCCACGGTCTTTCTCCTGTGCTGAAGCAGAGATGATGACAAATATCCCCGTCAACAGTAATATCGCAGAGCGTATATTCATGTTTACATATTTAAGAAGTAAGCTAATGCAACTGCAATGATCACCCAATACCACCATTTGATATTACTCCTGCGCTCTTTCTGCAACGCCATATTGGTGCGAAAGTTTTCCATCATTTTTTCTCCTAATGATTTCTTCTTTTTCACCTCTTCTTGTGGAGCAGAAGACTGGGGCTCAGCCTGCTGGCGTGTTCCACAACTTTCACAAAATTTCGCTTCGTCGGGGAGTTGAGCCCCACAATTAGTACAGTACTTCATAGTTTTATTGTTTTTAGTGGATTATTTATTTCTTTTCAGTTTTCTCAGGTCTTCTCGAATCCTGATAATGCCTTCATGAATCTCCTTCACACTTTCCATGTCAGCGTTATCACCCTTGGCAAGTTCTTCCTCAAGTTGATCCTCACTACGTTGCAGAAGCGCTTCCAAGTAAGCAATGCGCTCCTCAACGGTCAGATCATCTTCAGAATTCTCAAGTACTTCTGCTTTTGGCATGACAGGGTCATCTCCCTTGGGAATGCGGGTAGCATCGTCAGTTGAAACTTCTGGCTCGACATTTAGAGGTTGATGCTGCTCGGTTTTCGGAGAGTCAGGTTTATCATCTGAGAAAAATCCTATGAAGAAGACAAGAAGGAACACTAAGCCAACGGCGATGAAAATCACCTTGGCATATAGGAAAAGATAGCTTAGGCATCCTTGCTTCTTTTCCTTAGCCGGGGACTCTTCCTTAGCTTGGGGCTCTACCTCCTTCTTGGGCTTCTCCTCATGTCGCACAGCTGTATCCCTGAGTGCTGGGGCATCCCAACTGGCAAGGACAAACTCGCCATCAGTATCAGGAGCCTTGACATTGACTTCGGTGTCAGGAACCTTGATATCACCTTCGGTATCAGGAGCCTTGACATTACCACGTGTCTTGGCAGAATTCACCTTGGCACCGCAACTCCTACAGAACTTGGCTTCTTCGGAGAGCTCTGCTCCGCATTGCATACAGAACTTCATCGTATTTCGTTTTTGAGAATAACTTACTTAACATTCGGACAATGACTGCGGATATAATCCAGCACAAAATCAAAATCTTCTTTCGTCGTGTAAATCTGGTTCTTGGCAAAAGGCTCGTTTACCTTAATGGTGTTCCATCGACGCTGGGCCTTGATGCTTCTCACAACCTTGAAGTCGGATGACAGTGAGGTGTGATTTGCAACTAACACACCTTGTCCCATACGTCCGATATTGCCTGTCAGGATACCTGCACCAGCCAGCGCACCGCCAATTGCACTTGCATTCTTTTTCTGGGCAGGAATCTGCTCGTGCGTGATACCGTTTTCATCCATCGTAAACATGACAATATATTTCCCTCCGTACTGCGCAGCCACTATCAGGTAGGCAATACCACTGATGACAAGGAACACGAGGATGGCAACACCCCACCACTTCAGGTCTTCGATCATATTGGCAAAATTACCACTGAATATATCACTGATGTAGGTGACGATGAAAGCAATTGCACCTATGCCACCGAAGATCTTGCAAATGGTGAAATAGATACTGGGGTTAGTTAACATGTTCATCGGGTAGGTCCAACGATACTTTCCATCTGTACACAGACGAACTTCCTTGCCACTGTAATCCGGACTTTCCAGTTGTCCGTTAGAGTCTAAATGAGTTGATGTATCCATAAGCGTTTTGTTTTTACGAATTATTCTATATTGTCTTCTCGGTTTTAATGGCTTCTAGACCGTTCATAAATAGACTGTTGGTATATATCTGCGTACAAAGATAGTGTTTTATTTTCAAATACCCTAAAAATCTTTAAAAAATTTAGCAGCTAAACATGTTTTTTATAAATTTGCACTCAAAGTATAATTACAATAGTTCGTTAAAAATTTAATATATGGCCTAACGGCTATGCCGCGCAGCCAAAGAGTTCTTTGAAAATATGATTAATTAAAGTTTGGTTCGGTCGGTATCGGGACACGTTAAAAATTCGTTTCGTTAGAAATATACCAGCCATGAGCGCTTTGAAATTTGACATGGAATAATCCATTCCGCGTTCCTTCATCATCAGCTTTGCGATGTTAAGCGATGCGAACGATGCATTGAATGCGAAGTCGAGCTTCCAAGGGTCTCT
>JAEEGF010062918.1_pt1 | contig 13168 bp, 10 predicted proteins | sample 9134171 | NCBI WGS metagenome assembly JAEEGF01 (sample SAMN16246542, study PRJNA631951) | gut metagenome | biome: gut microbiome; feature: rumen; material: AP-attached | host: Bos | place: Iran: Karaj | collected 2018-10
GGGGATTTAGGAGGGTCTTGTGGGTCCGGGGGTCTTATTGTCCTATCCTCGTCGGAGGGTGAGGACGACGATCTCGCCAGGAAGACCCAGGCGGAAGGGGATGAGGGCACCTAAGCCCGTGGAGACAAACAACGCACGAGAACCCTCATACGTCCAGTCACCATAGTTCTCATAACTGATGGCAGCAGGAGAGAAACCAAAGACATTCGCCTGTCCACCATGCGTATGACCACTCAGCGTGAGCTGGGCATGACACTGCGGGAGGATCAACTCACGCCATGCCGTAGGGTCATGCTGGAGCATGAGGATGAAAGGGTTATTGGTTACAGAGGAGGGGAGATTCAGACCGGCAAGGGTCTTGGCGACATCACCCTTACGGGGCATGCGCTTGACGGTGCCCCAGTTTTCCATTCCCGCGATAATGATGGAGTCACTACCCCTGTGAATGACACGATGCTCATTCATCAGGAGGGTCCATCCCGCCTGTCGCTCTAACGCCTGTGTCTTCTTCGCATTCGCCTCTTTCGTCAGCGAGTCATCCGGTTCATAGATCGCATAGTCGTGATTACCCAGGACGGAAAAGACACCGTCGGGAGCCTTCAACCGGCTGAGCTGGGGGAGATGCTCGACGATCTCGTCGGGATACACATTCTGCAGGTCACCCGCAAAGACGATCATATCCGGACTCAGTGCCAGCATACTGTTTACGGCACGTTCCATCAGCCACTGGCGGTTGCCTGTCATGGTACCCACATGGGCATCAGAGAACATCACGATGCGGTAGCCATCGAAAGCTGCCGGCAGGTCTTTGCTCCGATATTCCACCTGACGGACCTCCAACTGCTGGTAGCCTACAAACATACCATAGAAGGCAAAGAGGATGATGATCAAGGAGAGACTGATGCCTACCTTCTTGCCCCAACGACGGGGTAAGAGATAACGACACAGGAAAAAGACGACGAGTGGGACGACCACAAATGCCATCATCACGAAAAAAGGTACTGCGTAACGTGCGATCATTTTTAGTTTATAGTTTAGAGATTATAGATTATAGTTTAGCGGTTAGCGGTTAGAGAGGAGCGTTGAGAGGAATTTGCGGAGGGTCTCGACGGGGAGCCCACGGCGGTGGGCATAGTCGTGGAGCTGGTCCTCCCCTATTTTCCCGATAGAGAAGTAATGCGCCTCAGGGAGCGCTATCATCAAACCACTGACACTGGCATGCGGTTTCATGGCACCACTCTCAGTGAGGCGGATACCTATCTGCCGGAATGCCAGGAGCTTGTCGAGCACGAAGTTCAGACTGGTATCCGGCAGGGAGGGATAACCCACGGCGGGACGGATGCCCTGAAACTTCTCGGCATGGAGCTCTGCCATCGTCAGATGCTCATCAGGGGCATAGCCCCATATCTCCTTACGCACCTCCTCATGGAGTCTCTCCGCAGTAGCCTCAGCGAGTCTGTCGGCAAGCAACTGTACCATCATCTTCTGATAAGGGTCCTGGTCGAAATCAGTCTCCAGGCCCATATCCACCGTTGTGGCAAAGACCCCTATGTGGTCGTGCCCGGGATGGATGAAGTCAGAGAGACAGAGACAGTCTCCCTGTTGCTGGCGCAACAGAGGCAAGGTGACAGGTGACACCTCACAGGGGGACTGTCCCTCTGTGAGATGGGGCTCACATGGGGACTGTCCCCCTGTGAGGTGGATATCATCCCCCTCGGCATGTGCCTCGAAAAGTTCGAAGAGCGCATGAGAACGGTATCTGCCCTCCAGTTGGGCGAGCACCTGCTCTGCCTCCAGTCTACACTGTTGCTGTTGGTCTGGAGTCCTCAACTGCCATGCATAATAGAAATAGTCCCAGTTGATATAGGGTTGCACCTCGTGAATCTCGTAAGACTTCCTCATCTGAAAGCAACCTCCTCTCCGATATAGTCCGTGTCCACTTGTCCGTTGACATAGACGGAATGCCCGTTACACAAGGTGCGCTCCACCCGCCACAGGTAGGTATGTCCCTCCATCGGGCTCCACCCACACTTACTCTGTATACAGTCAGGTGTCACTGTCCATCCGGACTGAGGACGTACCAGGACGAGGTCCGCCCGATAGCCAGGACGGATAAAGCCCCGTTGGCGTACCTCAAAGAGGCGTGCCGGGTTATGACACATCAGTTCGACGAGTCGTTCCAAAGACAATACCCCCTGGTCGACCAGTTCGAGCATAGTGACCAGTGAGAACTGGATCATCGGCATACCACTTGCCGCCTTGGCACATCCACCCTCTTTCTGGGAGAGGAGATGCGGGGCGTGATCAGTGCCTATCACCGTGATACGACCGTCAGAGAGCGCTTGTTGCAGTGCCTCCCTGTCCCTTTCCGACTTGATGGCGGGGTTGCATTTGATGCGGGTTCCCAGACGGGCATAGTCGCGGTCGGAGAAATAGAGGTGGGAGACGGTGGCTTCGGCGGTCACCTCACAGGGGGACAGTCCCTCTGTGAGACGAACCTCACATGGGGACTGTCCCCGTGTGAGGTACTCCAGCTCTTTGGCGGTCGTCAGATGAGCGATATGGAGGCGGGTATGGTATTGGCGTGCCAGTTCCACGGCGAGTTTAGTACTCTCGTAACAAGCCTCCACACTACGGATCTCCGGATGATGAGCCACGGACGGGTCATCACCATATTCCTCCTTTGCCATTGCCATATTACGGTTGATGATCTCCGTATCCTCACAATGTGCCATCAAGGGCAGTGGAGTACTGCTGAAGATGCGTTCCAGGGCTTCCCTGCGGTCTACCAGCATATTCCCCGTAGACGAGCCCATGAAGAGTTTGATACCGGGAATACGATGGATATCCAGTTGCGGGAAAGTGTCGGCATTATCATTCGTGGCACCATAGAAAAAACTGTAATTGACATGACTCTTCTGTCGTGCCAACGCGAATTTCTCCTCCAGTGCCTCTAACGTAGTGGTCTGGGGCTTCGTATTCGGCATATCGAAAAAGGTGGTGACACCTCCTGCTGCCGCTGCACGACTCTCCGTGTCGATATCCGCTTTCTCCGTGAGCCCAGGCTCTCGGAAATGCACATGGTCGTCAATGATTCCGGGGAGGATGTAACAGCCCGAGGCGTTGATTAAATTTTCTATAGGGACTATAGTATTTATAGGGACTATATCAGTAATCGTGCCATCATCGATGATGATCGTACCATCGAAGGTACGACCTTCATTCACTATCGTTCCACCTTCGATAATCGTACGCATGGGCTATTCCTTCTCTACCCCACTCATCCGTTTCTCATTCTCCTGAGCTGTCTGGTAATAGTCCTTGACATAGGGGTCGTCCTTGAATTTCTGTGTCGCCTTCGACATGATATCCTCTATCTGCGGGGTGAGGATCGGATAACGGTACTGACTGGTGATCATCATAAAGACACCAGGACCGAGGACATTATCGAAATTCGCCTCGATGAACTTCATCACGAGACGGTCTTCCTCAGCGGCTATCTGCGCTGCCTCACCAGACAGATGACGGTTGATCTCCCCCTCATCCATTCCTTCCAGGAGCATCTGGCTCTGTTTGTGAGACAGTTCGTTCATCTGGTTGGTCAACTGGTTATGCTTATCGATGAACTTATACAGTGAGTCGTTCATCGGTGTTCCACCCACCATCTGTCTTGCCGGGTCAATCTTAATGACGATCTCCCCTTTCTCCAATACGACAGGCATGATACTCTCGTCATCCATATACAGACTAGCCATACGGACCGTGTCGAGGAGTCCCGTGAAATGGAACTCACCATGCACGACATCGCAGGAATCAATATTCTTGAATTCGTTATTCTTGATAGCCTTGAGATAGAGTTTGCTGCCATCCAACGCCGATACTGACGAGGAGCCCTCCACGTTGTATGTACTGGCACACGACGCCAGGAGTACTGTTATGACAGACAAAAATAAGACCTTCTTCATAGATGTTTTATTCATTTGTGATGCAAATGTACAACGATGGTTTGAAAAGAAGAAAAATATTTGCGCAATTTAATATATTTGTGCAAATATTTAGTATTTTTTGCCTACTGAGCCTCTTTTTCCAATTCATGAGCGATACGATGACTGGTATAAAGTTGCAGAATGGCAGCCACCAAGAGGATGACAATCCAGTTGTTGTGAACATATTTAATATATAACAGGAAATCCATCCCGAGGAAGTTCGACTGGTTGGCAAGCATCATCAGTCCCGCCAACAGGAAAAGGACATCACTGATCAGGACGATGCGACGGAGGCGACGGATGGTCACATTCCTTCCCTCGTATGTCTGGCGCATCTGGATACTCGCAAACAACAAGGCACCGGGGGCGAAGACATAAGGAGCCCACGACTGGAAGAAGATACTGGCGCCGGAACCTATCGCCATCAATAAGCCCCCTAACAGCAGGAGCGCTGTCTCCACTTTACTCAACTGTCTCATTGGAACTCGTAGACTGGGGTTGGTCGTTACTGAAGACAAAGATATCCTCGTTGTCCTCCTTCATGAAATAACGCTCCCTGGCAATCTTCTCGATCGCCTTGGGATTACTGTCGAGCATCTTGATCTTCTTACGGTCACGGTTATACTGGTCTGTCTGGCGCTTGATCTCATCCTGCAGCTCACCGATTTGCTGCTGGTTCTTGAAATGATGCCACACACTGTTCTCATCCACAAAACCGATGAAAACAACCGCCAATAACGTCACCACCCCGTATTTCAGCCAGGGGATGCGGTACAATCTCTCTGCTATTTCTTTCAGTCGCTTCATAATTTGCCACAAAATTACGAAATTATTTTCAATTTTCAATTGTAAATTCTCAATTATTTCGTAAATTTGCAAGAAATTTACATGTATTATGGAAGAATATATCGTTTCTGCACGGAAATACAGACCGATGACCTTCGATGCGGTCGTGGGACAGCAGGCACTGACCACGACGCTGAAGAATGCGGTGAAGAGCGGGAAACTGGCGCATGCCTACCTCTTCTGCGGTCCCAGAGGCGTGGGAAAGACCACCTGTGCCCGTATTTTCGCCAAAGCCATCAACTGCATGACCCCTACCGAAGAGGGAGAGGCTTGCGGGCATTGTGAGAGTTGTCAGGCATTCAACGAACAACGGTCGTTCAATATCTTTGAGTTAGACGCTGCCTCCAACAACTCCGTGGAGCATATCAAGACCCTGATGGAACAGACCCGTATACCGCCACAGGTGGGTAAATACAAGGTGTTTATCATCGACGAGGTGCATATGCTCTCCACGGCAGCCTTTAACGCTTTCCTGAAGACGCTGGAAGAGCCTCCCTCGCATGTCATCTTCATCCTCGCCACCACAGAGAAACACAAGATCCTGCCGACAATCCTGAGCCGTTGTCAGATTTACGACTTCGAGCGGATGACGGTACGTAACACCATCGACCATCTGAAAGCGGTAGCGGAGAAAGAGGGCATCCAGTATGAGGAACAGGCTCTTGCCGTCATTGCGGAGAAGGCGGACGGCGGTATGCGTGACGCCCTGAGCATCTTCGACCAGGCAGTCTCTTTCTGTCAGGGGAATATCACGTACCAGAAAGTGATAGAGGACCTGAACGTGCTGGACGCGGAGAATTACTTCAAGATCATCGACCTCGCCGTGGATAACAAGGTGAGCGACATCATGGTGCTGCTTAACCAGATCATCAACAAGGGATTCGACGGAGGACTGCTGATCGGCGGGCTTGCCAAACATGTCAGGAACGTGCTGATGGCGAAAGACCCACAGACACTGCCCTTGCTGGAGGTCAGTGACCAGCAGCGGGAGCGTTACCAGCAACAGGCACAGAAATGTGAGATCCGCTTCCTGTATGATGCCCTGCGGTTGATGAACCAGTGTGACATCAACTACCGCCAGTCGTCTAACAAACGACTGCTGGTGGAACTGACACTCATCGAGATCGCACAGATCACACAGCCCGACGAGGGGGCTGGCAGTGGGCGTAAGCCCAGAAGATTGAAATCCCTGTTTAAGCAATTGATGCAACAGCCTCATCCTATGAATGCAGCCCCACAGGTAGCTGCGGCTGAGGAGGTTGCGTCTCAGAGAGTTCAGAGAGCTCAGAGTTCTCAGAGTTCTCAAAATCCTCAACCGAAGAAGGCTGTCGGTTTCTCGTGGGATAAGCTGCGGGCGAAGAGCAAGATGCAGATTATCCCAGGCTCACTGGGGCCTGACGACCCTAATGGCATCATCAAAGACGAGCAGTTGGAGTTCTCGCAACAAGACCTGGAGTTCCAGTGGATGATGATGTGCAACCGCATGCCCCAGTATCTGAGTGGTATCGCCGCCCGTATGAAGAACATGAACCCGGTCATCAAGGAGATGCCTCATGTGGAGGTGGTGGTCGACAACCAGCTTGCCCTTGACCAGATGACAGAGATCAAAGGCAGTATCCTCAGTACGCTGAGGATCTATCTCCATAACAATGCCATCACCCTTGACATGAGGATCGCGGAACAGAAAGAGCGAGTCCGCATCCTGACCCGTAAGGAACAATATGAACTGATGGAAAAAGAAAATCCCGCCATTGCGAAACTGCGGGATCTCCTAGATCTGGAATTGGCCTAATTTAAATTAGAAATTAGTAATTAGTAATTAGTAATTAAATCAGTGTCATTCCTAGTTTCTTACATTCTGAGCGCATGTCATCAGGCCAGATAGAGGCCTGGATCTCACCGATATGTCCTTTGTGGAGCAGTACCATACAGAGACGACTCTGTCCGATACCACCACCAATACTTAATGGCAACTGGTCGTGGAGCAGTTTCTGGTGGAAATACAAGCCCTCACGATCCTCCTTACCCTCCAGTTGCAGCTGGCGGAGCAAGGACTCCTTATCCACACGGATACCCATGGAGGAAAGCTCGAAGGAACGTCCCAGGACAGGATACCAGATGAGGATATCCCCATTCAGACCTGCCAGGCCATTCTCACCAATGGTCGACCAGTCGTCATAGTCGGGGGCACGACCGTCATGCTTCTCACCATTCGACAGTTTGCCACCAATACCCATGATAAACACGGCACCATATTGTTCACAGATGGCATCCTCACGCTCCTTGGGAGACTTGTCAGGATACATCCTCAACAGTTCCTCGGCATGGATGAACGTGATCTTCTCAGGCAGGAAAGGCTTGATCTGCGGATACGTCTCACAAGTGAGGTACTCCGTACGACGGATAGCGGCATAGATACGCTCCACCACATTCTTCAGATAGGCTATGGTGCGCTGCTCCTTCGTGATGACAGCCTCCCAGTCCCATTGGTCGACATACAGGGAATGGAGGTTATCCAGCTCCTCGTCGGCACGAATGGCATTCATATCAGTATAGATACCATAACCCGGCTCTATCTGGTACTCTGCCAACGAGAGACGTTTCCATTTCGCCAGGGAGTGGACGACCTCTGCTTGAGCATCCCCTAAATCCTTGATGGGGAAGGACACTGCACGCTCCACTCCGTTCAGGTCATCATTGATACCCAGTCCTTTGAGCACGAACAAGGGGGCGGTGACACGACGTAACCGCAGCTCCGTCGATATATTCTGCTGGAAAAAATCCTTAATCAGTTTAATACCCTGCTCTGTCTGTTTCATGTCGAGCAACGACTGGTAGCCGGTGGGTTTAATCAGTTGACTCATCTCGTATATTTACTATTTGACGATTTACTATTTACTTTATTCTGTTATTTTGCGACTGCAAAGGTACTACTTTTAAACTAATTTGCAAGAATAAAACCAAATTATTTTGCAAAATGACACCAAATTTTATCATTTCCTTTCATTTTGACTTCAATGACAGGGGCTGGAAAATAAAAGAAAAACCGAATTTTTCTTTGTATTTTGCTCGATTTGCACTATCTTTGCAACCGTTTTTACGAAGATGCTACTTTACAGGTCCCGTAGCTTAGCTGAATAGAGCGTCAGATTCCGGTTCTGAAGGTCTTGGGTTTGAATCCCAACGGGATCACAGAAGGAAAAATGAAAATTAAATATAGGAGCATAGCTCAGTTGGTTCAGAGCGCTTCAGTCACATTGAAGAGGTCTTGGGTTCGAGTCCCAATGTTCCTACCCTCCCCTGTCCAGGGGAATCATTTTCCCAGACATATTTCAATCGTAACAGAAATGTAACCTTCATTTTTCGTCAGTTTGACATTGTTTTCGTATCTTTGCAACGTAATACATAATATACAAAGATATGACAATTGAATTGTTTTTCAGGTTACTAGGCTCGCTGGCATTGCTTATTTACGGTATGAAGACCATGAGCGACGCCTTACAGAAAATGGCAGGACCCAGTCTGAGACACCTCTTAGGGCGGATGACAGGGAACCGGATAAGCGGTATGCTGACAGGTACGATGGTGACCTGTGCCGTCCAGTCATCCTCAGCGACAACCGTTATGACCGTGTCATTTGTCTCGGCAGGACTGCTCACACTGGCACAAGCCATCTCCGTCATCATGGGAGCCAATATCGGTACGACACTCACGGCATGGATCATGTCATTAGGTTATAATGTCGATTTGACCGTCCTAGTGTTTCCTGCCTTCCTGGTGGGAATGGTACTCATCTACAAGAAAAAGCACCGTGTGGCAGGAGACCTACTCTTCGGACTTGCCTTCCTGTTCTGGTCATTGGTCATGCTAAGCAGTGTGGGACGAGACATGGACCTCGCCCATAATGCCGATGTGGTGAATTTCTTCGCCTCCTTCGACACCAACAGTTATCTCACCATCCTTGCCTTCCTGGCAGCAGGAACCCTTATCACCTGTGTGGTACAGTCCTCCGCGGCAGTGATGGCAATCACCATCCTGCTCTGTTCCACGGGCGTATTACCCATCCATATGGGTATTGCCTTGGTCATGGGTGAGAATATCGGTACGACGGCGACAGCTAACCTGGCTGCCCTTGGCGCTGGTACAGAGGCACGGAGGGCTGCCCTTGCCCACCTGTTGTTCAATGTGTTTGGCGTCATCTGGGTACTCGCTGTGTTCTATCCCTTTGTCGATATGGTATGCCATCTGGTAGGTTATCAGCCCACGATGTCAGGACATGAGGCACGGATCCCCGTTGTGCTTGCCATGTTCCATACCTGTTTCAATATCCTGAACACAGCCCTGCTGATTGGTCTGATCCCCCAGATGGAGCGTATAGTCCGTCGCCTCCTGCCGGAAAACAAGACGGAGGACCATCAGCCCACCACGTTACATTTCATCAGTGGTGGTGTGATACACACCCCGGAGATTGCCGTCCTACAGGCACAAAAGGAAATCGTGCATTATGCCGAGCGCATGCACCGTATGTTCGGGATGGCATGCACCCTTATTGACGAGAAAGACAAGAAAGAGTTTGCGAGTCAACATGCACGTATCGAGCGCTATGAGACCATCGCCGACAATATGGAGATAGAGATAGCGAACTATCTGGAACAGGTAAGCAATGAGCATCTGTCAGACGACACCAAGGACAAGATACGTGTGATCCTCCGTCAGATCGGTGAGTTGGAGTCCATCGGTGACGCCTGTTACAAGATAGCACGTACGGTCAGTCATCTGCGTGAGAACAGAGAAGACTTCACTGCCGGGCAATATGCCAGGCTTCATGACATGCTCCGGTTAGTGAACGAGGCAGTGGTACAGATGATTGTCGTGGTGAGCGGTCGACGCAAAGACCTGTCACTTGCCGACTCCCTGTCCATTGAAAATGACATCAATGCACTCCGTGACCAGCTCCGGGGAGAGACAGTCATGGGCGTCGACGACCATCAGTATTCCTATGCGCTGGGGACCCTCTTCAACGATATCATCGCCGACTGTGAGAAGATCGGAGACTACGTCATGAACATTGTAGAGGCACGTCTGGGCAAGCACCTGCTGAGTTATCACGGGCTGCAACTGAACCTCGACAAGAAGACGACCACTGTTGATGGTGACGCAGTCAGTCTTACGCCCACAGAGTTCACCCTCCTCCACCTGCTCCTTGCCAATCGTGGGAAAGTACTTTCCCGACAATATCTGATGGAGACGGTATGGACAGGAGTCGTTGTCACCGACCGGACTGTTGATGTCAACATCACCCGTTTACGCAAGAAACTAGGGACCTATGCCCAAAACATTGTCAGTCGTACAGGTTTCGGCTATGTGTTCGAAGAGTAAACAAGCAAATCTTTTGGGAAAACTTACTATGCACTCGGAAATGCGCAAATAAATTTGGCATTTCGCTCGTTTTTTTGTAATTTTGCCGCAAATATTCTCGTAACTTTGCAGCAAATATTACAAATAACAACATGGATATTACTGAACGATTCCTAAATTACACCAAGTTTGATACACAGTCAGCTGAGGACAGCGACAGTGTACCTAGTACCAGTAAGCAACTGATTTTCGCGGAATACCTGAAGAAAGAGCTTGAGCACGAAGGCTTTGACGATGTGGAGCTCGACGAGAAAGGCTACCTCTATGCCACGTTGAAGTCTAATATCAAGGGCAAGGTGCCCACCATCGGGTTCATCTCACACTATGACACGTCACCCGACTGTAGCGGTGCCGGTATCAAACCCCAGATCGTCCGTAACTATGGCGGTTCCGATATCCTGCTAGGAAGAGAGGAGAATGGAGAGGAGAGAATCATGTCGCCGAAGAAATTCCCAGAGCTGTTGCAGCATGTGGGTGAGGACTTGATCGTGACTGACGGAACCACATTGCTGGGAGCTGACGACAAGGCAGGTATTGCCGAGATCATCCAAGCGATGGTCTATCTCCAGGAGCATCAGGAGATCAAACACGGTAAGATCCGTGTCGCCTTCAACCCCGATGAGGAGATCGGTATGGGAGCCCATCATTTCAATGTGGAGAAATTCGGTTGTGAGTGGGCATATACCATGGATGGTGGAGACGTGGGAGAGTTGGAGTTTGAGAATTTCAACGCTGCCTCCGCGAAGATCACCATCAAAGGGGTCAGTGTGCATCCCGGATATGCAAAGAACAAGATGATTAATGCCAATGCCCTTGCCGCAGAGTTTGCCAAGATGCTACCTGAGGAGGAGACCCCAGAGACCACGGAGGGCTATCAGGGATTCTACCACCTGCTGAGTATCCAGTCGAATGTCGAGCAGGCGAGACTCAGTTATATCATCCGTGACCATGACAGAGACAAATTTGAGGACCGTAAGCGTTACATCCAGTCCTGTGCGGAGAAGATGAACGAGAAATACGGTGCGGGAACCATTATCGCCGAAGTCAAGGACCAATATTATAATATGAAAGAGAAGATCGACCCCCAGATGCATGTCATCGACCTCGTGCTGAGAGCCATGCAAGAGACCGGTGTCGCTCCAAAGGTAAAACCCATCCGCGGTGGTACTGACGGTGCCCAGCTCTCTTTCAAAGGACTCCCCTGCCCCAATATCTTCGCTGGAGGTGTCAATTTCCACGGTCCCTATGAGTTCGTGACTATCCAGTCGATGGAGAAAGCGATGGCAGTCATCATAAAGATCTGCGAGCTGGTTGGCAGTTATAATGCCTGATTGATAGTTGAAAGTTGAAAATTGAAAGTTGAGAATTAGAAAATGGCAGAGCTTCCTGCATTGATTAATGACCTGGCACTGATCCTGGTATCAGCAGGTATCGTAACCCTTATTTTCAAGAAACTGAAACAGCCACTGGTATTAGGATATATCGTGGCAGGTTTCCTGGTCAGTCCCCACATGCCCTATACAGCCTCTGTCGCAGACCTTGAGAGCATTCATCTATGGGCAGACATTGGTGTGATGTTCCTATTGTTCTCCTTAGGACTGGACTTCTCTTTCAAGAAGATCCTGAAGATGGGAGCCTCCCCGATCATCTCCACCACGACCATTATCTTCTTCATGTCGATAACCGGTCTGTTGGTCGGACAGCTCTTCGGGTGGAGTAAGATGGACTGTATCTTCCTCGGTGGTATGCTCGCCATGAGTTCCACGACGATTATCTATAAGGCTTTCGATGACCTAGGGCTGCGTCAGCAGCAGTTTGCCGGTCTGGTGATGAGTGTGCTCATCCTCGAGGATATCCTTGCCATTGTGATGATGGTGATGCTGAGTGCCATTGCCAGTGGCAACAATCCTAACAGTGGTGAGATGATCGGTTCTATCCTTAAGATCGGGTTCTTCCTGATCCTTTGGCTAGTCGTCGGTATCTCCGCCATTCCCCCGTTCTTACGACGGGTACGTCCCCTGATCAATGCCGAGGTACTACTCGTCGTATCCCTAGGGTTATGCTGTGCGATGGCAGTCTTCTCGACAGAGGTTGGTTTCTCTTCCGCCTTTGGTGCCTTTATCATGGGTAGTATCCTTGCCGAGACCATTGAGGCAGAGCGTATCGAGAAACTGGTAGAGCCTGTCAAGAATCTCTTCGGAGCCATCTTCTTCGTGTCAGTAGGTATGTTGGTAGACCCGGAGATCCTGATGGAGTATGCCATTCCCATCATCACCTTAGTCTTTGCCATCCTCCTTGGTCAGAGTATTTTCGGTACCCTCTCCTTCATGCTGGGCGGTGAGAGTCTGAGGTCAGCCATGCGATGCGGTTTCTCCATGGCGCAGATTGGTGAGTTCTCGTTTATCATCGCCTCGTTAGGACTGTCGTTAGGTGTTATCAGCGACTTCCTCTACCCTGTCGTTGTTGCTGTCTCTGTCATCACGACATTCCTCACCCCCTATATGATCCGTCTGGCGACTCCCGTCTATAACAGTCTGGAACGGAGACTGCCCAACCGTCTCATCCAGTTGTTGAACCACCTGTCGATGAGTCATCCCTCCACCAAGGAGCATAGCAAATGGAAGAAGCTGTTGACCCAGATGTTAGTCAACACCTTGATTTACTCTATCCTGTCGACAGCAGCTATTGCCGTGATGTTCTCCTTTGTCCTTCCTGTCGCCCGTAAGATGTTGCCAGGATGGGAGCTTCACTGGTATGCTAATGCCATCACGGGAATACTCACCATCCTCATCATAGCACCTTTCCTCCGTGCCATGGTGATGAAGAAGAACCGCAGTGAGGAATGGAAGGCATTATGGGCAGAGAGCAACATCAACCGTATGCCATTGTTGTTCACAATCTTGGTGCGAGCCATCATT
>JAEEGF012251728.1_pt1 | contig 13168 bp, 11 predicted proteins | sample 9134171 | NCBI WGS metagenome assembly JAEEGF01 (sample SAMN16246542, study PRJNA631951) | gut metagenome | biome: gut microbiome; feature: rumen; material: AP-attached | host: Bos | place: Iran: Karaj | collected 2018-10
TCTCGCCCTTTAGGTTTGCCCCGGAAATGGAGCTCATGTTGCCATTCTTATTGGGCGAATTTGCAGTGCCTGAAATCATCTGTGTATTGTCATTTCCCTGAAATAGGTTCTGTTGTATCCTCATAATAGTTTGTCACCTCCGTGTATTACTGACAATTATCCTTATCTGTTATATCGGCAAAAAAGCTTTATCAACTTATAGAAATGTCACCAATGGATTCTTTAATATCATGAATAGCTTCCTCAGGCTCTGGCATCAAAATTCCCAAATGGATTAAATTGCGTTTGTTCAGACAGCTTCCCGGAGAACTTTTTGGTCAGGTCCTCTAAGTCTTTTCCATAGCGAGTGCAATTATATGAAATATTGATAAACAAACAAGGCTCCGGATCGCTCCGAAGCCTTGATAATCTATCCTATATTCAGTTATTACTCTTTATTTATTTCATTCCTTCCCAGAACCGCTCTTTTTCTGTGAAAACAACCGTAGACTGTTTTGATATTTCCGGTTTTATCTCCTTTTCGCTGATATCATCTGCAAACAGTGCAGCCTTCTCAGGGTCAGCGTATATTTCCTCTTCTTTTGTGACACGAGTTTCGATCTTTTCTAAATCCGCCATAATCCTGCCCTCCCAAAAAGAAAAAATATTAATTTATATCTATATTATACCACTTATTTTTAGAAAAGGCTCAGTTGGTTGTCGATGTAGGATTTCATCTCGACATCGTGGATTATATCTCCCTCACGATAGCCGCCGATAAGGAATGGTGAGTCCGGGTCGTGGAGCTTCATGTTACGCTTAACTGCCTCTGTGTCGTTGTTGGCGTAGCAGTATCTGCATAAATGTCCGCAGCTGTCGTAGGCGCCGATATCGCCGGAAAGGTAGCAGGCGCATTCTTTTCTGGCAGGCTTTTTGTTAGGAACAATGAGCTTTGCTCCGATGGCCTTTTCGTATGTCTCCACAGTCATGCAGCCCCTGCAGTCAGCGCCGTACTCTGAAAGGAACTCTCCCTCTCCGCAGGGCTTTACCACCATGCCGTGTTCTCCGGCAATCTTTATGATCTCTTTTCCCAGAAAATGTTTATTCTCTCTTGAAACCGCGCAGGCCTCGGGGAAATTTCTTTTGACCTTCTCATAAAGATCGATAAAGCTTATGACAACAGTCCGGCTATACCCATCAAGCGCAGCAGCCATCTGCTCAAAAGCTCTTAAATGGTACTCAACCGTATACCTGTCATTAACCAGTATCGGGTCATACCTCCACCCAATACTATTGATGCCGACCATCCCCGACAGTACCTTAAAGTCCTCCAGAATCTTGTGCTTATCGGGCACTCCGGGCTCGATATCCCTGCCATATGGCGTTATTGTCACAAACCAGTACTGGCCGTATTCCCTTATCACATCCATATACTCAAAAAAGGGCGCAGGATTCTTGGAACAGAATCCCACAACGTCCACAGTATCGGAGCTAAGTCTGTATCTGCTGACCTGTTCGGGGTTAAACGGGTTTCGGACACACACTTCTTTCTCTTTAAACCTGTTTGCCAGCCACTTCGGATAAAAAGCCGGAATATCGGTCCTCTGTCCGGTATTAATTATCATATCAATACAATCTCTTTCTTATGCAATCATCTGATATAAACAAACGTCGTCTTTCTGAAAGACTGAATGATCCTGATGATCCCCGAATAGAATATACCAAAGCAGTACATGTATACTGCGGTATTGGTTCTTCTGGCAAATACTATACAACCTATGGCGACCACCACATCTACAAGGCCATGAAACAGTTTAAGTCTCCAGGATTTTCCGCCGTTGCCTCTGGCCTCATTTGACCTTAGTATCTCCACAAGCCCGGCAAAAAGATGGATTACTGCCAGATATATCAGCACATAAATCCTCGGAACATCTGCCAGCGCCCCTGCAACAAGTGCAAAGTCAAACAGGACTACGCCTCTGTACAGGATAAGCTTACCTCCTACCATGTATTTTGCCATGGTAAAGTAATCGATAAGGGTTGCGACTCCCGAAATGAAAAAGCCCATAGCCATAAAGACAATTATATATTTATATGCATCCCTGGGATATCTTGCCAGGATAACTGCAGTTATGACCATAATTATGCCAAATGCTGCAGTTCGGATTTTCTGTAGTTTTGTCATCCCGATTTCCTCAGATCAAGTTCTATAGGTATTACAAATCCGGCGTGATTTATGCCGGCCTTTGATATCTCATCCGTCACCATTCCCTTCTGCTGAAGGGCTCCTTCAATGAATTTACCTATGAAGGATTTATTCTTGGAATCATCCGGTATCAGCTCGTACTCATCTTCATATTTGGTAATGTCAAAATCTTCTATAATCTCGCCCGAGAGTTCCTCTCCAAAGCTCTTCCAGTCCTCGCTGGCACTTAGCTGTCTCTTTCTGATGATTCCCCTGATCCTGTCGCCGTATTTTTCCATAACAGAGGTGTCATAGGTGTCTTTTTCAAAAGAGTCCACATCGCCCCTTAAGTATCTGAGTGCATATACCATCTGCGTAAATGCCTTTTCGTAATCTGAAGGATTATCCTTTAAGACCTCCATGTAATCGCCCCAGGCAGGCATGTATTTATATTTAGCAAAAGAGTAATCGGGGAAGTGTCCTGCTCTGCCATGGCCAAGGTTCATGATCGAGTTTTCATTGGTCTGGAACAAACTGTTTGTATACAGCCCTTTTTCAATATCATCGGGAGCAGATGGATTGTGTCTGAATCTGATAAGCCTTGCATACTCCTCTCCGTCTTTTTCCAGTATTTCGTAAAAAGACCTGTCGATATTGTTGATGACAAGAGAAGGAGTTCCTGCAAAATACATATGAGCCCAGGTATCTGCCAAAACATGCATTGCAATTCCCGCATGCTGAAGAGACTTACCAGATGCAAGCCTTACGGTCTTTTCAATAAGGTCTCCGTTTGGCCCGCAGATAAGTCTGTATTTGCTCATATATCTCTTTGAGCGCTTCGCTTTATTCGCATAAAGATCTCTTGGAAGAAAATGAAATGATGCCCAGATCCTTGTTATGTCCTGAAGGCCTATGATATCTGTCCTGGCATCCATCATCTCCAGCTGAAGCTGAGTGGTGGCTGCTTTTGTAGGAGCCTTTATCTTGGACAAAAAGGTAACCGAACACAGATCTACAAACTGAGCGCAGTAGCATATGTCAAGGCTCTCCTCATGCGAATAGCCCGCCAGATATGCCGCGCAATATGTAGCATAATAATGAAAATCCTCCTGCATTATCAGCTCTCCCCTGTTACTGATTTTTCCTTATTCTCATTCTTTTTGGCAGTCATGAGTCCATCCAGATGATTTCTGTATTCTGCAGCGTTCATGTTGAGCTTGGGATCATAGCATTCATAAATACTGCTGACTGTAACTGACTCATCCCATCCGCATTTTCTTCTGACGGTGTTCAGACTGTTCCTGACTATTCTGATTCCCTCTTTGATTTCAGGCTCAGAAGTCTTTTCGGTCAGTACACAGAACTTGACTCCGTCAATTCTTCCGATCTTGCAGTCCTCACCGAAAGCATCCACAAGCATGTCTGCAAATACCATTATAGCCCCATCGCCTTCCTCATGCCCAAAATTGTCATTGATTTTTTTGAAATTCTCAATATTGAGTATGACAGCGCAAAAGTCCCCCTCCCCGGAGGTAGCGCTGTTGATAAGCTGATCAAGCCGGATATCGAACCCACGACGATTTAAGACACCGGTAAGGTTATCAATATTTACATCATTGCTTTGGAAGCTGATGAATAATACAAGGCACGCCAGTGAACCTGCAGAATATGTGGCATTCAAGCCATTATAAAATACCTGCATGACGGTTCCGATAAGAGCAAACACCGGCAAAACATACAGTGTTCTCCTATAATCATCAAGAACTTTTTTTCTGAATATCATAAGGTAGATTGTGACAAGGAGTATGAACAGAGCCAGAAGCACCGCCCTTACGATAAAGAATCTGCCCCTGTAATAGACAGTTCTCTCAAAGTAGAAGAACCATTTCATTCCAAATATCTGATCAATAAGTACAAGTGCAAAATTCAGCGATGCAAAGATCTGGAATATGACCTTGAATATCTTTCGCGGTTTCCTGTTCTTTTCATCCATCCAGCAGTCTATATATATCACGGAAAAGAGGACAATAAGAGGGTCTGCAAGGAACATGGCAAGATTCCCGAGAAATGCCATGATTATAAAGGATCCTCCTCTGTTCTCTCCTATTCTCGCAAAGGTATCGGCGATCACCAGAACCATAGTACATATGATCATGTACGTATACATTTTTCCGGTCTTTACTCTGGTTCCTCTCCTCTGAAAGGCCAATATCATAACAAGTATGAATACAGTAAAAAAGTTGTTTACCTGCCAACCTTCTATAACCATAATATGTCACCCTTCCGAAATTTCATACAACACTACTCTATATTTTATCAAATCAAAAGGGGCCTCACCAGCGTTTTGCCCGGTAAAGCCCCATTGTTTATGAATGTTTTATACTTGTTATACTTCTTCAACATAATTAACAAATTCTTCATTACTTAGCGCATTGAGCACCTCATTATGAGACCTCTTTTTGTCGAGGTCAAGATCAAGAATAAGCCCCGTATCAGACGACTGAAGGGTCTTTCCCTGGCTCTTTGTCATACTGATAATGGTAAATCCCTGATCGGAGAGCAGGTTTCTGAGTTTATTCACACCTCGGTTTTTGTTGACCTCTATATAGATGCTCATGAACTTGCTGTATCCCTCAACTTTATTGGAAAGCTGCTTTAAGAGGATGTTCGAGAATCCCACCATTATCAGGCACACACAGCCGATTTCCAGATATCCGGCACCAATGGCCATACCCATGCAGGAAGTCACCCATAGTGTTGCTGCAGTGGAAAGACCTTTGATCTGCTTTCTGCCTGTTACCAGAATTGTACCTGCACCAAGGAATCCGATTCCACTGACAACTCCGGCAGGAATTCTGCTGACATCGGCACTTAGCCCCGGAAGCATTGCCAGGTAGATATTCAATGCAGTTGCAGAGGCAGAACCAAGGCTAACAAGTGCATGGGTCTTGATTCCCGCGCTGTGATGCTTGATAATTCTCTCCCATCCCACAAGGCCTCCGAATACAGTGGCGATCACCAGCCTTATGGCCACGGCGATGCTGCTCGTACCCTGCAAATAATCAATAATTGTTACTATATTCATATCATACCCCTTTAAAGAGCGTACAAAGTATTATCCTCAAAAGTAAGGAATACTGTATCGCCTACTTTATAGATCTTTTTATTCTTAGGATTGTACTCCTGGATCTTAACAAAGCTCTCGCCGACCTTAATGCGATAATCCTGATATGCGCCCATAAAGCATGAATAATCTACAATGCCCTTAATAGCTCCTGCATCAGAAAGAGTCGCTCCCTCAGGTCTTAGTACAACGTCGCATTCAGAACCCATCTCAAGGTTTCCTGTTGCGCACTTTACTGCTGCTCCGTCAATTTCAACCATATCCTGACCGGTAACCTTGGCCTTAAGGAAATTACACTCGCCGATAAAGTCTGCAACAAACTTGCTGTTAGGATAGTAATAAGCTTCCTGAGGTGTTGCCACCTGCTCTACGATGCCCTTGTTCATGATGATAACCTTATCGGAAATAGCCATAGCCTCTGACTGATCATGTGTTACATAAACAGCTGTGATGCCTGCTTCCTGTTGGATACGTCTGATCTCTGTTCTCATAGAAACCCTGAGCTTGGCATCAAGGTTTGACAAAGGCTCATCGAACAAAAGAACTCCCGGCTCAATAACCAGTGCTCTTGCCAGGGCAACTCTCTGCTGCTGTCCGCCTGAGAGCTGGTTTGTCATACGGTTCTCCATTCCCTCAAGTCCAACCAGTGCAAGGATGTCGGTGACTTTTTTCTTAATTGTCTCTGAATCCATTTTTCGAAGCTTAAGTCCGTAAGCTACGTTATCGAAAATATTGTAGTGAGGAAGGAGCGCATAGCTCTGGAAAACCATTGCTGTGTCACGCTTATTGGGAGTCAGCGCATTTATGGGTTCTCCTCCCAGATAGATCTCACCCTCATCCGGTGACTCAAATCCTGCGATCATACGAAGTGTTGTTGTCTTTCCGCAGCCGGATGGGCCAAGCAGTGTAACAAAGCTGCCGGGCTCAATCTCGAGGTTCTGATCTTTTACTGCATAAAAATCTTTCCCTGTCTTGGGATCTTTATAAATCTTTGAAATGTGTTCAAGGCGTACGCCCTTTTTCTCTTTTGCCATTTTATCCACCTATCTCGCATTATCATGCGGCCTTAAATTCATCTTTGGTTTCTTTAATCTTCTATGTTGACTTTACGGCTGGTTCCGAAATACTTCATGAATATGTTCATAAGAAGAACCGCTGTATAAGTGATAAGAATAAGGATAGTCGCAAATGCACATGCTATTCCGTAAGCACCCTTCTCTGCAAACTCATTGATCTGAACGGTAATGAGAAGGTAAGAAGGTGTAACCAGAAGGATGATAGCACTGATGGCTGTTATACTTCTTACGAAGGAAGTAACAAAACCGCTCAGGAAACTGTCCTTAATAAGAGGAAGCGTAACAGTCATGAATACCTTGAAACTGTCTGCGCCCATGTCATACGCTGACTCCTCGATACTCTTATCGATCTGGCGAAGTGCGGAAATTCCGCTTCGTGTACCGGTAGGAAGGCTTCGTACCACGAAAACGATGACCAGGATAGCTCCTGTTCCGTAGAGCCCCTGAAGGAAGCCTGTTCCGAAGATACCGCCTGAGAATCCTCTGATGTATCCGATACCAAGAACCGTTCCCGGAACTGCCATAGCCAGCATTGATACCGCCTCGATGAATCCTTTGGCTTTAAACTTTCTCTTTACGACCAGATAAGAGATTATCATGGACAAAAGAGCTGTTATAGGAGCCGAAATAAGCGAAAGTATAAAGCTGTCCTTGAATGCCTTAAATCCTTTGTACTTGGTAAATACCTGGCCAAACCACTTGAATGTCAGGTGGAAATCATATCCCCAGGTTCTGAACATAGCACCAAAAGGCACGCAGATATACATAATGATTACAAAGAGTGCAAGACCTGAGCATAGGATTGTAAGAGGTACGGTAACGCTCTTGTCTGTAATGAGCATACGTTCTCTTGATGCCTTACCTGAAAGTGTTGCAGTGCTCTTTGCCTCGAGATAATACTTCTGAACAACAAACATAAGAAGTGTTATTGCCAGAAGAACTACCGCCATGGCTGCTGCGCCCTGCTTGTCATAAGCACCTGTGATCTGCAGGTAAATTGTTGTTGCAAGTGTATCGTATGAACCACCGATGATCATAGGGTTTGCAAAGTCTGCAATAGACTCGATGAAGGTTACAAGGAAAGCATTTCCGAGTCCCGGAAGTATAAGGGGAAGCGTAACCGTCATAAATACCTTGAATCTGGAAGCACCCATATCTCTGGCTGCTTCCTCAAGGGAAGGATCGATGTTTTTCAAAAGACCCTTGAGCATCATGTAGCATACAGGGAAAAATGTAAGGGTCTGGACTATTGCAATACCCCAGAAGCCGTACACACTGTTGTCATAGATATGTAAAAGAAATCTTGTGATGATACCTGCTTTTCCGAAAAGCATGATCATTGAAAGTGACAAAACAAATGGAGGTGAAACTACAGGAAGCATGGATACAACCTTAAAGAGACCTTCCATGAATTTTGTACGAAGTTTGACATAAACCTCAACATAGGCAAACAGAAGGCCTATGAGAGCCGATGCAATTCCGACTAAAAAACCTACCTTAAGAGTGTTTGTAATAGCGCGCCTGAAGTTAGGCAGATCCATTACCCTCTTAAATGTATCAAGTGTTACTCCCTCTTCCGTCACAAAACTGTCCACCAACAGGATTGCCAGCGGGTACAGGATAAAGACTGTAAGAAAAACCACCAAAACTATAATGGTTGTCACCATAATGGGATCAGCCATCAGCTTTTTTCTGTCAAGGCTGGCGCTTTGACTCTTTGCCATTTTGAAATCCTCCTCGAATTAGCTTAAAAGAGAAGGGAGGATGGATCAGCATCCTCCCTGTTTAATAAACCCCGTATTTATTATTCGGTCTGGAAACGATCGTCAGCTGCGCTTCCGAGTGCGTTCATAACTTCCTCAATGTAAGTTGTTGTGTTCTGCTTAGCATCTTCGAAGTCGTAATCCATAACGTTCTCAGGATCAAGGCCGAACTCTGTAGCGATCTCAGGCTGTTTAGCGTTGTCGATAACAAGGAACTGATAAGAACCGTTCTGAGCTGCAAGCTCTACGCAGTCAGGGCTGAGTGCATACTCGATCCAAAGCTTAGCTGCATTTGGATGCTGGCATCCCTTGAAGATAGCTGTTGCACCAACCTCGTAAGATGTTCCTGTTGAAGGAATTACAAGGCCGATGTTGCCGTATCCGTTGTCAACGATCTGTGTGATACCATCGTGAAGGAATCCGATACCAACAACACACTCACCTGTACCAACGTTCTTAGAAGGGCCTGAACCTGACTTTGTGTATACTTCGATGTTCTTGTCGAGGTCAACAAGGTACTGGATACCTTCGTCATGACCATACTTCTGGATCATTGTGTTGATAACAAGCTTAGCTGTTCCGGCTGTGTTGTAGTTTGAAAGCCAGATAAGTCCTTTGTACTTCTCATCAAGAAGATCCTTCCAGTCGGCAGGCTCATCAACGCCCATTCTTGCAAGCTCGTCTTTGTTAACCATGAATCCAAGGATTCCCTTGTAGATACCATACCAGTATCCGTCTGCATCACGATACTTGTCAGAAAGAAGGTGGCTTGCATTCTGTGCATCATATGCCTCAAGAAGTCCCTCTGAAGCTGCTACATTGTAAGGATCTGTTGTTCCGCCGAACCATACATCACCTGAAGGATTTCCGTTCTCTTCTTCGATCTTACTCTGAACCTCACCTGTTGAAAGACGCTGATACTGAACCTTGATTCCATAGAGTTTTTCAAAGTTCTCACAAGCTGCTGCGAGGTACTCCTCCTCACATGAGCCGTAAACGATAAGCTCTCCCTCTGCCTTGGCTGCTTCGATAAGTGCATCCATTCCTGAACTCTCAGCCTCAGCTGCAGGAGCTTCTGCCTCAGCGGGAGCCTCAGTAGCTGCAGGAGCTTCAGTAGTTGCTGCCGGTGTTTCAGGAGCAGCCTCTCCGCATCCGAACAGACTCAGTGTCATAAGTCCCGCCAATACCAATGCTAATTTCTTTTTCATAATTCTTCTCCTTTCCATTTCGGATCATTGATAAATTAATCATAAAAAAAAACAGAAATCGGTAATACCCAAATTTCTGTTTTTTTGTCCAAAATTCTGAACACATTTTATCACCCTGTTATAACCGTCCATGCCACCACCGTCCCCGTTCCAACTGCCAGCCTCCGGCTCCGGCGCGAGAATGCCTTCCGCGGTAAAAAACAAAAATTTCCGTGGTTTCGCTCGCTGCTATCCATGGCCTTCGGGAAAGGCGCCGCTCCTTCTACGGTTTAAAAGTCTCCCTCGCCTCCGATGGCTTTGCGATACTGAGGATTTTCATTTTTGAATCATTATGAGCAAATGCCATTTTCTATGCGCCGAAAGTCAGTTTTTCCGGCGCATGCGAAGAAACAAACGAAGCTGGGCGGGAATTATATAAAAAACCAAATGGTCACAGCTCGCTTTGCGAGCGTATAAATCAGGTAAGGAGTCACTCTCTCAAGCTCGCTTGAAGAGATGACTCCTTATCTGATTTTAGGTGCTGCGCACCGTGTGACCATTATTTATTCTATTTCCCCGCCCTGCAAGTCTGCAGCATGCGCAATCAAAGAAAAACTGACAGGCGCATATAGAAAAGTTTCATTTGCGAGTAGTGAAAAAATGGAAAACTCAGTAGAGCAAAGCCCTTGGAGGCTCGGTCATTAAACCGTGACAAGAATTCGCGGCGTTTTCCCGAAGGCTCACGGAGTAGACAGCTTGCTCTTACGCGAAAATTGTTTGTTTTAGTTACTGCTCGCGGCATTCTCGCGCCGGAGCCGGAGGCTGGCAGTTGGAACGGGGACGGTGGTGGCTGGATGGACGGTATTAGCCGGTTTATTTCACAAAATCTGATGGTGATCTGTCGGTGTATTTCTTGAATACGGTGCTGAAGTATTTGTAATCAGAAAAGCCCGTCATCTCAGAGACTTCATAAACCTTGTAGGTTCCGGTCTCGAGGAGCTTAATAGCCTGCTGGACTCTGTACTTGTTGAGGAAATCCAGGTAGGTCTGGCCTGTCGCCTCCTTAAACTTGCGGGAGAGATAGCTTCCCGATACGCCAAGTTCTTCGGAGAAGGTCTCAATGCTGATCTTTTCAGAGTAACGCTCCCTGGTTTCTTTGAGTACTTTCTGAATATAATCGTTGTCGCCCTCACTCTTAATAAAGAGAGCATCAATATCATCCGCGGTTTTGATCTTGGACGAGAGCTGACGAAGCTGGTTGTCCTTCTCTATCTCAGTGATGATCTTGCTGATGTTTTTCTTGAGCTCCTCTTCATCCACTGGTTTCATAAGATAAGCAGAAACGCCGAGTTCAATTGCAGTCTTGGCATACTCAAAATCAGCATAACTGGTCATTATGATAGCCTTAAAATCAGCTATTTCCTGCCCTTTTCTTATCATCTCTATGCCGTTCATCATCGGCATCATTATGTCTGCAAGTACAATGTCCGGTGAAAGCTCTTTTATCTTCTCAACACCTTCCTTGCCGTTTGCTGCCTCTCCAACGATGGTACATCCCATGGATACCCAGTCCATTGTATATGCAATTCCCTTGCGGATGATATCCTCATCCTCTGCAATCAAAACTCTGTACATTCTTCTCCTCTTTATCCGGCATTCCCAGGCGCAACCCTCTTTGGAAGCGTAAGTCTTACCGTTGTTCCCTCACCTTTTTTGCTTGTGATATCAAGTCCGTAGTCACCATTATACATAAGTCTTATTCTCTGATGAATATTATAAAGGCCGAAGTGAGCCGGCGCAGTGTCAGGATCCTGTATCGAAGCCTTAAGTTCTTCCAGCACATCCTCGTCAATTCCCACTCCGTCATCCTCACAGATAAATATCAGTCTCTCCTGATGCTGATAGCCGTTTATATTTACCGTAAGCTTTTCTTTTTCTCCGAAGCCGTACTTAACAGCATTTTCCAAAAGAGGCTGCAAAAGTAGCTTGGGGATAAGACAGTCGTTGATATCCTCCGAGACATTGATGTTGTAAGCAAATCTTTTATTGAATCTTATCTGCAGTATATTGAAATAAAACTGAAGATGCTGAAGATCCTCAGCCACGGTAACCTCTTCTCTGGTCTCTCTTATGCTGTATCTGAGTAGTCCCGACAGCGATACTATCATCTTATCCGCAGAAGCAGCATCTATCTTGGCCATGAACCTGATGTTGTCCAGAGTATTGAACAAAAAGTGCGGATTAAACTGGCTCTCCAGCTGCTTAACCTGAGAGAATGCCGCATTCTGTGCCAGTTCTCTGTTCTGATCAATCTGTTTTTTCAGGCCATCAAGCATCTCGTTAAAATCATTGCCTATGGTCTGGAATTCCTTGGAACTGTCAATATTCAGAGACACGTCAAGATTGCCCTGCTGTACAGCTTCGAAGGCGTCTTCAATCTTTTTTACATCTCTTGTATAAACCTCTGAGCTTGTAGCTGTGCTCCTGTATGTGATGAATATTATGGCGAAGAAAATTATCGCAACAATGGCCACCAGTATAAGTATCATTCTGGTGCTTCTGTTGATATCCGAGAAAGTATACACCTTGAGTCCCTTTACCACAGGGGTTTCGTAGCATATATACTTCTGTCCGCCAATCCTTGCGTATCCGGTATTTCCCTCCAAAAGACCGTTTATCTGCCCAAACTCATCGGTAAGCCCCTGGGTATTGTTAAGATACACCCATCCGCTGTTATCCGTGATGATACAGTACCTGTTCTTGTCGTTTATGATATCTGCCAGCACCTGATACGGAACAGCATAGATAACGGCATATTTAAGGTCATCGCCTCTGAATACACCCCTTACCACATAGAGGCTTCCGCTGTAGAGAACAGTCACGGTGGTATTCGGATTCTCTTTTATCCTGTTCCATATGCCCCAGTTGTCGTATTCCTTGCCTGTCAGATATTCCGGAACTGAATTCTTACTGGTAAAAAGAGCTTTCCTCTCCTGAGACATTATGATGAGATTCCCGATATCATCATAGTCTGAGGTCCTGCCATAGAGTATTGAAAATATCCTGTCCTTCACCTTATCCACGTCAATGTCGGCAGTTGATACCACAAACTCCACATCGCCTATCATCTCATAGTAGGTTTCCAGTACCTGGTCAATCTCTCCTGCTATACTCTTCGAATCCTCTCGGGTTGTCTGTGCCATATAGGCACTCAATGTAAAGATAAAAAGAAATATCGCAGTAAATACAATGGCGATGACAGGGGTAAGCGAAAACAGAATAAAGGTTCTTCTTATATTGTCCTGGAAGGATTTAATGTCTCTACTCATTTCCATCCTCCCCCATATAACTCATAAATCTCGATATCCAATCAGACCTGCTGCCTATTACCTTATCCTTGTCCACCTGCAGTATCTTGATATCTTCTTTGGCGGCCACAAGGCTGGAGCTCTCGACGTCTTCTCTCACAGAGCGCCTTCCGAGGTCCGTGGCAATATATAACTGAGTATTGTAAGCAGTCATGAAGTCAACAAAAGCCTTGGCGCCGTCTGCATTGGCTGCATTTTTGTTTATATATATGCCATCGGGTGTGGATACAACTCCCTCATTCATATATACGACCTTGACGTGCTTACCGCCTTTTAGCATGGTTATAGCTGCTTCTTCAAATGTAAGTCCTACTACAAACTTTCCACTGGCAACTCCCTGATAAACCTCTTGCGAGCTGTCAAGGAGTTTACCGGAGAGGTTATCGGCAAATTCTTCCACATAATCCCATCCTTTCTCCGGGTCTCCACCTCCCATTGCATAAAGCATGTTGGTCAGATGCTCAAAGGAAGATGAAGACTTCTCCG
>JAEEGF011466813.1_pt1 | contig 13167 bp, 13 predicted proteins | sample 9134171 | NCBI WGS metagenome assembly JAEEGF01 (sample SAMN16246542, study PRJNA631951) | gut metagenome | biome: gut microbiome; feature: rumen; material: AP-attached | host: Bos | place: Iran: Karaj | collected 2018-10
CTTTAAACCTTTCCATCCAAGTCTAGCCCTTATCCATGACTTGTAGCCAATTTTTACTCTATTCCATGAAACACTTGAGGAGTTATCTAGTAATAGTAATCTGTTATCATCGATACCATTAGTTACCGCTTTACTGATATACAAAAATTTCAAACTCAAAAGTTCATTTATTTGCTTCTTTTTTACAGAAATCAACTTATTGATACACGAAACCTTCCAATCAAGAAATTTCACGATCTGATCTTGTTCGGAACGGGGAGGAAATGGAACTACAATACTCAAAAATTGGGGAGAATACGTCCTCAATCTCATTGCCATTATGCCTTTTCCGTTTCTATAACATTGTCTAGAAAAAAAAGGTGTTCGAAAAAGATAACTGTAATATTTTGTATTCAGATCAACTATCGCTTTATATACATCATAGGCAGGACTTGTCACTCCATAATAATCGGAACTGCCAATAGCACCCATCCAACATAATAAAATATTTACAACGATGTCGTTTTTATAAACTATTTTATAGCCATCAGCATTGCGTGCTTTATTTCCTGTGGTTCTCTCAATATCTTTTTGTTGCCGAACGCCCAATCCGGCATATAATGAAATCAAATTAACTTCACTTAAAGGTTTATAACTTCTCTCATCTCTCAGTCTAAATAGCGATTTTATTCTTTTTGTGCTCCATTCCTCGGGGATAGATTGTAGCCAATCGCAGGACGAGCATCTATATTTAGGATAATGCTTCATCAAAGCCCCTCCATAATTTCAGCAAGTACTCCGTCAGCCTCTTTTTCTAAGGCTTTAAGACTTTCCAATATGTCACTCATATCACGCAGTTCTACAGGCTTATAGAAATACTTGGTAAAACTGATTTCATACCCAATGGCTGTTTTTTCTTCATCTACGTATGCATCAGAAGCATATGACAACACTTCATTTTTCATGAAGGCATCGATACCACCTTCATATGTAAACGGCACATTTTCGGTATCACGGAGATCCACATCAGGCTCATCAATCGGCTTTGCGTTTTTGTTTTTTTGCTCGGCTGGTAAGGTCACGCAAGCGGAATGGGGATGCATTGCAGAAAGCCTGACCTGCAGCACTGCAAAGTGCAGGCCACTGATTATCGACACCTGCGTCATCAAGCATCTTTTTCATATCAAGGACTGCTTCTTTGGTATCTTCCAATAATGCATCCAGACGACGAATAACAGTCATTGGAAGAATAACATCCCTGTACTTACCTCTTACATAAACGTCACGCAGGCAGTCATCTGCAATTCCCCATATGAAACTTACTATTGAATTATGTACCTGATTATCCACCATTCCCCAAATTAACCTTTTTAAATATGCTCTTGTCATCTACTTAAAACAAACAGTAACACTTGTTCGAATCATAATTCAAACATGACAAGACATAATTTATCCGCAATATTTTAATTTCAAATTCACTGCATGATACCACAGTGCATACACAACATTCCGAGCAGAATTTCGCAAAATCGAAAAAACAATAGACTTTGCGCAATTTCTATGCTATTTAAAGTTCTATTCTCTTTATTTATCACTCACATACAACTTGCTATCCAGCCACCTTAAAGGGATATATATGTACCGACCTAAGACAACAAAGGAAGGTACAATCATGCGAACAAATATTAGATTCGATTTACAGCCAAAGCAGAGACCTAAACTCGCTGAAGAAATAGCCACGGCACTCCGTGCCATTCCGTGCTATCAGAAAGTACCGAGCATGGCTTACAAAATCGGAGACTGCACTTTAGAAAAGGACGGAACCTTACGAATTCCGGATACTGTAGATAAGGAAACAATTGAACGTCTGCTTATCCACTTAGCTGACAAGGGATTTACCGGAAGCACGGAACAGACTGAGGATAGGCTTATCATATCCATGCCCAAAAACAGCTTCACCGAATCGGCTCTCGCCAATCTGCAGAAACTGATTGAGAACAAATCAGAACTGCTTGCACGAGCGTTTGTTACTGATAAGCTGGCTCTTGAAATCACGGAGGATAATGTAAGCTTTGCCTGGTTTCAGTTCACCACCAATCCCGATGAGGTGTCTGCCTACACTGAGTTTGTGAGCAGACTCTGCGATCTGGCAAGGAAGCTTAAACGGGTATCCTCCTGCACCAATCAGTCCGACAATGACAAGTACGCATTCAGGTGCTTTCTGCTAAGGCTAGGTTTCATCGGTGACGAGTACAAAAAAGCCCGTAAGGTTCTGCTTAAAAACCTCACGGGCAATTCTGCATTCCGCTACGATAAGTAAAGCGGTTCTAATGGTGCTCTGCTACTTTATCCGGAGCACCTTCACAGCCTCGGTGCGGATTAGTTTACCGTCAAGAAGCTCATAGGCTAAATAGCCAATCTGCCCATTGATAGTGTTAACCTCCGGCTACATATTGTCAAAGTCAAATTTTGTAGACTCCATTCTGTCATTTTCATCAAATTCAACTAACAGATATCTGGAATAGATATCATCACGCCCCCTAACCATCAATTTATCAGATTTCTCTTTAAGAATTTCTCGTGTTTCTTCCCTAGTCATGCCGGGTTTTAATTTGAATGACAGATCGCAGAGAAGAGAATGTTCTTTTATTATTTCATCGGCTTCATCCCAATAATGTTCCCTTCCCACCATACAGGCAGGACCATCATCTTTACTCCAGATGACAGCGATATTGAGCTCATTACACTGATAAGATGATGATGCTGTTTCATCAGGAGTAAACTTGCTTTTATCGAAAATATTGAAAAAATGCTTTTCATATTTTGGGTATATTAATTTTCCGTTATACCAGACTTCAAAAAAGCCCTTTTCCATTCCCAGAAATTCAACAGCCTCAAGAAGTCCGTTTTCATCATAATCCAAACGTATACTGTATTCATCATAGAAGTCCGATCTTCCATTAAACCACGGGGCATAAACAGCATTACCCATAGCCTTTCTGGCTTCTTCCCTTGTCATGTTGAAGACCAGATCTCCGATTGACTTATTTGGTATCCATTCAAAAACCTTCATATTAAACCTCCCAATTATTGTCTTCCAATTTGTTCACGAATTTCAGCATTTCTTTGATTTCTCGGTCGTACCTGGAACCAAATAGCGAACGGATAGTATTTATTTCTTCCTGAATGACATCTTTTATTCTTCCTTGTTTTATGAGTTTAATCTGGTTGGTTCTATAGTTTGCAGACAACTTACAACGACCGTGAGATTTTGTTTTCTTATGATCTATTTTAAGCATACGAATACACGGTGCTGTATTATAGGATAACAGTCCTGTGGCCTTAAGGGCCTCAGCACTTATTATATGGTGAACATCGTAGATGGAACCGTCAGTACAATATTTAACGTAATCATATCTGCCTCCGATTACTGGTTTTTTATCAAGCACTGCTTTTTCTTCTTCACTTAATTCATTAAAGAAATAAGGATAAGGTATGCCTGTTTTGGTATACAGTGTTACAAAACGATCTTCCGCAATGCCGTCGCAAAAATAGGGACTGTATTCAATAGTATCATTCTCATTATTCCGAAACACACCTGACGACTTATTCAGATTCACTTTATTTATTGTTGATGCAATTTGCTCTTTGTAAGCACATGCAATACCGGTAGCAAATGCATAACCTTTCATAAATGCCCGTTCAATATCTTTAGTGGTCACATTTTTTGATTTGTTTCTATTGACTTCTCCATAAATGTTTCTTTGGGCGATATATCTATTTCGGGAACATTCCCAACCTAAACCATAGGCATGTGCTATATCCATTATCGATGAACTGTTTGAGGGGAATTCTTAAACATAATTAACCTCTAACTCTTAAATATAAACCACAATTTGAGCAACCTTATTGTCTTTACATGATGAATAACAAAAATGCTCTAATGCTACTGCATTTAATTTTCCACCAGCAATTCCAATCGGTAGCTCATTTAACACTTATATTATTAACACATTGAGCCAGATTTTTTACAGTAGAAAATATAAAACATCCAAGTTAATGCGTTATTGTGATTAATATTTGTTTTTATATAATTGTTTGCTGTTTCTTGAGAGTATATATTGACATTTATAAAATATTTATTTTATAAACTTTTATAGAAGAATCCATATCTTCATCCAGGCAATCAAATATCAACAACATCGTCATCTGACATAAACAATCATCAAAATCCACCACCGCTCACATAAAATCAATTAGCTTTGACAAGTATCGGTCACATTTTTCACGCAAACAATGCAATTACTGATGCAATAAAACCAATATAAAAGGTTCTTCACGGAATAGTATGAACCCTGTTATTGAGCACTCTAGATTGATAACGAGGGCTTAATATGAAGTTAACTTATGAAGATAAAGTGAAGATTGCTAAAGATTATAAGAAGTTTGGCTCCAATCGCACATCGAAAAAGTGTCAAATTTCAAGAAGGTATGTAGTAATGCTTGCTAACAAATATAAAAACAACTGTCTTAATAAACATTCAAAAAATAATAAGTACACGCTAGAATTTAAATTAAATATAATTACAGCTTATGTTCAAGGAGAAGGTTCATTTGAATCACTCGCGAATAAATTTGGAGTAAATTCGAAATGCAGGTTGTATGAAGTTGTCTGTAAAGGTGATCGGTGTCCAATATAATTCCAAAAAAAGTATGAAATTTACCATTAATATATATACTTTAAAGCATTGATTCGTTGAGACGGCAAAGCTGTATTTCCGAATCATAATTCCTAAACGAATTTAACGAGGATAAATATGAATAAAGCAGTCATTTCAGCAATGGCAGTTATTGCTTCTGTTGCAGGTTCTCAGACTTCTGCTGCAGAATTTGAAGACAATGGTTTAACCATTATCACTGACAACTTTAAAGTTGAAGAACGGAAACAGGATGAAAAATCAATTCTCATCGTAAAGCAGGATAATGAAATAGGAACTCTCGGAGACAGGGTTGTTGTTTCCGGGGAGAAGAATCCTAATCACATTGCTTATGTGAAGAATGCCAACAATCACAATTTTATTATTAAAAATAAACTTATTGTTCAGTGCCGGAAGCATCAGAACTGCATTCCTTCCGGACTTAATTCAGAACAGATTTCCAAGAATATTTATGAAATAACTGTTGAAAATTATGACCAATGGAAGTCACTTCAGAAGGAACTGAGCAATACCTCAGGTGTAATTAATGTTGCTCCTTCACTGTATGACGGTTCAAATATTGAACTCAGATAAGAATACTTCAGTCATTCCGATGTCCTTCTTTTCAGCAGAAAGCGACATTTAACTGATGAATCATATGTCTGTCCGATAAGTATTTAATCCGGACAGAGAAAATAATTTAGGATAAATTTATGAAATTATCTGCAAAAAAAGCCAGCCTGGCACTGTTTAATGCATTACTTCTTTCTTCCATTACTGCATGTGGCAGTGGAGGCGATGAAAAAGATCCGGGACCTAAACCTAAACCTCAACCTACCCCTGTTGCAGAAGATGAAATAACCGAAACGGAGCAGAATGAATCAAATGTCACTCTTTCTGTTACCCAGCATGGCGACATGTTTACCGGTAAGCCTTTTATCATCAAATTTGAACAGAAGCCTTCAGTCAGTTCTCTTAAAGGTCAGATATTACCGGTTATTACCGCTAAATATGGCGTCGTAACAGATGTTAATCCTCTTACTGATGAATCAGCCGCCTCGGGAACTGTTTTCTATTATCTTCCGCTCAGCGCGCTGAAAGCTCTCGGTGATGTCTACAGTTTTACTGAAGAATTTACGGTAACTGATGCTGATGGCAATATTTCCGTATACGAACTTGCACAGGGTGCGAATACTTCTCACGGCGATCCGCTGTTAACTGATCAGTGGCATATCAGAAATGTCAGTCAGAATCCGTTTAAAGTATCTAAGAAACCTGTTAAGGGGATTGACCTTAATGTTATTCCTGCATGGCATGAAAAGGATTCGAACAATGAGCTTCTCTCCGGTAAGAATGTCAGGGTTGGTGTATGGGATAGTCCTATAGATCTTAATCATGAGGAGTTAAAGGACAAAATTTACACTCCTTCAAGAATTACCTCTGACGTGAACAAGGGACTGACATTAAATGAGGTAATTAAAAATCCTAGTATACTTCATGGTACCGCAGTTTCCGGTATTATCGGAGCTTCCGCAGGTAATGCCAAGGGGGGCAGAGGCATTGCACCGGATGTGCTGCTTACCTCATATGCCATGAATGGTGTTGATGACAGTTTCCTCGCCAGAAAGGATGATCTTGATATTGTTAATGCAAGTATCGGCTCCAGCAACAGTTTTGCCTTTGACCCTGCATTCGAAATGACACTGCAGGCAATGTTTGAAAATGGCATACCTTTGATTAAAGCTGCCGGTAATCAGTTCAACTCGATAACCTACGACCATGATGATCTGTATCCTACAAAAGCATGTCTCAGATATAAAGTGTCGTGTCAGTATGAACAGTCTTCATCCCTTGAACGAGGAAGATATCAGATCAATGTTGCTGCTTTGAACTCTCTGGGTGAACATTCTTCTTATTCTTCAGCCGGTTCTCATATATGGGTAAGCGGTACCGGCGGTGAATTCGGCTACCGAGGTTCAGACAGTGATTCTGCCGCAGTGGTGACCTCAATTTACAGTCAGGATCCATCAAAATATTCTGACTGGGATGCCGGTACTCCATGGAGAAAAGACAGTACTAACTATGAAGCCCGTAAATTCTATACACACAGGATGAACGGAACCTCTGCGGCTACACCTTCCGTTACAGGTGTTTCTGCTCTTGTTCTTCAGGCAAAACCTGATATTACCGTACCTCAGTTGCGTTATATTCTTGCAACAACTGCAAGAAATGACAGGGACTGGAGTTCTCTTGCCTACTCCAGCATCAGTGCCTATGACAGTGATCTCGGTGAAACGGTAACTCCTGACAGAGGATGGAATTCAAATGCATCAGGACTGCGTTTCTCCAACAGATACGGATTTGGTGTGGTTGATGCCGAAAAGGCCGTTAAAGCCGCTTTAAACTGTAACAGTGATGAATTATGTGCCAAGAGAGCCAGTCTGCCTCAGGATTACAAGAATACCAACAGTAATCCATGTACAACATCAGATGACGGCAAGATTGTAACCTGTATCTTCTCAGATTTTGTCAATACTGAGGATTCAAGCGATAATCAGTCAGAAATTGAAGTTGAAGAAGTATCTGTTAACCTGAATTCCTTCGGTTATACTTCAGACACTCCTGAAACCATTGTTGAAGATGACAATGCTGCTTCATATTGTAATTATGCCGCATCAAACGATGGATACATTGCCGCAATTGCATATGCAAACAATCTCCTGCAGATGGAAATCAGATCACCGAATGGAACCATTGCTCTTGTTAAGCCGGTTTATGCAAACTGGGATTTCTCAGGTAAGGTTCTTAACAGTTTATACGGTCTTAACTACAAGTCTCCGTACCTGGTAAATACTTCTGATTTCTTTACCGAAAAGTTCTCTGCTTCAAACAACAAGTTCATTCTTACCTTTAAGAGTAAGTGTTCAATTGACGTAGACGAACTCAACAAGCATATCTATCTGCTTGTCGGCGGTTACCCTGATCGTGCGGCAGACTAACCGTATTTTCTGATTTTAAAAGCATTACTGTCTCCTGGCAGTAATGCTTTTTATTTTCTGTACATGGCCACCGGTCTGCTTTCTGATACCGGCTTTGCATAATTACTCTGACAGGTCCTTCAGTTCTCCGTTTCTTGAACTTAATCTAGGAAACCGTCCCCATTTTCACTTACGATATCCGTCATAGTGTATGCTGATAATATTCTATAACTGTTATGAAACGACCTTTGTCAAGCAGCAATTTAGGCAAGACATTTTCCTCAGTGTAAGCACGGCATTGGCCACTCTGTTATACGGGGATTGGTTACCTCAGGTCAATGGTTCGCCGCGAATTCTATTTGTCTTACGTCGAGGATCACTGTTTACAGTGCCATCAAAGTTCTGTCGTAGATAATTCAAACCTTCTTGATGAAAAACGTCTTATCTAAATCACTGTCGTCTTCAGATGTTTAAAAACACATCCGTCTATACATTTATCCTGATTAACCCCTCGGCCGGTATTACTTCTCCAGCTTCGTTATTACCACATTCGTAGTTGGAGGTCATCATTCCCCAGATGAAGCAGCAGAATTCTCTCGCTACGGCAGTAACGGCGATGTTCGTATTCTTCCCCTTATTTACCATTCTGTAATACTTTCTCTGGCACCTGGCCGAAGCTTTATCCGCATAGTTGATTACTTCCGATGGCACATTCTTCTGGCGTTTTTTCAATGCCGCTGATTTCTGCCCGACATTGCCTCTTCTGTAAGAATTGCAGCACTCAACAGCAATCCTTCGCAGATGAGTATTTCCGGATTTCGTAATTCCGGTTCTGCAGACTTTATCACCGCTGGAATGTTCTCCCGGTACCAGACCAATGTAACCCGCAAACTGTTCTGCGGTTCGGAAACGATTGAAATCACTAACCTCGGAAATAAATGACATGGCAGTATTGGTTTGTATACCTTTGATGCATACCAGTTTCTTCACTTTGTCGGCATACCGTTCACTTGAGGCAAAATCCTCTATTCTGACATCAAAAGCTTCAATTTTGCTTTTAAGCGCTTCGTATGTTGCAAGGTATTCATTTATGATTTCTTTCTGCTTAAATGTGCACTCCAGGCGCTTTATCCATTGAATATGGGCAAGTGTCCATTTGGATTTGTCATACTGAAATCCGTGTCTTAAACAAAATGCATTCAGTCGCTGCTTTATCTGTTTTAGAGCTGTCTGATGATCATCACGCATTCTGATGTAATCCCTTACATCCTCATCTTCAATATCGGGAATGTTGACAGCCTTGTAAGAGCCGCTTGCCAAACATCTGGCAATATCCAAAGCATCCCTGAAGTCATTTTTCAGCCTTTTGCCACCTTTCTGTACAGCCATTGTACTTGGAGCCAGAATCTTACAGTTGATGCCGGCCTTGGTTAATTCTCTGCAGGGAACATAACCAAGGCAACCGGCTTCGTAACCACATACAATATCGATGTCTTTTCTCTGTGATTTCAGATTGTTGATATACTTTTCGGTGTTTTTTATTAAGTCTTCTTTAAACTGCACCTGACCGAATATCTTATCCTCGGTCATGCCGTAACCCGGTTCAAAAGAGCACAAAGTAAAGTTAGAAGAGTGGACATCCATTCCAATATATATTATCTTATTCATAACGACCTTCATTTAATGTTTGCGGTAAATCCGTATCTGTTTACAAACATCTACAGTTTACACGGTAAATCCACGTTTTTACATTCTTTCGTGGAGGTCGTTTCATATTGTCTGTCGGAAGTCTGCTCGGACATGATGCATCAGAATGTATGAATTCATCCATAATCTCGTGAATATGTCCGGTGAGCCCGGGTTTTATGATAAGAGTGTCTCTACTGCTGAATGAATTGAGCATCTCTGGCTTGAATTCTTTGCCTTCCTGAACGTATTCCTTCATCATTTTTCGGAAAAGTTCATCATATGCTATTGGAATGTCTGGATGCTTTCTGCGTAACATGGCAACGTCATTACACGGATCTTCAATATATTTAAGGTGATTGCCGGAGATATGATAATAATCCGCTACTGATTCAGATGTCTGAGACAGATTTGCGTCCAGAATCAGACGTACATTGATTCCTTCTGCATCAGCCATGTCCGTCATCCGCTGTATCATTGTCAGTTCCCGGTCTCTGGAATGGATACCGATTTTAAGCTTTACGTCAGTATCCGTCGTAGTGCAGTCAGAGCTCAGTCTGTCAAGAAAACGTCTGTAGAGATTAAGTGATTCGTCCGGAGTTCCAAGAATAAAATGATAATGGGATTTTGGTAAAATGCCGTTTAAAGGGTGTGCCAGCATCCACAGTGCAAACTGAACGGAAGGGCATCTGATTTCGTATTTACCGGAGAAAAATGAAAGAAGGTCGTCAGGTGTTTTTTCTGAATGTCTGAATTCTTCTTTAAGTATGTTTCTCAGGGCGATGATTTCAGAATAAGCTTCATCTGCCGTTTCTTCAGAAAATTCAGGCAGGGGGCTTATTTCAGCAAAATTATTATGGTATTCGATGATAAAACCGCAGCGCTCAGTCAGAGTTCCTCTCTGGAGCTTCAGTTCTTTCTGTAATGGAATTCTGAATCTGTAGATATTCATTGGCCGGACAGCTGCAGTTTATTCATATAACTATTCAGATTCCGGTGAATGACCGGAATCTGCCAGAGTCTGTCATAAAGACATTAAAGATTAAGGATTACGCTTGAACTTGGAGAAGTCCGGTTTTCTCTTTTCGTTGAATGCGTTTCTGCCTTCCTGACCTTCTTCAGTCATGTAGAAGAGCATGGTTGCGTCGCCTGCAAGTTCCTGCAGACCGGTCTGTCCGTCACAGTCAGCGTTGAGAGCAGCCTTCATGCATCTTAAGGCGATAGGGCTGTGGCAGAGCATTTCACGGCACCACGCAACGGTTTCCTTTTCCAGATCCTTTAATGGAACAACTGTATTTACAAGTCCCATTTCAAGAGCTTCCTCAGCGTTGTACTGACGGCAGAGGAACCAGATTTCACGGGCTTTCTTCTGACCTACGATACGTGCCATGTAAGAGGCACCGAAACCTCCGTCGAATGATCCAACCTTCGGACCGGTCTGACCGAATACCGCATTGTCAGCAGCAATGGTGAGGTCGCATACCAGATGAAGTACGTGACCACCGCCGATGGCATAGCCGGCCACCATGGCAACAACAGGCTTCGGACAGGTTCTGATCTGTCTCTGAAGATCAAGTACGTTCAGATGATGAACACCGCTGTCGTCCTTGTATCCGCCGTAGTCACCGCGAATCTTCTGGTCTCCGCCTGAGCAGAAAGCAAGATCACCGGCTCCGGTGAAGATGATAACGCCGATATCCGCATCAAAACGGGCATCAGCTAAAGCTCTTTCCATTTCCATTACTGTCTTTGGTCTGAATGCATTGCGCACACGAGGACGGTTGATGGTGATTTTGGCAATACCGTCGGCAGATTTATGATACAGAATGTCTTCAAACATGAAATTCTGGGTTAAATCGTTCCATTCTACAGGAGCATATAATGTAGGATCGTTCTTTTTCATAGTGTATTTCATTACGCAGACTACCGCGTAAAGCCCTTGATATAAGTAAAACAGTAAATGTTTGAATCTCGTTTTTTCCTGCTGTAAAGATACAAAAAAGACACATGAGTGTCAAGAAAGAGGAACGGCATGTACCGACTGAGATTGGTATAAACACCAAGTAATTATTTATCGAATATTAATTATTACTTAGTGTTAGTAATATAATAACCCAAGTATCATAAACATGTTCGAAGGATAAACAGCACGATGAACAAAGCAAAATTTATATACAGGTTCAGAAAAAGAGTGGGAATGACTCAGGAAATGCTGGCAGAGAAACTCAATGTTTCTACAACATCAGTACAAAACTGGGAAAACGGCCTGACCGGTATCAAACAGGAGAAACTGAAAAAGCTTGCCGAAATATTCAATGTTCCTTTAAGTGAGCTTATTGCGGCGCAAACAGCTGAGGTTGTCAGTTCAGAAAAAAACAATTGGCCTGATTTTCTGTTTGAGCATAATCCGGAACTGTCAGATGTTATCGATGAGTTACACCTGAATCTGACACAGCAGGATCTCTTCGGCAATCTGTATATATACGGAGCCAGAATTCTTAAAGAAGACGAGGTTGATATTGAAATCGGTAATCCCGATTACATTGACCTTACACAGGAGGAAATTGAACACAAGGTAATGTCAGATGATTTGAAACTGATTCCTTTTGAATTCGTAAACAGGGTCAAAAGCATTCAATTCCTGAATCATGCTGATGCACTCTTAAAAGTTGTGAGGTACATAAAAACTGATTTTCTGCTTAAGGTTTTAAAAAAGAATCCTGAAAATGAGTTTAACGTAAAGAAGCTTTCAAAAGAACTTATATGCGAATTCATTGACGGAGGCTTCAGAGATTATGTCTCTTTTCGTAATCCGAATCTTCAGTTTGGGATTTTAATGCGTAAAGCCAAAAAGGTTCTTGCTTTTCTGGAAGCTGAAAATGAAATAAAGCTGACTGACGGAATCGACAATACCGTGATTCGTCATGATTTGCCGGAAGACATCATCAAACTCCTGACATCGGATTCAGGCTTCGATTGGAGTGAACGTTTGGAAAGAGGCTTTTCCCGTCATGTCGATATCGCACTTAACGGTATAAGACCGTTAACGGATTATGACCGGAATACGGGAATATTATCAATGAATGAAAAAGGGAGTTTGTTACTGCAATGGTTTAGAGAATAAATGCTTAACTGAGTTACATCGTTATTTACTTATTAAGGAGAACAATATGAGTGATTGGGACTTTTTATGGGACATTCCGAGAACCCCGCAGGAAATTTATGATGCCACTTCAAGCGGAGCTACCGCAGAAGAATGGGATTACCTTGAAAAACATATGAATGAGGAGCCTCTCGGCAATAAAGCAGCTCCAGGAATATCACGTTTAAGAAGTTTTTCCGGTAAGAAATTATCGAAAAAACGCAGAAAAAAGCGTGGTTAATGACTGAACACGGGTACCATATTTGCGTAATACCAGGGTTATTGGTGAATCTGAATATTACGCAAATATTATTCCTGTTGTTCAGTACCGCGGCTGACTATGACAGATTATATCCGTTCGATCAGTCCGCATGGCAGATGATAAATGAAATCTGCATGCGTATTAAATTTTTCAGCCAATTTTAGCTTAAGGAATAATTTATGACTAATAAACAATTAAAGGAAAAAATATGGGAAGTTGATTCAGAATACATACAGTATCAAATTTCCCATTACCCGGAAGCTATCGAGTTCATCAGGAAAAACGTGAAAAACTTTGAAGCAGAAGGAATCGTAAAAAATAAAAACGACGTTTGGATAGACATCCAAAAATTCGATACGTTTTCCAACAGAGCTCCAAACGGGAGAATCTTAAAGGGAACTGAAAATATTATCCTGTTCAGAG
>JAEEGF011707510.1_pt1 | contig 13167 bp, 6 predicted proteins | sample 9134171 | NCBI WGS metagenome assembly JAEEGF01 (sample SAMN16246542, study PRJNA631951) | gut metagenome | biome: gut microbiome; feature: rumen; material: AP-attached | host: Bos | place: Iran: Karaj | collected 2018-10
CAGGAATAACAATTGAGCCAGAGTAATCAGACATTGGAAATTGATTCTCTCCTACCCTTTGTTGATATGTCACTTCTGCTTCATCTCCAGAAAAGTTATAATATATCCCGTCAATTTCAACGTCATAAGCTAAAAGCGTGGTACAGAACATGAGGGAAAATAGGGTAATGATAAGATGTTTCATGATGTATCTATTAAAGTTTGCAACTAAGTTTATGCAAAAATATAAAATTCTTTTAATTGACAGAGAGAAATTAGTTGTATTTTTATAATATCTTTCCGTGACTGATTTCAACCTTTGCAACTACAGGTGCTTTGAATCCTTTCCGTGTTTCTATGATTCCATCATTTAATATACGTAGGGTTGACCCAGGCTTAAGACTCTGTTTGGCATTTGTAAGCTTACCACCAGCCATGATCAGTTTACCACCCGATTCTACTGTTAAGGTTCCGTTCCCTCACATTTCTATATTACCTTGAATGGTGAGTTGACCTGTTCCAGTAATACGTGTTTAGAGCAGTGGCTGGATGTCACTGCGGCCTCACCAAGGGGAGCGAATCCCCATTCGCGACGGGGGAACTGAGGTGGGGTCTGGTTTAGTTTGTAAATAATTTTCTATCACACTCTCTGAACCGGTTCTTTTCTGTCAAGTTGGGGAGGAAAAACACTCTAGTTGGGCAATTTTTGCCGCCTAGTTAGGGAGTGCACTTCTTACCTCGTTTTGACGTTGCAAAGATATGACAATAGCATTGCGGTTCTCGAATAAAAGTCAAACTTTTTTCAACTGCTCTGCTCTCGCTGTTGCAGCGTTGCAGCGTTGCAGTTCTCGAAAAGCATTTCTACACCCTAAAAATACTTCTATATTTATTATAAATATAGAGTTAATTTTTGACTTTCATATAATCTGTTTTGGAACTGCAACGGTGCAACGGTGCAACGCATTTTTGTCTTTTCTTCTTGTCTTTTTGCAAATTAAAATCTTGGAAAAGTTTGCCAGTAACAATTTTTTTTCCGAAATTTGCACTAAAAATAAGTTTACGCCCTCATGAGGGCACAGAACAAACAAAAAAATGGGAAACTTCATTAAGAAAAGCCTCGAGAATGGCGAAGAGATTAAGTACGAGGGAAGACTGCACTGGAGCAGTATCTGGAGATACATCTTCTGTAGTTGGCTGATGGTTTTGGGCGGTTTGGCAGCTGCTGGTGTTTGCTATTACTACAACCAAACGGATGCATATATGTACGCAGGGCTGGCTGTTGCTGTATTGGGCCTGATTATCGGTATTATCGGCAGGATTGTACGCACACGTTCCGAATTTGCCATCACTAGCACCCGATTTGTACAGAAGGATGGCATCTTCAATATCAAGATGACGGAAATCCCGCTTCATCGGATTGAGACGGTAAACTATTACCAGACTTTCTGGCAGCGTATGTTAGGTACGGGTTGCGTGGAACTGGTGGGAAGCGGCGGAACCAGTCATCAGGTACACTGCATAGAACACCCCATGCAAGTAAGGAAGATGGTGCTGAGTGCCATCAACGCAAGCACCGTTAATTCTGTCCTGTCTTCAGCCCCAACTCCTGCCTCAGTTCCACAGCCAGAAGCAACCGCACAGGCACCATCGGCAGAAACACAGCCATCCTGATGCTGAAAACAAAAGAGCATATTGTTCTTATAGCCCTATTGTCGGTTCTGCACTGTTGGGCCGACAATAGGGTTTCTTATAAGCTTACGGGGACGCCTATCGGCTCTCCGCTTTCGGTAGATTACGATAACTCCAGCCAAGCCAGCACGACAATAAACACCATAAGAAATGCCTTCGACGGCAACCTGAGCACATTCTTTGCCAGCTGGGAAAGAAGCAATACCTGGGCAGGACTGGACTTGGGCACACCACATGTTATTACCCGTGTGGGATGGAGCCCACGAAACGGAAGCGTGGGTCCACAACGTGTGGTTTTAGGTCTCTTCGAAGGGTCTAACGATTCCGACTTCCTGACATCCTACCCCCTTTACATCAACAGTCAGGAAGGTACCATCGGCAAAATGGACTATGCGGATGTGAATGTTAGCAAAGGCTTCCGATATGTGCGTTACGTGGGACCTAATGCCGCCCGATGCAACATAGCCGAACTGGAATTCTACGGCTACGAGTCGGAAGGCGACGAGAGCAGATTCTATCAGCTTACGAACCTGCCGACAGTGGTTATCAATACGCAAAACCACATAGATCCTTACGATAAGATACACGAGCTAACGAGTTCATACACAATTATCTATGCAAACGGCACAAAAGTTCAGGAAGAAACAGGGACAACCCGTTTACGCGGCAATGCCAGCATCTCTTTCCCAAAGAAGCCCTATCGCATAAAACTTGACACAAAGAAACACATGTTCAAGGACAGCGACATGAAGTCGCCTGCTAAAGCCAAGAAGTGGACACTTATCAACAACTACGGTGATAAGTCGCTGATGCGTAACCTGGTCAGCTTTGAAGTGTCACGCAGAATGAGGATGCCTTACACGCCTTGGAGCAAACCTGTGGATGTGATTGTGAACGGAGAATACAAGGGATGCTACCAACTGACCGACCAGATAACCGTTGACAAGGACCGTGTGAACATCACAGAAATGGAACCCGATGACATAGAAGGCGAGGCACTGACGGGTGGTTATCTGCTGGAACTGGACGGTTATGCCAGTCAGGAAACATCGTGGTTCCAGACACGCTTCGGGTCGCCAGTGACCATCAAGTCACCCGACGAAAACAGCATCACCACCGAACAGCATAAATATATCGAGGACTTCTATAACCAGATGGAAATGCGCATTCTGAGCAGGAGTTTCAATGATCCGGAACTGGGCTATAGGGCAATACTGGACGAGAAGAGCCTTCAGTGCTATTGGCTGGTGGAAGAACTTACAGGCAATCCCGATGCTTTCCACAGTTGCTATTTGAGCAAAGACCGCGGTACAGACAAACTGAGGGTAGAGACGGTATGGGACTTCGACCTGGCTTTCGACAACGACAGCCGATTCTATCCCAACCGTAACTACGGAGACTACCTCTCGCTGGCTCGAGGCGGTGCAGGCAATTCCCGTGCGCTGCTTAGGCGTATCTTCTCGGACGAAGCCTTCTGCGACTCGCTGCGTGTTATGTGGGAAACAGCACGAAAGGACTGGGACATTACAGAAGAAAGCCTTTTCGCATACATCGACTCCACAGCCCGCGAACTGGACGAAAGCCAGCGGCTGAACTTCATAAGATGGCCCATACTTAACTCGGTACAACACCTGAATCCGCGTGTGGCCGGTACGTATGAGGGAGAGGTGGAATACCTGCGCGAATACCTGCGCGAACGCATTCCGTTCCTGGACGATCGGACAAAGAACCATCAAGGAGAAGAGGAACACTACTACATAGCCTCGGCAAAGGATCTGAAAAACTTTGCCGATATGGTGAACAGCGGTAAAGCTTCTATCTCGGCCACCCTACAGGCAGACATTGATTTTACTGCCTATGAGAACGAAATGATTGGAAAAGGCGTACGATTCAAGGGTACCTTTAACGGCAATCACCACAGCATAACAATCAAGATGAATGCCTCGCAAGAGTATGTTGCGCTATTCCGTTACCTGGACGGATGCGTAAAAGACCTGACTGTAAAAGGTACCATCCGCACAAGCAACAAATTTGCTGCCGGAATTGCCGGGGGGACGGAAGGAGCACGCATAGAACGGTGTACCGCCGATGTACAAATAATAAGTACGGTAAACGGTGACGGAACACACGGAGGCATTGTGGGCGTCAGTAACGATAATACATACATCGAAGATTGCCTGATTAGCGGAAGCATGAGCGGCTCCAATACAGACTGTTGCGGAGGCGTTGTAGGATGGGCCTCGTCTTCCACCACCATTAAGAACTGCCTGATAAGTTCCAACATAACAGTATCTAAGAACGGAAGCGACATCATAGCAAGAAACGCAGGTAACGTCGCTTCTGTCAACAACTTTACTTATGACACGTGGGGAGCTGCCAACGGTTGCGGCAACCTGACCTATTTTACATTAGACCAAATATGCATGGGTGACGCATGTTTCCGGATGAATACAAACCGGAAAGAACCGCTATGGTTCCAGCGTTTGGGTGTGGACGACATGCCCTCGATGGATTCTTCCAGAGGAGAGGTGTATTCCGTTTCCCGCGTCCATTGCGACGGATCGCCCTACTCTCCCGGCTTGGGCTATTCCAACAATAAGGTTTTCGACCAAAGGGATGCACATGTGATAAGAGACGGCATCTGTATCGTTTGCGGACTCTGTGACGACAGCACCATGCCACGAGATGAAAGGGGCTACTACGTTCTTTCCACAGCTCAGCAATTGGAATGGTATGCCAGGTATATTGCCGGAACGGACAATACGGTATGTGCCGTTCTGGGAGACAATATCGACTTTACAGCTTTCAATACCATGATTGGCATGGGAACTTCATACGCAGGAACATTTGACGGGGCAGGGTACTCCATAAAGATAAATGTGCAACGCAATGCAGACTATGCCGGTCTGTTCCACAATGTAAGCGGAACAATACAAGACCTTATAGTTTATGGGACTGTAAAGACAAGTGCTAAATTTGCGGGCGGGATTGTCAGCAACATGATAGGAGGACAACTAATAAGATGCCAAAGCTACACGGATATTGTCAGTACGGTGAATGGCGACGGAACACATGGCGGCATCATAGGACTTAACAGTGAGAGCACAGAGATATCAGAGGTGACCGACTGCTTCTTTGGCGGTTCTATCAACGGTAGTAACACCGACTGCTGCGGCGGTGTGTGCGGCTGGGCTTCTGCGCCTATCATGGTTTCAAACACATTGGTGATGGGTAGCTATAACGTCGGTATCAACGGCAGTGATGTGATATGCAGGAACAACAGCATGCTACTTCAGGACAACTGCTACTACTTCACCGACTGGAATGTGGAGATACCCAAGGGCGTAAAGAGAACCAATCCCACAGAGTACAAGAACGGTGCCCTCTGCCTCCTGCTGAACGGCAACCGCAAAGACGACGATATGGCATGGTATCAGACATTGGGAACAGACCCCTTCCCTATCCCCGACGCAAGCCATAAACCGGTATATTTATGGACCGACGGCAGCTATCATAACGATGAGGAGGACGGCATAGCAGAGACCCATGAAACCTATAAAGCCTATAACCAGTATGGGACATACGACCTCAGCGGCCGCAAAATGGCAAATGGTAAATGGCTAAATGGTAAATGGGTAAGTGGGTCCTTACCCAAGGGTATTTATATTTATAATGGAAAGAAGATTGTGAAGTATTAAAGCCAACTCATGTAAAAAGAAAAAAAGAAGAAAAAAAAATTATATTATAGCTATGCTATTTAATGAAAATGAATTACCTTTGCAGCAGTTTTTAAGATAGAAGATAACAAACACATTTATGGGAGGTTTTTTCGGAACAGTATCCATGCAGCCCTGCAGCGCAGACTTATTTTACGGAACAGACTACCAGTCGCACATGGGTACCAAACGCGGCGGTATGGCTACGCTGAGTGAAGAAGGTGAGTTTTTCCGCAGTATTCACAACTTGGAAAGCACTTATTTCAGGACTCGTTTTGAAGACGAACTGGATAAGTTCAAAGGAAACGCAGGTATAGGCGTAATCAGCGACACCGATGCGCAACCCATGCTTATGAACAGCCACTTAGGTCGCTTTGCCCTGGTTACGGTTGCCAAAATAAACAATCTGGAAGAACTATGCCAGAAACTCCTTTCCGAAGGGCAGCACTTCAGTGAATTCTCCTCAGGAAAAATCAATCCGACAGAACTTGTTGCCTTGCTTATTATAAAAGGTAAGGATTTTGTTTCAGGTATAGAAAATGTCTTTAATCATATAAAGGGTTCTTGCTCTATGCTCCTGCTTACGGAGAACGGCATTATTGCAGCCCGCGATTCTTGGGGACGCACACCCATTGTAGTTGGAAAGAAAGAAGGAGCTATGGCTGTTGCCAGCGAAAACACGGCATTTCCCAACCTGGATTACGAGACAACCTACTTTGTAGGCCCCGGCGAGATTATCCGCATTACAGCCAATAAAATGGAGCAGTTACGCAAGCCCAACAAACGTATGCAGATATGTTCGTTCCTTTGGGTTTACTATGGATTCCCCTCCAGTTGCTATGAAGGAAGAAACGTAGAATGGGTTCGTAATGAGTGCGGACGCAGAATGGGCGAAGATGACAACGTAGAGGTGGATTGTGCCTGCGGAATACCCGACAGTGGCATTGGCATGGCAGTGGGTTATGCAGAAGGTCATAAGTGTCCATATAGCAGAGCCATCAACAAATATACACCCACTTGGCCCCGCAGCTTCACACCCAGCAATCAGGATATGCGAAATCTGGTGGCCAAGATGAAGATTATACCCAACACTGCCAAATTGCGTGGCAAGCGTGTCCTGTTCTGCGATGACAGTATTGTACGAGGAACACAGCTTCACGATAATGCAAAGATTTTCCATGAATTAGGAGCGAAGGAGGTTCATATGCGTATCGCCTGTCCTCCATTGGTGTACGGTTGTAAGTTTATCAACTTCAGTGCCAGCAAGAGCGACCTGGAACTTATTACACGCCGTATCATAAAGGATTTCGAAGGTGACGAGAACAAGAACCTGGAGGCCTATACGCGCACCGACAGCCCTGAATACAAGAAGATGGTAGCAGAGATTGCCAAGCGCCTGAATCTGGATTCACTGAAATTCAGCAAACTGGAAACGCTTATCGAAGCTATCGGTCTTCCTAAAGACCAAATCTGTACACATTGCTTCGACGGATCCTCTGCCTTCACTCTCGAGGAAATCAATTCGCAGGAATCACTTTTCTAATATCGTTGCTATCGCCTGTTTTACCTTATCTGCCAACTGCTGATAAGACAAGTCTGCCGTAGGTATAACAGGTGGAAGATAATGCACCTCGATATGACGGGGATGGATGTACTTGCGATGCCTCGGCCATGCTTCGTAGGCACCTTTTATACAAACGGGGATGACGGGAATGTTCAGCTCCTTACTTAGGATAGCAAAGGCAAGTTTAAAGTCGCCCAATTCACCGTCGTGTGTACGACTTCCTTCTGGGAAGATAACAATATTCTTTCCGTTTTTCAGTACCTGTGCCAGTTTCTGGATGCTCTCCTTCAGGTGAACCTGTTCCATGATGATAGTGTTATTCTTGTCGGCCAACGTACGGCGGAACTTACTTTTTATGTGTTCCTCTGTGGCATAGAAATAGCAGGTCTTTATCTGATGCCAGGAAAGTCCACTCAGGACAACAGGCGCATCGGCAAAACTCTGATGATTGGGAGCCAGGATATAAGGACCCTTATCCGGTATCTGAATACGTCCATGTATGCGAAGCGAATTATAACATCTGAAGAACAATTTAAAACATTTGTTCACAAAAGGAAATAGGCATGAGGCCTGTGGTATGCGGAGGTCGGGAACCGATTCGTTGAGCAGACGATGCCAGTCAACACCTTCCACCTCTACCTTCGTTTTGCGTGAAGCTACATATTCGGCCATTGCCTTGATGTTGGGAAACACAATCATCTGATCGACGAGGAGTTTCAAACCAAAGGTATGTTCTATGAATCCCTGCAATCCGACTTTATCTAACGAATCCATTGCCAAGTCCGTCTCTACGTGTGAAGAGGGTTTAACGGGAACTTTCTTCTCCTGCTCGATAAACTGTTTTATGATGCGGTACTCCTCCAAGTCCGGTTCCGGCTCTTCCTGACGGACAGGTTGCGAAGACTGGCAAGCCTTGAGCAAGTCCTGAAGCTTGAAACGCTGCAACTTATCTAATTTGGTCCTTGGCAGTTCTCCCCTGTAAACCGTCAGTGCCATTACCTTCTTGTAGTTGGCAACAGAACGGTTGTAGGGTTCAATTACTTCGCGCTTCAGTGCTACCTCTACCTGTGTATCGTTAAGCAGGGAAGCCCAGGGACTCTGTGGCACAACAATGGCACGAAGGAGATCATTGTCCTGCATAATGGCAACTTCCTTAACATACTGGTCGTACTGCTCTAACTTGTATTCTATCTCGCTGGGTTCTATATTCTTGCCATTACTCAGCACAATTATCTCCTTGGTTCTTCCGGTAATGATTACACGGCCTTTCTTGTCTATGGTTGCCAAATCACCCGTATGAATAAATCCGTCACTATCTATAACTGCTGCAGTTTCTTCGGGTCGGTTATAATATCCCAACATCACATTGGGACCTTTAGCACATAGCTCGCCGTTTACCAATTTACATTCGATTCCTGGCAAGGGAAGTCCCACACAACCGGGACGGATATCTGTTGGACGGGTAAAGCAGATAATGGGAGCTGTTTCAGTCATACCATATCCTTCCAGCACATCCAGGCCCAAGGTCTTCAGTCCCTCCCCTATTTCCTTACTGAGTGCAGCACCGCCGCTTACAAAGAACTTGATATGCCCGCCCATTTTACGTCGGATGCTGCTGAACACAATCCTTGAAAGTGTTCTGCTGCGGAAAAAGGCACACGTACGGAAAAGGAAAGATGTTATGGAGTTAGAGTCTATCTTTTTCTTTATGCCGCCATACAACATCTGCCACAGACGAGGTACACCAATCACTATGGCAACCTTTCCCTTTGAAAGTGTATCCATCAGGTCGGGAGCTGTAAGACTGGGACAAATAGCCACACCTCCGCCTGTCCAGAAAGGAGCAACCACGCTACCCATAAGGGGAAGAACGTGATGAAGGGGTAAGAGAATCATTGTCCGCCTATGGCTTGTGTATATACCCACATCCTGCGAAACGCCCTTTATGTTGGCCATCAGATTCTGATAGCTGAGCATAACTCCCTTTGGACTTCCCGTTGTACCGGACGTATAGATAATAAGGGCCACCTTTTGGTTATAGGGAACATCCAGTTCTGCCCAAGGAAATGTATTAGGCGACTTTCGTTCCGCTTCGGGCTGCAACCTCATCTTCTCTTCTATGATAAAAAAAGGAATGTCCAATCCTGTCTCTGCCAAAGCCTGTTCAACAATGGTAATGTTATGCTCCGAAGTCCATATAGCATGAGGGGCGCAGTCGCGCAAGATGTAAGAGAAATCAGATACGGTACTGCTTGCATCCACAGGAACAGCCACGCCTCCCTGTTGCCAGATGCTGAAGAAAGCATATATCCACCCTTCGCTGTTTTCACCGAAAACAATAATGCGTTTATTCTCTGAAGAAGGAATCTGTTGGGCAAACATGTCGATGTAATGCAAAGCATCTGCAAATGACACATTACGTTCCCCTGCTATTATGGCAGTCTTATTTAAGTTCGTTGAAGCGGGTCTTTTCTGCATAGCGTTTACCAACTGATTTATGTTTTAACAGAAGACAAAATTACAACAAAAACGCCAACACGCAAGAAAAAGGAGCCATAATCTAACTTTTTTGTCTGATTTGTAAAAAAATTGCCTATATTAAATAGGTATTAAATGAATTTTGTGTATTTTTGCGAGCTGAATCACAAACCCTCATATACAAGAATGAAGTACGGATTTGACAACGAGAAATACATTCGAATACAAAGCGAGAAAATTAAGGAGCGTATAGCGCAGTTCAAGGGTAAACTGTATTTGGAATTGGGTGGCAAGCTTTTCGACGATCACCATGCCAGCCGTGTGTTGCCCGGCTTTCAGCCCGACTCCAAGTTACGCATGTTGCAGAAACTGTCAGACTCTGCAGAAATCGTTATTGTAATCAGTGCCATCGACATCGAGAAGAACAAGATTAGACAGGACTTGGGTATTACCTATGATGAAGATGTGCTACGTCTGAGAAACGAGTTCCAGAACCGCGGATTCCTGGTAAACAATGTGGTCATTACACATTACAACGGACAGAGTTCTGCCGACCAGTATCGCCATCGCCTTGAGAGTCTGGGCATAAACGCCTATTACCATTATACGATTGAAGGCTATCCCCACAATGTGGAGCTTATTGACAGCGACGAAGGATTCGGAAAGGACGATTATGTAAAAACCACCCAGCCGTTAGTCATTGTTACGGCCCCCGGACCTGGTAGCGGCAAGATGGCCGTATGTCTTTCCCAACTATACAACGAACACAAGCGTGGCGTAGAGGCAGGATATGCAAAGTTCGAGACTTTCCCCGTTTGGAATATACCCCTAAAACACCCTATTAACATTGCATACGAAGCTGCTACGGCTGACCTAAACGATGTAAACATGATTGACCCCTTCCACATGGAAGCATACGAGAAGGTGGCCATTAACTATAACCGCGACGTAGAAATCTTCCCCGTGCTGAATGCAATCTTCGAGGGTATCTACGGCAAATGCCCCTATAAGAGCCCTACGGATATGGGTGTTAACATGGTGGGGTTCTGTATCTCGGACGATGAGATTTGTAAGGAAGCATCCCTGCAGGAGATTGTTCGCAGATACTATACTGCCCTCAGCAAATTAGCACTCGGTGCTTGCAACGAGAGCGAAGTTACCAAGTTGAAACTTCTCTTCAAGCAGGCTAAAATAGATACCGACTATCGTAAGTGTACGGTGGCAGCTAAGGCCCGTCAAGAAGAAACCGGTGTTCCATGTAGTGCGATAGAACTGGAAGACGGTCACATTATCACCGCCAGCAGTTCACCGCTTTTAGGTACTTGTGCATCATTGCTGCTTAATGCCACAAAACATTTGGCAGGTATAGATCACAGCATCAAACTTATTTCACAGGACCTGATAGAACCTATCCAGAAAACCAAGACAGAATATCTGGGCGGACACAATCCACGTCTGCATACCGACGAGGTGCTGGTTGCTCTCTCTGTTCTAAGTCAGAACGATGCCAACTGTCGTCGTGCATTGGCTATGCTGCCATTGCTGAAAGGATGTCAGGCACATTCAACCGTCATGATTAGCGAGGTGGACCAAAAGATATTCAAGAAGTTGGGTATTGGCCTGACATGCGACCCCGTACAAAAAGAAGCATTATAAACATCGTGATAACGTGATAACGAAATATCGTAACAACGTTATAACGAAATAACAAGAAAACCAATTAAAAAATGAAGAAAATCATGATGCTGCTCCTTCCCTTTCTGATGGGAGAGAGTTTGTTTGCACAGTGTGTAATAAAAGCAGAATTGAAAGACGTAACCGGTGATACCGCTTTTATCCAAATTTTTAAACCCGACTTTACGGGTTATGAGAAAACAGATACGCTAAAGGTAAAAAAAGGTAAGTTTACCATTAAGAAGAATGACAGCAAGATGCGTTTAGCCATTTGCAGAGTTAAGACGGCTGAAGGCGAAAAACGCCTAAGTATGTATCTTGTTCCTGGAGAAAACGGTACCGTTAAGGGTACAACAGAGAAGAATGTCTGGACTGGCTCACAGTTCTATAAGGATTATCAGGCATTAGATGATGCTACAGACCCCATTCAGGAGAAAATGTATGAGGTAGGCTATTCATATCATAGCCAAGTGGAGAAAGGTGCCAATGCAGATTCTCTCCAGAAAATTATAGATCCCATTTATGACGGGCTTAAGGAGCAATTGCATGAAGCTCAGATGAATTTCATAAATACTCACCCTAACAGCGGTGCTTGTGTTACCTTACTCATGGGGATGAAAGATGCAGAGAAGGCATTAAATATCATGAGTACTGTAGTAGCAGACAGCAAATACGCATATTTCATTGATTTTGCCAAAGCAGATATTGAGCGCAGAAAGATACGTGAAGCCGCCCAAAAGTATGTTGAGGACGGCAAGATGGCTCCCGATTTCACACTTAAAAGCATCGACGGGACCGACCTTTCTCTCTCCTCTTTACGTGGTAAATATGTGATTCTCGACTTCTGGGGGTCATGGTGCATCTGGTGTATAAAAGGATTCCCCGAGATGAAGACATACTACGAGAAATATTCCGATCGCATGGAGATTTTGGGTGTGGATTGCAGCGATACAGAAGAGAAGTGGAAAGCTGCAGTAGCGAAGCACGAACTCAAGTGGAAACATGTATATAACCCCAAAGACTCCAAAATTCCCGAAATGTATGCCATTACCGGGTTCCCCACAAAGATTGTTATCGACCCGGAGGGTAAAATCGTAAAGACAGTCGTAGGTGAGGACCCCGCCTTCTATACCTTCCTTGACGAACTTTTCCAGTAAATTCATAATATATATATGTATAGAACACTATTGACTGGTGCCATCATGTTGTTTTCTTTTGCTCTTCAGGCAGAAGATTACAACGTAACATCACCAGACGGACATTTAAAGGCAACCGTTCACATGGCTGACGGGAAACTCAGTTACACGGTAAGCAGAGACGGCAGAAAAATCGTAAACGAATCGACTTTAGGACTGAAATTCTCCAATACCGATTTTACCGAGGATATCGAATTGGAGAGTGTTGACTCCTCTCTCATAGACGATTCCTACACCCTACCCGTCGGCAAACGCAGTCAATACAGAGATTATTGTCATACATTATCAGTTACCACCTTAAAGAACACCTGGAAGCAGACAGTAGTTTTCCGAGTTTACAACGATGGCTTTGCCTTCCGCTACATCATTCCCAAATACAATGGACATACAACGGGAATCTTCACGGACGAGGCCAGCCTTATCCGCGTTAATAATTTTACCGACTGTCATGCTTGCAGGTTCTTAGGCAATGCCGGTGGAAACGATCCGAATTATCCGTACGAGGGTTTATACACCAAGTATACCTCTTGGCCTACATTGGTCAGCACCGCCGATGGGCGATACAACTCCCCCACTCTTGTTTACAATGGTAAAGACTATCTGCTAATCTCAGAAGCCGACAATCGCAGCATCTTCTGTACCTCGCTTACAAAGGCTCAACCAGAGGTAGGTACATTCTCGTTCAGTTGGACTGGTCAGACCAAGGACTATGCCGAGGAGAAAGCACAAAAGATTACCTGCTCTCTACCCGTCTATACACCTTGGCGAATGGTTGTATGTGGCGATTTAAAGACCATCTTCGAAACCACCATGACCGAAAATCTATGTCCGCCAACTACCATTAAGGATCTCAGTTGGATAAAGCCCGGCG
>JAEEGF012436326.1_pt1 | contig 13167 bp, 10 predicted proteins | sample 9134171 | NCBI WGS metagenome assembly JAEEGF01 (sample SAMN16246542, study PRJNA631951) | gut metagenome | biome: gut microbiome; feature: rumen; material: AP-attached | host: Bos | place: Iran: Karaj | collected 2018-10
TCTACTTTTGCACCCCGAAACGAGGCGGGATAGCTCAGCAGGTTAGAGCGTCGGATTCATAACCCGGAGGTCTCGAGTTCAATTCTCGATCCCGCTACTGAAGCAAGGCTGAATTTCGGTCTTGCTTTTTTTTGCGATATTATTTGTACTTTTGTCGAACAAAAAACATAAACATAACATCATGAAAAGAAATTGGTTGGCAGTAATACTTTTTCTTGGCCTCGGCCTTGTATGTTTCTCCTGTGGCGGCAAAGGTGAGAAATCGCAATCCACCACTCCTATAGCACTGGATTCAATCGAGGAAATGGAAGGCCTATCTACGGTAGAATCAGAATCTGAAATCGAAGATGATGGCGACCCCAACATCAAAGCCGCGTCTGTCAGCAAAATGAAAGTGGTGGTTGACAACCGTGGAAACCTGGTCGGTCGGTATGTGAAAACCAATCAAACCACATTCACTGTTTCAGTTCAAGATGACGTTGAGGTACCTAGATTAGGCCATAAAATCGTGGAATACAGCGCAAAAAACGGTCAAGGCATCGTTTACACCCTTCGTACCAATGTCAACGTCCGCACACAACCCGACCTCAAGTCTCCCATCATCTGCCAAATCACCACCAAAGCAGGAGAAATGCCTCAGACCTACCCATGTCTTGGGAAGGCCAATGGTTGGTACAAAATCAGGATTAGAGGCACCGAAGGTTATGTGCGCCACGATTTGGTGATTTGGGATGGCATGGACACCTTCTGAGCTAAGCCCAAATCAGCAGTCCCGCACAGATAATCAGTCCCGTTACAAACAAATCAATGATGCAGAAGCCCATGATGTCTTTTGCATTCAGCTTTGCTATGGCCAAAGCAGGCAAAGCCCAGAACGGCTGAATCAGGTTGGTCCATGCATCACCCCATGAGATAGCCATACCCGTCAGCCCTGGAGCCACACCCAATGCGGCACCAGCCGTGAACATGATAGGCGCCTGTATCGCCCAGTGACCGCCACCCGAGGGCACGAACATGTTCAAAATGGCCGCACAGAAGAAGGTGAACAGCGGATAGGTCTTTGGCGTGGAAATGGCCACACAAGCATTGCTCACAACCTCACCCAAACAGATGCCCGATTCCCCTACTCCTGTAATGATACCCATGATGCCCGCGTAGAACGGGAACTGCAACAGAATGCCTGCCGCCCCGCCCACCGACTTGCCAAAGGCCTTGACATAAGCCAAGGGCGTGCCATGCAAGATGACACCTAAAAACAGGAACAGCATGATGACCGCACCAAGGTCAAAAGTGCCGCCTTTGACGAACAACTTGATGACCAGATAGGTCAAACCCAACAGTGAGATGATCCATGACAGAATGCGGCTGTTTTCCAGCTTCTCGGCTGGTGTGGTGGCTTTTGGCAGAGGTTTGGGATCTTCCTCAAACAGCAGTGAAGGCTCGATGGTCACCACATGCTCGCCTTTAGGGTGCATCAGTGCGTTGACCACCACGATAGCAAAGATGACCACGGCTACTATGATGAGGTTTTGATAGGTTAAAATCGTCTCACTAACAGGTATGGGCTGTGTAAGTGTGCCATTGGTAACCTTCTCAAGATTAGACTCCTTTGATGCCATGGTAAGCGGTATGGAGCCCGACAGACCGGCATGCCAGACCACAAAGCCGCTATAGGCCGAGGCGATAAGCAGGCGGTAATCCACGCCACGCAGTTTCTTGGCGATTTCCTTGGCAAAGATGACGCCCACGATAAGGCCAAAGCCCCAGTTGAGCCAGCAAGCCAAGGCCGAGATGCCCGTCACCAAGGCGATGGCTCCGGCAGGCGTCTTGGGCAAGCCTGCCAAAGCACTGATGCCTTTCTTGATCGAAGGTGCCGCAGCCAAGGCAGAGCCCGTCACGAGCACCAAGGCCATCTGCATGGCAAAGGCCAAGAGTGACCACACACCATTACCCCAGTGCTCGACCACCTCAAATGGGGTCTGTTTACACACAGGCATGGCGATGATGAAAGCCAAAAAGGTCAGTACTACGGCAAAAATAAAGGGTTCAGGTAAGTATTTTTGAACTAACTTGACACAAAAACGGATTAGCTTCTGGAACATGAGGGATTTAAAATTTAAAGATTTAAAGATTCAAAGATTTAAGATTTAAAGAGATTCCCCTGCGGGGAATGGCGGTTTAAGTATTTGTTGACCTGCGGCGGTTGAAGAACTTACAAATTGAAAACCGTTTCCTCCGCCGCATTCAGAACTGATGTTCTTTCCATTCCCTGCAGGGTAATCCATTTGACGGTACTCCACTTCTTCAAGGAACAATGCATGCGCAGGCACTGAAGTTCCAGCTTCGCAGCGGTCCTTGCGTTCGATGACGGCGCGAAACTCTTCCAAGGTCATGCGTCCCTTCCCTATCTCCAACAAGGTGCCGACGATGGCTCGCACCATATTACGCAAGAAACGATCCGCCTTGATGCGAAACACCAGCAAGCCATCCTGTTCAAACCAACACGCCTCCATAATCTTGCAGTTGTTGGTCTTCACCTGAGTGTGCACCTTCGAGAAACTCGTAAAGTCTTCATATTCAAAGAGGATGTTTGCCGCTTCCTGCATTTTTTCAATATCCAAATCACCATAAAGGAAATAGGCATCATTGATATGGAAAGGGTTCTTCGTGCGCGTGATATAATAATGATAGGTGCGCGACACGGCATCAAAACGGGCGTGCATCTCGGCCGCTACCTGCCAAATCCGATAAATCACAATGTCCTCGGGAAGGAAGGCATTCATCTGATGGGCAAGGGTTTCCGTATCTTTCAGCTCTTGCTCTATGTCGAAATGGGCGTAATAGTTCCGCGCATGGACACCCGTGTCGGTTCGACCACAGCCAGTGATAGAAATCGTTTGACCTAACTTGAGACTCAGGCATTGTTCCACCGTAGCCTGCACGCTGTTGGAGTGCGGCTGGATCTGGTAACCATGGTAACGGCTGCCGTTGTAGGCCAGATGAATGAAATATCTTGGCATTCGTTTCGTTTGAAGGCGCAAAAATAGAGAAAAACTAAATGCAGAATTAAGAATTAAGAATTAAGAATGCTGAATTAGATAACATTCTGCATTCTACATTCTGCATTCTGCATTCAAAAAAATTCCTATTTTTGCGCTCCATTTGTAAGGTCATGAACATCCTATACCAACTCAACGACGACGACTGTTTCTTTCCGCCTGCCGACCGTGCCAACGATGAAGGGCTATTGGCCTTTGGTGGCGACCTCTCGCCCCAGCGACTCATCGTTGCCTACGCCAACGGCATCTTCCCCTGGTACAGCGAAGACGAACCCTTGCTTTGGTGGTCACTCGACCCAAGGCTCATCATCCGCCCTGGCGAAATGAGAGTGAGCAAGTCGCTGAGGAGGACCATAAAAGCAGGAAAGTTTGAGGTGAGGATGGACACCAACTTCCGCGAGGTGATGCTGCATTGCGCCGAGACTCCACGCAAAGACCAAGATGGCACCTGGATTCAGGACGAGATGGTGGATGCCTATTGCGAGCTGCACGACCTGGGCATCGCCCATTCGTTTGAGAGCTATCAAGACGGCGAGTTAGTAGGAGGACTGTATGGCATCGCCATCGGCAAGGTGTTTTTCGGAGAGTCGATGTTCCACACCGTCACCGACGCATCGAAAGTGGCTTTTTATCACCTGCATCAGTTTTTGCAAGCACATGGCTTCAAGCTTATTGATTGTCAACAGGAAACGGAACATCTGATGAGCTTAGGGGCCTACGCCATCCCCCGCAAGGATTTCCTTGACGAACTCAAGACATTAACTGGTGAAGCTACCTTGGTAGGCAATTGGGGTACGGGAAAAACCGAAGACTTATTTCTCAACATCCAGCAACCCGAGAAACTGCATTTCAGGGCCTACAACATGGACGAAGACGTCGCCCTTTCCAATGATTGACAGTATCTTAACGGGCCTCTCAAGGATTATCCGGCGATTTTCAACATTTTTTCTTTACGATTTCTGAGATTTTCGTATTTTTGCAACCTATTCGGAGCATGGATGAAATCCGCGCTCTTATTGTTTCACCAAATCACTTTTTATGGATTCACAAGGAATCACCGTCAGTGTCAATTCTGAAATTGGAAAACTCCAACACGTTCTAGTACATACTCCAGGTCCGGAACTGGAAAAAGTAACACCGGAAAACGCCCATACTTTCTTGTTCAGCGACATCCTGAACATGCAAGTGGCGCAAAAAGAATACAGCTATTTCAAGAGAGTGCTGCAAAAAGCAGCTGAAGTCCACGAGATTGGCGACTTGCTGACCGACATCCTACAGATTGAAAACGTCAAAAACTCGATGGTCGACCGCGTGTGCAAGTCCGAGGACAAAGGCTTCCTCGCGCCTTACCTGAAGTCATTGCCTGCCGAAGAGCTCTCGCGCCAACTCATTGAGGGCGTCCGCTTGGAAGATGTCACCTACATCAACAAGGAGCCGTATGCCCTGCTGCCTATACCGAACCTGTTCTTCATGCGCGATGCTTCGTTCACCATGTTCGACAACATCATGATCAGCAACATGGCCACGACAGTGCGTGCCCGCGAGTGCATGATTCTGAACAGCATCTACAACCTGCATCCCTTGTTTGAGACCAAGGTCATCAATCCCGTGTTGAGCTACGACATCCATGGCGAGGGCACGGTGGAAGGCGGCGATGTGCAAATCATCCGCGACGACGTGGTGATATGCGGCTTGGGTTCGCGTACCAACATGCACGGCGTGGAGTCTTTGGTCGAACATCTGAAAACCAAGCCCGGCGTGAAGCATCTCATTTTCCAGGAATTGCCTTTGGAACCTGAGTCGTTCATCCACTTGGATATGGTGTTCACCATGCTTGACGTGGACCGTTGCATGATCTACGAGCCCGTCATCATGAACAACAAATACAAGACCTTCCATATTACCATCGACGGACAGAAGGCCGTTGGCAAAGAGGTCGCCAACTTGCTTGCCGGGCTGAAAGAGATTGGCATCGACTTGGAACCTGTGTATTGCGGCAACCGCAACAACGACTGGGCAGCACGCGAGCAATGGCACAGTGGCTGCAACTTCTTCTGCCTTGAGCCTGGCAAGTTCATCGGCTACGGTCGCAACCAACACACCTTGGAAGCCTTGAACAAAGCCGGCTTCAACATCGTCACGGCTGCCGATGTGGCCAACAACAGGGTCAGCCTTGAAAAACAGCGTAAGTGCATCGTCGCCTTCGAGGGCAACGAGCTCTCGCGCGGCGGCGGTGGCGCCCGATGCATGACCATGCCCGTACAGCGTATGGCTGTGGAGTGGTAAGAGAAACAACATCTTACAAGAAAAAAAGTACCTGAAATACTATAAAAAGCAAAGGAGTTACGATGGTTCGCAACTCCTTTTATTGTCAATTTAGCTTATAAGAACATGAAGAAACAGACTACACGCTGGATGTTCGCCGCCATCCTTATTCTCTGCGGTGTTATAACCTCATGCAAAAAAGAAACGACCGACCCTGAGAATGGAATAGTGAAGCTACAATGTGAGAAGCCTAACTACTTAGTGGAGGGCGACACGGTGGCACTTATCTCTCCATCGTACTTTACCCCGATGGAGAACGTAGAGCGCACCGCAGAAGTGTTACGCGGTTGGGGTCTGACACCTATCATTGGTCCCAATGTGGGCAAGATTTACCAAGGCAAGTATGCCGGTACTGTTGAGGAACGTGTCAGCGACCTGCGTTGGGCTCTCAACCGACACGGCGTTAAAGCCATCATCTGCAACCGTGGCGGATATGGTACTATTCAACTCATCAACCAGCTGACCTACAACGATTTCAAGGCAAATCCAAAATGGCTTGTGGGCTTTAGCGACATCACCACGCTACACGGTTTAGAAAGCCGCGCCGGTGTAATGAGCATACATGGAACGATGAGTTCGTTTCTTGCCGCTGGTGGTACGGATGCTACCAGTACCCTGATGCGCGACTTGCTGATGGGCCAAGTGCCCCGTTATGAGCTACCAGCACACCCGCAGAACATCATCGGACAGGCCCAAGGCGTGCTCGTTGGCGGCAACCTTTGCACCTTCGCTCCAAACCTCGGCACTCAAGCCGACGCCACCAAAGCTGATGACATCATTCTGTTCATTGAGGAGGTGGGAGAATCAATGCACAACATCGACCGTCAATTCAACATTCTTGCCATGAACGGCGTACTCGACCGTTGCAAAGGAGTCATCCTTGGGTCGTTCGTCAGTTGCGGCAGTGAGTTCGAATACGAAAGCGTCGAGGCGATGCTCCACTCCTATCTTACGGCTTATAACATTCCCGTCATGTGTGGCTTCCCAGCTGGACATGACGACATCAACCTGCCTCTCGTGATGGGTGCTCCGGTCACAATGGACGTACGTGCTGACGGTGCTACGCTTCAGTTCGACATCGAAGGTCAACAAACCGAGGTTCAAACCTCCAACCATTCTGCGACAAAGACTCTGCTTGAGACTCGTCTTCAACGCTCAGGGAAGTTGGAATAAGTCGAATGGCGGTGTTTTTCCGCTTTGCAAATGCTGACACTCTCGCCTCCCGAATTGCAAATTCGGGAGAACAGATTGCAAATTCTTATATTCCAACACGGCTGCATTGAGGATGCAGCAGAACTGGGAGTTTCAAACACCAAGTACTATTTTAAGCCAATGAAAGATGACGACGCCTAAGGGCAATAAGCACACTCTCGTATGCCAATGGATTGAGTCCCTTGAAAGTAGTACGAGCCTTCAATTCTGCTAACGACATGGTTAGCAGCAATTTGGCTATGCATTCGTCAGCGAATGAGTTGCTCACAACGTCCACACCCGTGAAGTCAAGCACAACCCGTTCCTCCCCTTCAAGCAAGGGCATCAGCCGCTCTCGCACTTGGCATCCTAACTGACGTGTACCTAAATTCTCTCCATAGTCTCTAAAACTGAATGTTACCATAGCTCCTCCAATTCGTTATCATTTAAAAACATTTCATTGTATTGCTCTGCAGGATTAGTGCGGTTGGCCACAACCTTACCTGGGTCAATTTGCTGTACTTCTCATTTTCAGCCAAAGATGTACGGATGCCTTGTCCGTCGTCGGCCACGAGCAAGCTCAACGTGTGACCCTCGGGGTTGTAATAGGAAATAACAGAGCCAAGTTCCTTTCCCGAGTGTGTTAGCACATTGTCGAGAATTTCATAGAAACAATAGCTCAACGCCTGTAGCAGTGTAGTCTCAATATTCATGTGATGTGTCAGCGTTTCGATTACCCGTTGATACACTGTATAAATGTTTTTCTCATCGAAAACATCAATAGTTACATCGTCGCTATGCGATGCGAAATACTGTTTTATAAGTGTTGACACATTCATGTAGTGGAAACCCAAATTGTTTAGCAGTGCAAAAATACGTTTTTTTCAGTATACAACGAAAAAAAAGCTGATGTTCTCGCCTTACAAAAGGCAAATTTGGAAGAACATGTGACCACTTTTTAGTCACCCTCTTTTATACCAGCCTGCTGCAATTTCATAGGATTCTTTCCAACGCTTCCTTCACGATTTTTCGGGGACAGCCTATGTTCATGCGGACGAATCCTTCTCCGCCTTGACCGTAAGCAGCCCCGTTGCTCAACAAGAGGCCTTTATCCGAAAAGAATCGCATCAGTTCATCCTGCCCAAGCCCCATCGCCCGGCAGTCCAGCCAGACAAGAAAAGAGGCCTGGGGCGGAATGGCCTTGATGCCCAAATCGTTTGTGGAGAAGAAATCAACGACTTCTCGGATATTACCCTGGAGGTACTCCTTGAGTGATTGCAGCCATGAAGTCCCTTTGGTGTAGGCGGCGATGGTGGCGACAAGGCTGGCAATGGGCGCCTCATCAAGTTTAGCATCCCTCAGCTGTTTCTGAAAAGGTTGCCTCAGTTCCTCATTGGGAATGACGCAGTATGCGGTCATCGACACTCCTGCCAAATTGAAAGACTTGGTGGGACCAGCAAAAACGAGGCCTATGGCTGCAGCATCCTCGCTGACACTACAAAACGGGGTGTGTCGGCGACCATATAGGGTAAGGTCTGCATGAATCTCATCCGAGATGACCAACACCCCATTCTGGCGACATAGGGTGGCAATCCGCCTGAGCACATCACGATCCCAGACAAGACCAGCGGGATTGTGAGGATTGCAAAGGACAAGAATCTTGGCATCTTTACGGGAGAGCGTCTTTTCCAACCCGTCGAAATCCACCTGATAATGCTCGCCATCAAAGAGCAAGGGATTGTCGATGACCTGACGGCCCAGCCTTTCAGCGTACATTCTGAAGAGGTTGTAAACGGGTGGCATGACGACAATGCCGTCTCCTGGATGGGTAAAGGTAAGATAAGCCTGGTTGATGGATGTGATAACCCCGGGGCAATAAGAGACCCACTCCTTATCCACCTGCCAGCCATGCATTTCCTTTTCCCAATCAATGATGCTTTGGTAGAACTCCTCCGGCGTATAAGTATAACCCAACACGTCACGGTGCAGTCGTTCTTTCATGGCTGACGACACAGCTGGTGCAGTCCGAAAGTCCATATCGGCAATCCACATGGGAATCTGATTCTCGGAAGCCCGTCCGTACTTGATGCTCCACGTTCCTGAGCGGTCAACCACCTCGTCGAAATCCCATTTTCCACTGTCAATGTCACCGACACTATCACCATCACAGATGACAGGAGGGGTACATCCAGTCACCAAGCCACCGACTGAAGGAAGCAAGGCTGCAGCGCAGGCCCCTACTGAAGCTACTTTGATAAATTCTCGTCTATCCATAATCGTGTTGCAAATATACACATTTATGGCGAATGGGTAGCATGTCATGCTTTTTGTTTTTTCCTTCTCTAACCGAATAGACCCGAACATTTCCGAAACCATTCGGATTCTTCGGATCAGCTCGGTTAGAGATTTTTATATAGCGTGGCATCAGCGGCTATGTCGTGCCAGCGCTGGCTTGTGCGGTAGGCATCTATGGCTGCGGCTTATCATTGTCATCCGTTTTATTATAAAAACCCGACATTGCATATCGGGGTGAGATAGGGTCGTCCTTTCAGGACTCGGTACAATCCTAACTCCAGCTCATACAAATCACTTATGTGCCGCCATCGACACCTCGTTTTCATTGACGGGATACAACGGAATCACCACGTTATGAATGTTTTCGATGTATCTTGCCAATGGAATCATATAGGCATTGAAGACATCTAACCTCTCGTCAAAAGGCGGTTCGTTTACCAGGATTTCCTTGGTGATGTCGCCGTTTTCGCACACATAGCTGATCACGGTCATCAGGAATTCCTCTTGTTCCGAGTTGAGTTCCACGCCTGAAATGAAACTACCAAAACGCTGCATGGCCACCTTCCTATCCACGCCAATCAAGGAACGGATAAGTACGGCCACATTGTCGCCACACATCTTGCCTTGGGTGTATTGTTTGTATTCATCCCTGCTGCCCAACTCTTCCCAAAGGATGCGCTGCAACTCGCGGAAATCGACATCTTCCAGTTTCTCCATGTTGTAAATCTTGTCCAACACGGGCAAATGTCTGTTGTTGGCAAGGAAATCCATCACACGCTGCCTGTAGCTGACCCTCGGCGTCACGCCCTCGACCTCGCCATCATCACTGATGACATCGTCAATGTCGACCACAAACCATTTCTTCTTGTCGCCCAAAAGGAACTTCATCAGGTCGCGCAAGTCGGTCCTCACCTTTTCAAGCCATTGCAGCGAAACATTCTGCCATGCCACATCGGAAAGCACCTCCTCGATGGTGCCCATCTTGGCCTGAACCTGCGGCAACGTGGCCATTTCTTCCAACTTCTCCGCTATCAACTTCACGCGCTGGATGCTCTTTGAGGCGTTCACCTCTTTGTCGAGGCAGCCTAACTCAATGGTCAGGGTCAGCACGTCGAATTTCTTGGCGCTTTCGTCCAAGGTACTTTTGGGCAAGAGCGGCGCAATGTCGTTTTTCAGGGTCATCAGGTCCAAGTCGGAAATGTAAGTCCACGCCTCTTTTTCCTTGAAATGGCTCACGGCTTCCCACTTCATGCGGACTGAAATATGGCTGTCCGATAGGGTTTCAACCTGCTCGTGAAGCAAGGCCTTGATGTCATCGTGGAGGCTCTTGCAGTATTCGTCCTCTTGCCATTGCTGATGCTGCAAGTGGAAAGCGATTTCGGAACGCAAACAGAACAGCCGTTCCGTAAGCGATTGAGTGGCAGGTGCTTCTTGACCATCGGGGTTTTGGTCGAAGTAGTCGAAATTGCCGCACCAGTCGAAGATGCAGAAACATTCCTTGTCCTTGCCGGGACCAAAGATGTTTTCGCTCAACCGCGTTCCACGGCCAATCATCTGCAAGAATTTGATTTTGCTCTTGATGGGCTTGAAGAACACGAGATTGAGGATGTCGGGCACATCGATGCCCGTGTCGAGCATATCGACCGAAACGGCAATCTGTGGGTCTTTGTCGCGTTCCTCAAACTTGTCGATAAGGTCGTGGGCGTAGGTGATGTAGTTGTCAATCAGCACACAAAAGCCTGCTCCATATTCGGGATAAAGCGCATTGAACCTGCCGACAATCATTTCCGCATGACGGTGGTTGTAGGCAAAGATGACCGACTTACCGATGCGCTCACCACTCTGCACCTTCAGGCCGTTTTCCATCAAATCCTGCAGGACTGCATCGATGGTGTCTTCGTTGAAGATGTAGCTGAAAATCTCGCTATTGGCGATGTCCCTACCTTCGATTTGCTCGTATTCCCACACCAACTCGAGCTGCCGTTTTTGTTCCTCCGTCAGCTTCTCGTACTTGATGCCTTCCCTCATGATCTTCGATCCGCGTTTGAAACCGTGATAGTTGACCAGATAATGGTCGGCCACGGCTTCATCCAGCTCGTAGGCGAAATTCGGCTCGCCCTCTTCCATCTGGAAGATCTCGTAGGTGCTACGGTCGACATCCTCTCGCGGCGTGGCGGTCAGGCCGACCAACATGGCATCGAAATAGTTGAACACGGCGGCATACTTTCCGAAGATGCTGCGGTGCGCCTCATCGATGACAATCAGGTCGAAATGGCCCACGGAATACAGTTTCTCGTCCGTGTCGATGTAGTTGATCATCGTCTGATAGGTGGAGAAGACAATGCGGGCATTGAGGTCTTTCTTCTTGTCGCTGTCCCTGTCGCTCAGCACGCAGGTGGTGGTGTTGGGCAGCAGCTTCGCATAGTTCTTGTGGGCTTGGCTGACGAGGCTGGTGCGGTCGGCCAAAAACAGCACATTCTTCACCCAATCGTTGCGCATCAGCACATCGACCAACGAGATGGAGACCCTTGTCTTTCCCGTTCCTGTGGCCATCACCAGCAGGGCTTTGCGGTGCTTTTTGTTGTAATGCTCACATACGGCTTTGACGGCCATCTTCTGATAGTGGCGGTCGGTGATGCTGTCTTTCACGGAGAAATCGGTGATGTCCTTGCGGCCTCGTTTCTGAATGAGGCGTTCCAGATCGTCGGCGGTATGGAAACCGAACAAAAGTCTCGGCGGATAGCCCAAGCCGTCGATGATGTTGGTTTCGAAGCCGTTGGTGTAGTAGATGACCGGCCTGACGCCATACTGCTTCTCAAGGCAGTCGGCATAGAGTTCGGCCTGGTGCTTGCCTTTGAGCGGCGAGACCGTGGTACGCTTGGCTTCGACAACGGCCAGCGGGAGTCCGTTGATGCCAAACAACACATAGTCGGCAAATCCGATGCCTTCTTCGTTGGGCATCCCATGCACTTCGACCTCAATACAGGCTTTCAGGGGTTGCACCGCGCCTTCCACTTCTAGCATCTCCCACCCTGCCTCGCGCAGCATCAGGTCGATGAACATCTTGCGCGTCTCGGCCTCCGAGAGGTTGGTGGGGAGCATTTCCACCGGCGTGGCATCGGCGACCGACTCCTTGTCAGCAGCCACTACGATGGTGTCGTTATTCTTCACCTCCACCTTGGCGGGAACCACTACGGGTGTCTCCACCGTCTTCGGGATCAAGCCCTTGTCGAAGGGCTTCACCTCTTCCACCAGCTTCAGTTTCAAGAGGATGGCGCCGACCACATTATAGATGTTGAGCAAGGCGAAGAACGCTTCCTTGCGCGTCACATTGCCCGTGTGGGCACCGTTGTTGCCCACCTTGCGGACATAGTGCACGGCCATCATCACCTTGTCGTCGTTGATGAAGGCGCGGAACGGCTCACCGTCAACCAGTTCGAACAGCGAAGCCTTTTCCTTCACCTCAATGTCCTTGAGGTAATACACGGCGCGGACGATGTATTCCAACGCCTTGCGGGCATTGATGGCGCTGAAGTCGGGACTGCTCCACTGGTGCTCTTCCGCTGCCGAACAGAAGCGGTGCAAGTCGTTCAACCCTAGGACTTTTATGTAGTCGAAGTTGCGCATGTTATCCAAAGTATTTATCCATCGTATAATCGAAAAGTTTCTGTGTCTCTTCAATGGATTTGCCGATGGCTGCTTTCTGTTTTTCTATTGATTCAATTTTGGTGGCGAAGGATTGCTGAAGGGCGAGCGGAGGAACGGGTATCGAAATGCCGGCTATTTCTTTTGTGGAAATATGAGTAACCTTAAAGCCCTTTGCATATTTGGCCTTTTCATTATAAAACGCCTTTGTTTGAGTGTAATATGATACATAAATGCCATTCATTGAGTGGCGATAGATTGCCGCATCCGAACCGATTGCAATGTCATAATCACCCATCCAAGCAACGCTTTTGCAAGAGCCTTCTACATCTTCACTTGTTATCGCCATAATAACATCACCTGGATGTGCAATTTTAGCCGTCTTCACCAATTCTTTCGGAATGCACGCTATATGTTTTTTTGTATAGGCCCCAAATCTTGTATGTATTTGTCCATAAAGCATACAAGGGAACCCATCTTCGATTAAATCCTTCTTTGATAGTCCCGATCCTCTTTGAAGTTCTCCAACTTCTCCCAATTTCTTCACTTCCCATCCCTTTTCATTCTCGACGGGGTCGCCGAACATATCATAGAAGACGGCTTGGGCGAGGTTGTCCAATTCCTTGAGTTGTGCCTTCTGCTTGTCGATGAT
>JAEEGF010132741.1_pt1 | contig 13166 bp, 5 predicted proteins | sample 9134171 | NCBI WGS metagenome assembly JAEEGF01 (sample SAMN16246542, study PRJNA631951) | gut metagenome | biome: gut microbiome; feature: rumen; material: AP-attached | host: Bos | place: Iran: Karaj | collected 2018-10
CAAGGTTTTAATATTGACGAGCGACAATGCTTCAGCATCAATTTGGGTATGGTGGAAGACGGCAGGAAACAAAAGTTTTCGGACATTCCGGCCCTTAAGATCGAGGTTGAAGAGTATGAACGGATAGAGGACGTGCTTTACGACCGCGTGATAAACCGCCGTGACTCCATGCGTCTGAATGTATGCCTGAGCCGGACGGGCAGGCAACTGGACAAGACCATTGCCGCACTCGACAGTGAATTAGACCGGCGCAACCAATTGTTGAAACAATACGAGGACGTAGATGCCGAATTTGCCAAGATAGGCGACAAGCCGGATTTCCTTTCCAGTCTGGAGCCCCTATCGGTTGACTTCACCGCCTTAAAGAACATCGTCCGCAATGAGGCCCAAAGACGCATTTCGCTGGTAGACACCACCAACAACCACAAGACCGACTCGGCCGTGACAGATATCGTGGTCAATTTCACAGAGGCATGTGAAAACAGCATATCGGCATCTTTCAGAAAGCATTTGTCGCTCATTGAAAAGGAAAAGGAGCTGTACCTGTCGTGCAAAAACCATATCAACAAGATTGACGGAGTGGTGATAGCTTGCAAGGCAATACCACAGCCGGTCGACATAGAGCGAATCACGATTGAGAGAATACCCGCCATATCGTTGTTGCGGGGCATCGATCTGGACCTCCTCATCCCCCGCAAGCCCATGATAAACCTTGGGGTGATGCGGTTTGGCGGCCATTCGGCAGAAGACGTGGTGAGCTATCTGAACAAGACCACCGAAAGTCTTGCCGGTTCGGTTCCCGGTGATTCCTACAACATAGAAGGATATATCGAGAAAGACGGCGGCGCTATAAAACCCCTACTGGATGATGTGAACCTGCTTGTGGAAAGAGCGGCAAAGAAATATCTGAAGATATGCCAGGATTACTGGCAACAGAATAGAGACAAGATACTCTCCAGCATCATTCCCGACAAGGAAGCTTTTGACAAGGAGGCTGAACTGCTGAGGAGTTTGAAACAAGCATTAATGAAGACAAAGGAGCAATTATGAAGCGAAATCTAATCATTATCGTATGCATCTTTCTCGGCTTGCTGGCATTAATGGTGTCGGGCAACATCATAATTGTGGGTGAGAAAATTGCTGCAGTAACCCACTTATGGTGGATGGAATGGGTGTTTTACGGCATCCTCTTTATGATTTTTGCCTATTACATATTGCTTCCCATCTGGCGCGTGCACCATACACCGGCATTCCCCGCACTGGCAGTAGACGAGGAGGCGAGCACAGAACAGATAAGAGAATTTGGCAAGCGGTTGGCAAGTCACTGCGGTTTCATTGAGAATGATGAAAAACGCAAGGAGCATAAAAAAGATTTGGAGACAAGACTGCTTCATGCGTCGGGCAACCGTGCCCAAATGATGCAGGTGGTGAAGGACGAACTTTCCCTTCGGTTTGACGGAGACAAGGCACACGGTATTTTAGGCATCAACGGGCAGATCAAGGAGTGGGCAAGGACTGTCTTCATGATTTCCGCCATATCTCAAAACAGCCGTTTCGACACCATCAGCGTGATGTGGCTGAACTACAAGATGATAGAGAGTCTTGTACTGGCATCCGGATTCCGTCCCAACAACCGGCAGATGTTTAAAATATACCGCGATATTCTGACAACCGCGCTCATCACCTACGCCATGTCTGAGGCACTGATGAAGACCAGTGCCATTGCTCCCTTCGATTTTGGCGATTTGCATGACAGCGGAGCCGATGTCATCAGCGACTCTGCCACCGATGGTGTTGCAGACGGGGGGACAATGGACGTTGATCCCGACGACATCGGTTTCGATGCCCAGATGACCGACACGGAGGGACTGTCTGTCTACTCCATTCTGCGCCGCATCAAGATACCCGGTGTTGTGGTTGGCTCTGCACTCGACGGTACAGTAAATGCCCTTATGACCCTGCGCATAGGATACATCACACGCACCTATCTGCAGAAGGGCGAACAGGCACTCACCGGCATCAAGAACAAACGTGCAGTAAAGTGGCAGGCCATGAAAGAATCGCTCGCCACTGTTCCTGCCATCGTGGCATCAGGCAGCCACGTCGTAGGCAAGAAAACAACCAACATCATCATCAAACTGATAAACCAACGAAATCAGAATGATTGAGTTTTCCGCACGCTTTGACATTGAACATCTGCCTTTTTTACGGCAGATGTTTTTTTGAAAATTATGAGACAAAACACAATAGCGACAGCTAAAGAAAAACAATTATTTGTGTTACAAAAATTTGCAACTTTTATGCGGAACTACTATCTTTGCAAAAGATAATAAACGAACAACTGCATAGTTTTTATCAGCACACAACCTATAATAATACGATAAAACACACTATGAAAAAACAGATTATCGAATGCGTGCCCAACTTCAGTGAGGGGCGCGACCCTGCAGTAATCAAACAAATCACCGACGAGATAGAACGTGTGAAAGGAGTGAGCTTGCTCGATGTAGACCCCGGTGAGGCGACACACCGAACCGTGGTGACCTTCGTGGGCGAACCCGCCGCCGTGGTGGAGGCAGCTTTTCAAGCCGTACGGAAGGCCGGACAGGTGATTGACATGCGGCAGCATCACGGAGCCCACCCCCGCATGGGCGCCACCGATGTGCTGCCCTTGATACCCGTGAGCGGCATCACGCTGGAAGAATGCGCCCAGTTGGCCCGGACCTTAGCCAAACGCATCGCTGATGAGCTAAGCATACCCACCTACTGCTATGAGGCCGCCGCCTTCACCCCTGAGCGCAAGAATTTGGCGGTGTGCCGGGAGGGAGAATACGAGGCGCTGGCAGAGAAACTGAGCACCCCCGGCAAGGAACCCGACTTTGGTGCCCGTCCCATGGACGAAGGCATTGCCCGAACAGGAGCCACCGTGGTAGGCGCACGCGACTTCCTGATAGCAGTGAACTTCAACCTTAACACCACCTCCACACGACGCGCCAATGCCATTGCCTTCGATGTGCGTGAGAAAGGGCGTCCGCAGCGCGAAGGCGGACTGCTCACCGGCAAACCGCTGAAAGACGCGGAGGGCAACCCCCTCATGATACCCGGCACGCTGAAAGGAACCAAGGCCATAGGATGGTACATCGATGAATACGGCATCGCCCAAGTGTCGATGAATATTACCGACATACGCCAGACACCCCTGCACGTTGCCTTCGACGAGGTATGCCGCTGTGCCCAAAACCGCGGCATACGGGTGACAGGTACCGAAATTGTGGGTCTGATACCCAAAAGCACACTCATCGACGCTGGCCGCTACTTCCTTGAGAAGCAGCACCGCTCCACCGGCATACCCGAGAAAGACATCATCGACATAGCCATCCACTCACTTGGCCTCTCTGACCTGCGTCCCTTCCGCCCTGAGGAAAAGGTGATAGAAATGCTGATGGAGAAAGACCAGAAAAAAAACAAAGATTTAGCCGACCTCACTGTGAAGGATTTCGCCTTTGAGACCTCACGTGAGAGTCCCGCCCCCGGTGGCGGCACCATCTCGGCCTACATGGGTGCCTTAGGCGCCGCTCTTGGCACGATGGTGGCCAACCTGTCGGGGCACAAGGCCGGCTGGGATGACAGATGGGAGGAATTCGCCCGCCATGCCGACAAAGGCCAGACGCTGATGAGCCAACTGATAGGGTTGGTGGATGAAGACACCCAGGCCTTCAACCGCATCATGGAAGCATTCGGTCTGCCCAAGAAAACCGATGCCGACAAAGCCACCCGCTCCGCCGCCATACAGACTGCCACCCTCTATGCCGCCGAAGTGCCTCTACGCACCATGCGGACGGCAAGTGAAGTGTTCGCGCTCTGCCAAGACATGGCCGAAACCGGCAACCCCAACAGTGTGAGCGATGCCGGGGTAGGCGCCTTAGCCGCCCGTGCCGCCGTATTGGGTGCCGGACTGAACGTGAAAATCAACGCAGCCTCACTGAAAGACCGTGCCAAAGCCAATGAGTTAGTGACAGAAGCAGAAAGGCTGATGCAAGAGGCCAACGAGCAGGAACGTGCGATAATGACGATAGTAGAGAAAAAGATAAACGGATAAAGAACAATTGCCATGACAAACGAAACTTTTCAGCAAGAGATAAGGGCAGGCATACCCGACACCCTGCCCGCCCCCAAGGCCTACGACCCCGATATAAACCATGCGCCGAAACGCAAGGATATCCTCACCGCCAAAGAGAAGCGGCTTGCACTGCGCAATGCGCTCCGCTATTTTCCCAAACACCTGCATGCCCAACTGGCACCCGAGTTTGTCGAGGAACTGCACCGTTATGGCCGCATCTACATGTACCGCTACCGTCCCGACTACGACATCTACGCACGGCCTATCGATGACTATCCCCACCGCTCCCGTCAGGCAGCCGCTATCATGCTGATGATACAGAACAACCTCGATCCCCGAGTGGCACAACATCCGCACGAGCTCATCATCTACGGCGGCAACGGAGCCATCTTCCAGAACTGGGCACAATACAGGTTGGTGATGAAATACCTGAGCGAGATGACCGACGAGCAGACCCTCGTGATGTACTCAGGGCATCCGTTAGGTCTCTTTCCCTCGCACCCCGGCGCACCCCGTGTGGTGGTGACCAACGGCATGGTGATACCCAACTACTCAAAACCCGACGACTGGGAGCGGATGAACGCTCTCGGCGTGAGCCAATACGGCCAGATGACCGCCGGTTCGTATATGTATATCGGTCCGCAGGGCATTGTCCACGGCACCACTATCACTGTGCTCAATGCAGCCCGCAAACGCTATGCCAAGGGACAGACCAATCCCCACGGCATGCTCTTCGTGACCGCCGGACTGGGCGGCATGTCGGGCGCACAGCCCAAGGCAGGCAACATAGCCGGTGTGGTGAGCGTGGTGGCCGAAATCAATCCCAAGGCCGCAGAGAAACGCTACGAGCAGGGATGGGTGGACGAGATGCACCATGACCTGAACGAACTGATACCCGCCATACGCAATGCCGTAAACGAGAAACGCACTGTGTCGATGGCCTACGTGGGAAATGTGGTGGACTTATGGGAGCGGCTTGCCGACGAAGGCATACGCGTGGATTTAGGAAGCGACCAAACCTCTCTGCACAATCCGTGGGCGGGTGGTTACTACCCCGTGGGACAGACCTTAGAGGAGTCGAAACGCATGATGGCCGAGGAGCCGGAGAAGTTCAAGGCCTGTGTACAGGCTTCCCTGCGCCGTCAGGTTGCCGCCATCAATAGGCTCACCGAGCGCGGCATGTATTTCTTCGACTACGGCAACGCCTTCCTGCTGGAATCGAGCCGTGCAGGTGCCGACATTCTGCTGCCCGACGGAAGATTCCGTTACCCGTCATACGTTCAGGACATCATGGGTCCCATGTTCTTCGACTATGGCTTCGGCCCCTTCCGCTGGGTGTGCACCTCCTGCGACCCCGCCGACCTGGCTGAGACCGACCGCATAGCCGTGGAGGTGCTGGAGGAAATACGGCGCACCGCCACTCCCGACATCATAGGACAGCTTGACGACAACATCCACTGGATAAAGGAGGCCGGACGCAACCACTTGGTGGTAGGCTCACAAGCCCGTATTCTCTATGCCGACGCAGAGGGCCGCACCAAGATTGCACTTGGCTTCAACCAAGCAATACGCGAGGGACGACTCAAGGCACCCGTGGTGTTAGGACGCGACCATCACGACGTGTCGGGCACCGACTCCCCCTTCCGTGAGACCAGCAACATCTACGACGGCTCGCAATTCTGTGCCGACATGGCCGTACAGAACGTGATAGGCGACGCCTTCCGCGGTGCCACCTGGGTATCGTTGCACAACGGCGGCGGCGTAGGCTGGGGCGAAGTGATAAACGGCGGTTTCGGCATGGTGGTGGACGGCACGGCAGAGAGCGACCGACGCATACGGGAGATGCTGCTGTGGGATGTGAACAACGGTATAGCACGCCGCAGCTGGGCCCGCAACCAAGGTTCCATCGACGCCATACGCCGTGAGATGGAACGCACACCGGGACTCACCGTGACCCTTCCGCAGATGGCCGACGACGAACTGATAGAGCAGGCCTTCGCCGAATGAACCGTTTGCCGTGCATCCACAAAAACATAAACAACAAGATACTATGACCAAGACACATTATATCAGTGCCGGACACCTGACACAAGACAAAATAGACCGGATAATAACCGAAGGCTACCGACTCGAATTGGGTGAAGAGGCCAAAAAGAGCATCCTCAGCTGCCGTGAGTATCTGGACAGGAAGATAGCCGAGAGCGATGCGCCCATCTACGGAGTGACAACAGGATTCGGCTCGCTCTGCAACATCAGCATCGGCAATGACCAGTTGGCCGAGTTGCAGAAAAACCTGGTGATGTCGCACGCCTGCGGTATCGGTGCCCCCGTGCCCCGCGAGGTGGTGCGCATCATGCTGCTGCTCCAGGTGCAGTCTCTGAGTTATGGTCACAGCGGATGTCAGCTTGGCACCGTGCAGCGGCTTATCGACTTCTTCAACAATGATATCTGTCCCATTGTGTATGAGCAAGGCTCAGTGGGCGCCAGCGGCGACCTTGTGCCTCTGGCCCATCTTTGCCTGCCCCTGCTTGGTATGGGCGAGGTGGAATACAAAGGACAACGGATGACAGGCGGCGAGATATTGGCGAAGATGGGCTGGGAACCCATACAGTTAGCATCAAAAGAGGGTCTCGCCCTGCTCAACGGCACCCAGAACATGAGCGCCTTTGCTGTTTGGTCGCTCATACAGGCCAAGCGCATCACACAATGGGCCGACGTAATCGCCGCCCTCTCACTCGAGGCCTACGACGGCCGTCAGGAGCCTTTCAACCTGGCCGTTCATCTTGTCCGTTCCCACAAAGGACAGATTGCCACCGCCGTGCGTATCAACGAACTGCTGCGCGGCAGCGAACTGATAGCACAGCACAAGGTGCATGTGCAAGACCCTTACTCCTTCCGCTGCATACCACAAGTGCATGGTGCCGTGAAAGACACCCTGTCGTATGTGAAATCAGTGGTGGACATCGAAATCAACGCCGCCACCGACAATCCCACCATCTGCCCTGAGGAAGACCTCATCATCTCGGCGGGCAACTTCCACGGTGAGCCGATAGCACTGCCTATGGACTTTCTCTGTATCGCCATGAATGAATTAGGGAGCATCTCAGAACGCCGCACCTACAAACTGGTGTCCGGAACCCGCGGACTGCCCAGTTTCCTGGTGGCCACACCAGGTGTGAACAGCGGCTTCATGATCACGCAATACACCTCAGCCGCCATTGTGAGCCAGAGCAAAACGCTCTGCATGCCCTCCTCTGCCGACAGCATACCCACCTCACAAGGTCAGGAAGACCATGTGAGCATGGGAGCCAATGCCGGCACAAAACTGCTGCGCGTGATGGAGAACACCGAACGTGTGCTCGCCATCGAACTGTTGAACGCCGCCCAGGCACTCGACTTCCGCCGGCCGCTGCACACATCGCCCATCTTGGAGAGGATACATGCCGCCTACCGCAAGGTGGTGCCGTTTATCGACCACGATGTGGTGATGTATCCGCACATTGCCCAATCGGTGGAATTCATCCGTAAATATCCCCTTGAATGAAGACACTTATAACCAACATCCGCTACCTTGCCGGCATACAGCCCCGCGACAGGTTCCGCATAGCAGGACAAGCAATGCGACAACTTGAGGTGCTGGAAAACGCCTGGCTGCTGACCGACAACGACCGAATAGCTGCCTTCGGAGGCATGGACACCCCGTTGCCCCCGGCCGACAACACCTATGATGCCGAAGGCGGAACCCTGTTGCCCGCCTGGTGCGACTCCCACACCCATTTGGTTTATGCCGGTGCGCGCGAGGGAGAGTTCGTTGACAAGATTCGCGGACTCAGCTATGCCGAGATAGCCAAGCGCGGCGGCGGCATTCTGAACAGTGCCGACCGGCTGCATGAGATGAGCGAGGACGAACTCTACGACCAAGCCATGGTGCGGCTGAACGAAGCAGTGGCATGCGGCACCGGCTGCATGGAGATAAAGAGCGGCTATGGCCTGAACACCGCTGACGAACTGAAAATGCTGCGGGTGATAGACCGTATGAAGAAAACATCGAAGGTGAAGATTGTAAGCACCTTTTTGGGAGCCCATGCTGTGGGACGCGCCTACACAGGCCGCCAGGATGACTATGTAGACCTGGTGGTGAACGAGATGATTCCCGCCGTGGGAGGAGAAGGACTGGCCGACTACATCGATGTGTTCTGTGATGAAGGGTTCTTCACCCCCGAGGAGACACGCCGCATACTGGAGGCCGGCGCACGATATGGCATGCGCCCCAAGATTCACGCATGCGAACTTGCCTCATCGGGAGGAGTAGAGGTGGGTGTGACCTGCGGTGCCCTCTCCGTAGACCATCTGGAGAGTGCCTCCGATGAAGACATCCACTTGTTGCAAGGCAGCACCACCATCCCCACCCTTTTGCCCGGCACATCGTTCTTCCTGCGTATGCCTTACGGACAGGGCCGCAAGATGATAGAGAACGGACTGCCCATTGCCTTAGCCAGCGACTGCAATCCAGGCAGTACCCCGTCGCTCGACATGAAGTTTGTGGTATCGCTCGCCTGCATCTATATGCGGTTGTTGCCTGCCGAGGCCATTCATGCCGCCACGCTGAACAGTGCAGCCGCCATGAACCTTAGCGCCGATTACGGCTCCATTACAGTGGGCAAAAAAGCCAACTTGCATCTCACATTGCCCATACCCTCGATTGAGTATATTCCCTATGCTTACACCCGCCGCATCACACGGCAGGTGTGGCTGGAAGGAACGGCCATGCTGTAGGCCTGAAAGACATTAAAAAAGGCACAGAGACCGAAATCTCCGTGCCTTTTTCTATCTTATCGGGTGAGTGAGAACTTCAGGCTTAGACCGAAGTCGCGTGTGGTGGTGGGATAGCTGCTCGAAGAGAGGAGCGGCGTATTGGTCTGATGATCGTAGTAGAATGTCAGGGTCATGAGCTTGGACAACGTATAGTCGGCTGTGAAGGAGAACTTCAGTGCAGTGTTTCCACTGGATGCCGAACTGGTCATCGATGCGATGTCGCGGCTGATATTGGCCTGCTGACGGTAGGAAAAGTCGAACCGCAGATTCAGGTCATGGTTGAATGAGTTCTTGCTGTTATTGCGGTTGTTTTGGGAGTTCTGCTTGTTGCCTCCCTCTTTATCATCATTATTGCCAGCGTTTTTCTTTCCGCCCTTCACCTTGCGATGTGATCCGCCACCGCCGCCGAAGAATTTGAAATCATTGATTTTGTACCCCATGCCTATTACCCAGTCTTTGCTGGTAGTCTCATTGAGCTGCACACTGGTCATACTCAAGCTGAGCTGACGGCTTGTCTTATATTCCAATTTGCAGGTGAGATTGTTGTGCAGGGTGACATCCACGCCCAACAATGGCGCGAAGTTCTCATTGATGCTAACCGTCGACACATTAAACATACTGTTTGGAACCGGGTTGCCCGTAGTGGCATCAGTGATGAATCCGAGTCCACCCGTGAACTCCATCCATGTGCTGTAGCTGGCATAAGAACCAACAGCATAGATACTCTTGTAAGAGTGGTTCAGATTGACGCTTTTGAAGAGCGAACTGAATAGCGGCAGTTTGCCCAGTCCGCTGTATCGTATGGTCCAGTTGGGCAGCAATCTGCTCAGTGTGGGGAAGATATCGAGGCTCTTTCCTCCCATATTGGTGTAGGAAGCCAGGAAGGCCGGCACCAGCACATCAGAGCTGTAAGCACCCACGCCACCGTTTTCGGGGTTGAACGCCTTTCCTGCCAATGGAGTGCCCTCCGGATAGACTGCGTTGGCATATCTGGCCTCCACTCGTTCGCGGAAGGAAGGCAGCGACTGGCAGAACTTTTCGAAGGACTTGGAGTGGTAGCCATTGTTGGCATCTCCGCTGCTCTCAAACGCCGTTTTGAGCGAGATGGTGGTCATAGTGAACGAACCCGTCTGTGTGGTGGGATTGCCGCTATACATATACTGCACACTCTTAGCCTTGGTAACATTGCGGCTGGCACTGAGGTCAATCTTGAAGTCGCGCACCGGCTCCACTGTCATCTTCAGCTGCAAATCCTCGGTGAGGCTGGTGGTGGCCGGTGTGGCCACACTTTCGTTTGACAGCAGCCATCCGTTGCTGCGCGCCTTCTCTATGAAGTCATCATCGATGAATCCGAAGCCAAAGTCAAGTCCAGGCGCCATAATATCGCCTCTGCGCTGCCCGAAAGCGTTGCCAATGGTGGGCATGAATCCCGGCAGGCCCATGGAATACTGGTTGCGGTAGGACACGTTGATGTTGCGCACCATCATAAGCAGGCGGGCCACGCTCTGTGTTGTGCGGTACCAGCCCTTGTCCTCAAGCGGCTCCTTCGGAGTGATGGTCACCTTGAACTTAAGTGTCGAGTCAGTGGGATTGAACACCTTGATTTTGTTGTCGTCCACCTTCTTGTATTTCACCTGTATGGGTTTGCCGTCAAGGGTACGTGCGGAGAACTCAAACCGTTTGGTCTTCTTTCCGTGGGTGATGACAATGGATGTGTCAGCCTCGATGGTGATTTCCTTCTCAAAACTCTTCTTGTTTTTGGGCAGATTGGCCTTGGGGTCTTTGCCACCATTGCCCTTGCCGTCTTTTGTATCATCCTTTCCGTCGCCTTTGCCGTCGCCTTCCTTTTTGGCATTGTCCTTGGTCTTAGGCGTCTGGTTCTTATTCTGCATCTTGCTGTTGGCCTTCTTGGGCGTGCTCTTACTAAAACGGTCGTTGGTAGCCTTGAGGAAAGGAATGTGGTCGTAAAGTTTCTGCAGGTTGAACGTACCGTTGATGTTGTAATTACGCTTGGTAGTGATAGAATTACCCAACGAAGTGCCGTCTTCAAGGGCAGTACCCCTCACCCAACCATAATTGCTGTTGTACGACACATCAGCATTGAGCCAGTCGAAGATGGGTATGAGGTTGAGCGGCACCTTATAGGAGGCCGACATGCTCTGGGAGTAATCGAGCGGTGCTCCCCAGTTGCGGATGGAAGTCCATACCGAGTCTTTCCATGCGTCGTACTGGTCGGGGTAGAGGTCTTTGTTGATAGGTGTATAGGGTTCCTCTATCTCGGCGTGTGTGGCACTCTGGAAGTTGAAATGCAGGTTTTTGGTGAAGTCCCAGCGCAGGGAGAACTCCCTGTTCCACATGAACTGTTCACTGAAGGTGAGCGGCAGTTTGGAGTCTTCAAGGCTCTCCATATCACGTTCCTGCAATTCGTAGTAGTTGCGCATGATTTCGGTGTTGAACGTGATGTTCTGAGGCAGCCAGTTCAGTCCGAAACGTTTCAGAATATCGTAATACTTCGACTTGCTCTTGATGGATTTTTTGAATGGTTCCCAAGCTTTGAAAACAGGTGTCCAGCTATAGGCCAACGAGCCACGCCACTGGTCCTCGTTCTCATAGACAGTGGTCTCACCACTCGTGTTACGGTGTGAGTGGCTGTAGGACACGGAGAAGTTGGCCGGGTCATAAGGCATGGGATGGCCCTTGGTGGAAATGCCCACCCTCATATTGGAGAGGGAGAAGTTGGTGTTGGTGGTCTTTGTGACAGCGATTGACTCGATGGAGTCGCGCTCATGTTTATCCATACTCTCGAGTGCGTCGTCGAGCAACATGTCGGTGTCGAGCGGATTGTATTTCGGACTTGTGCGCTCTTTAGTAACCGAATAATAAAGGGGTGCCGATACCTTGGCCTTGTCGGGGAAGAACTTGCCCAGCTCGAGGTTTGTTGTGACACTGGCATTGAGATAGTTGTCGGTACTGCGCTGGCTCACACCGTCCTCGAGCCCGCCGAAACCTTCGGAAATGTACTTTCCTGTCACGTTGACGGTGCCGAAGTCGGACATCTGTACATTGAGATTGCCCTGTGCGGCCCAACCGCCTTCATTGTTGTACTCCTTGAGTCGGAGTTCGTTGACCCACACCTCGCCCGACTTGGGGTCACCCGACAGGTTGCGCACACCGATAATCATGGTTTTCACCTCACCAAGTGAGGGGTTACCCATCACGCTGATACGGTTGGCGGGATTGTCGTCATCGTAGGTGGTGAAAAGTTGGTTGTAAGCTGCGGCACCCTCAATCTTTGCCCTGTTACGTTCCTTTTTCACTGCGGTGAAGATGGAGAGAGGGATATCGAGCATGTTCTCCTGTGGCCACACAATACGTTTGTCGGAGGAGGAGTATTTGTCATAATGTCCCGGCGGTGTGAGTTTGAGGGGCACCTCATACTCATAGTAATTGCTCTTGTAGTCGCTACCCAGACGAATGAACACAGCAAGCTGGTTGTCTGCAAGATTGGTGGTATTCTCCATCATCTGGTTGGCGTGTACAAACATCTGCAAGCGGCGGTACTGACGCAGGTCGAGCGTAGTGTTCTTGTACACCGCCTTTGACTCGCCCGTGCCCAGATTGTTCACCACCATGTTGAGCGCCTGCTCATTGCTCTCCACCAACTGCGGCTGGGTGGGATCCTGCACACGCGAGATTCCCGGCGGGAGAATATAGTTGACAGGTTCCTTGTCATTGTTCTCCTCGATGTTGACAGCACTGACCGACATATATCCAGAGTTGGAGGCACTGTTGGTTAGGTTCTGCGTATAGACGCGCCACTCACCGCGCACAAGGTCGAAACTTCCGAACCGGAGGATGACAGGCTTCTCGAATCCCGTGAGGAACATACGCATGAATCTGATGGAGGTGAAGTCGTTGATGGCACCCACGCGGTCTTCAAACTGGTCGAGCGGTATGCGGAACTGATACCATGTCACATCATAGGGGTCTCCGTTGCGCAGTGTGCCGGAGCCCACGCGGCTGTCGACTATGAAGTTGTGTCCTACGACCAAGTCTTCGGGACGAATAGAGATATGATACTGGTAGTATTTCTCATACTCATTGAGCGTGTAGTCCTGGTTGATGTCCTCCACATCGGGAGTGGTCTTATAGGAGGTGTCATAGCTCTCGGTGCGGGTATCGGAGTCAGGAGAGTTACCCTGCGGGTTGTTGATGCGCTTGTAGCGATGGT
>JAEEGF011437792.1_pt1 | contig 13166 bp, 9 predicted proteins | sample 9134171 | NCBI WGS metagenome assembly JAEEGF01 (sample SAMN16246542, study PRJNA631951) | gut metagenome | biome: gut microbiome; feature: rumen; material: AP-attached | host: Bos | place: Iran: Karaj | collected 2018-10
AGCAATAGGTAAGACCCCTTAGAGAGTATGAGGTTGATAGGCATGAGGTGTAAGTGCGGTAACGCATTGAGCTGACATGTACTAATAGGTCGAGGGCTTGTCCACAGAAAGCAAGCAGGAAATGCAGTAGATATTCAGTGTTCGGTTTTGAATGTATAAAAATTTGTTCTAAAGTCTATTAACAACTTATAAACGAAATCTTAAAAGATAGCGAAATCGCTGTCTTTTTTTTATTTTCTGTTTTATTTCACTTTTTTTATGATATACTAAAAAAGGATATTTAATTTATTAGAATTCGTTAATTATTGATTTTCTAACAATCATTTTTTTATCAACGTGAGGTGATATGAATGGAATCTAAGATTTTGCTTGAGAATGGAACAAATGAATTAGAAGTACTTGAGTTTAGAATTGATGACCATTGTTATGGTATCAACGTTGCTAAAATTAAGGAAATTATTACATTCCAGGAGGTAACTCCTGTACCAAATGCTCATCCTAGTATTGAAGGTATTTTCATGCCGAGAGATACTATGATTACTGCGATTGATTTACGTAATTGTCTTCAGAGAGGCGTTTCTGAGTCAGGCGGATTATTCATTATCACTAACTTTAATAAATTAGATATTGCGTTTCATGTAGATAGCGTTGTTGGTATTCACAGAGTATCCTGGGCAGATATAATTAAGCCTAACGCAACTATTTCAAAGGCAGAAGAGAGTATTTCTACAGGTATTATCAAGTATGAGGGAAGATTGATAATCATCCTTGATTTTGAAAAAATTGTATCTGATATCAATCCTAATACTGGTCTTAATATGGATCAGTTACAGCAGATTGGACCTAGACCTAGAAATGAAGTTCCGATTGTTCTTGCAGAGGATTCACAGCTTCTTAATAAGCTGATTGTTGATTCTCTTTCAAAAGCCGGATATGATAACGTTAAGCATTTCGAAAATGGTAAGTTAGCTTATGATTATATTATGGAATGCAAAACAAAGGGTACACTTCAGGACAATGTTCAGTGTATAATTACTGATATTGAGATGCCTATCATGGATGGGCATAGATTAACCAAGATGGTTAAGACTGATGATGAGACCAAGGGTATTCCACTTATTATTTTCTCATCACTTGTAAATGAAGAAATGAGAAGAAAAGGTGAGTCTTTAGGAGCAGACAGACAGCTTTCAAAGCCAGAAATTGGTAATCTTGTTGCAGTTATTGATGAATTAGTAAATAACGCTGCAGCTGGCTAAATATTAGTTATATATGTACTCCCTTTGTTGATTCAGTTATTATTTTTTAATAATGACTGTTACAATAAAGGGAGTGTTTTAATTTTTATAATAATGGAGTTTTGACAACATGGGTGTGAGTTTGAAGTATTTGGTTGAAGAAAGTGATTTAGTACTAGTTGGTATTGGAGAGGAGTGGGGATTTAAGCTCGAGTATTTAAATGATCCGTTTGTGGTAAAAGAAATACAGGACAATAAAGAGACTGCAGCTTGGTTATTACCGTATATAGAATATTACTATTTAAATAAAATAAATACGGATAACCGTTCAGAAAATTACAAAAAGTTACGAAATATAATTGGAGAGAAAGAGCATTTTTTGATTTCTACAGTTCATGACTCATTGGCTATTGATGCTGGATTTAGTGTTGATAGAGCTGTTTTCCCTTGTGGTAATTTTGATTACTTACAGGGAATTCACAATGATACAGGACGATTATATAAGATTGAAGACATTCCTAATTTCGATTCATTAATGGATCAAATTGAAAAGCTTTTTGCACATGAGATAAGTATTAAAGATATTGTTCCAATCTATTTAAATGATGAACAAATTATTTTTAATCAGAAAAATATAGAGATAAAGGGAGAAATATATAACGAACAGGCTTATTTGGAAAACTGGCAGAAATATATGGACTGGCTGATGACAACAATGAACCGTAGATTGTTGATCTTAGAGCTTGGCGTTGGTATGAATTATCCAACAGTTATACGATTCCCTTTTGAAAAATTGACTTATGTTAATAACAGGGCGCGAATGATTCGAGTCCATAACAAATTATATCAATTGACAAAAGAAATCAGTGAGAAGTCTCAAGGGGTTCAGATGAACTCAATTGATTTCATTATGCAGGAGAGCGATGGCTGATAAATCAAACAGTGAGGAGTACCTCGATAGTTTACTAAGGTCAGTGACAGAAAAGCATAATAAGGACGTCAAGTCTGGTATCGAAAAGATATCTTCAGCTACTGGTGATGATGAACTAGATAGCTTTATTGATAGTGCGCAAGGAAATGATGACTTGGCGGAGATAGGAAAGCTTTTGACCAATGTAACTCAACATACTATGGTTGATGAGTCACTCCAAAAAATGCTTGATGATATTGAATCGCCACCTAAGGTTGAAACACCAAAATTTGTGGTCGGAGAAGATCCTACCAAGATTGATACACGTGATAAAGAAGAAATCGCACTTGATGAAGCAATAAAGAGTGCAGAGCAGTCTAACAAAATACTACTATCTGAGGAATCTCCTCTTGAAGAGACATCAGCACAGGCAGTTCAGGAAAATGAACAGCCTGTTTCTGATGATGTTTCAATTAATTCAGAGAATATTGAACTTAATAAAGCAGTTAATACAAATAACTTGGAAGCTACAGCAGAGCAAGCCATTACAGAAGAAATCCCTGTAGTTGAAGAAGCTCCGATTGAAGAGCCACAAGTAGAGGCACCTATAGAAGAAGTTCCAAGTGAAACTCAGGAAATGGAGGATCTGCTTGGTAGCCTTAACGTGGAAGAAAATGTAAACGTTGAGCAGGAAGCTATTACAGAAGAAATACCAGCAGTGGAAGAAAATTCGATTGAAGAACCTGTATTAGAAGAGGCACCAATCGAAGAACCAGTGCTTGAAGAAGCAGTAGTTAAAGAGCCAGCGGTAGAAGCTCCTATAGAAGAAGCACCAATTGAAGAACCGGTGCTTGAAGAAGTATTAGCTGAAGAGCCAAAAGTAGAGGCGCCTTATGAAGAAGTTCCAAGTGAAACTCAGGAGATGGAGGATCTGCTTGGAAGCCTTAACGTGGAAGAAAATATAAACGTTGAGCAGGAAGCCCCAGCCGAGGAAGTAATTACAGAAGAAATACCAGCAGTGGAAGAAACTCTGATTGAAGAACCTGTATTAGAAGAAGCACCAATTGAAGAAGCAGTAGTTGAAGACCCAGCCGAGGAAGCAATTACAGAAGAAATACCAGCAGTGGAGGAATCTCCGATTGAAGAACCTGTATTAGAAGAGGCACCCATCGAAGAACCAGTGCGTGAAGAAGCAGTAGTTGAAGAGCCAGCGGTAGAAGCTCCTATAGAAGAAACTCCAATCGAAGAACCAGCAATTGAAGAGCCACAAGTAGAGGCACCTATAGAAGAAGTTCCAAGTGATGCTCAGGAAATGGAGGATCTGCTTGGAAGTCTTAACGTGGAAGAAAATATAAACGTTGAACCAGAAGCCCCAGCCGATGAAGCAATTGCAGAAGAAATACCAGCAGTGGAAGAAATTTCGATTGAAGAACCTGTATTAGAAGAGGCACCAATCGATGAACCAGCAATAGAAGAAGCTCCAGTTGAAGAAGCAGTAGTTGAAAAGCCAGCGGTAGAGGCGCCTATAGAAGAAGTTCCAAGTGATGCTCAGGAAATAGAGGATATGCTTGGAAGTCTTAACGAGGAAGAAAATATAAACGTTGAGCAGGAAGTCCCAGCCGATGAAGCAATTACAGAAGAAATACCTGCAGTGGAGGAAAATTCGATTGAAGAACCTGTATTAGAAGAGGCACCAATCGAAGAAACCCCAATCGAAGAACCAGCAATTGAAGAGCCACAAGTAGAGGCACCTATAGAAGAAGTTCCAAGTGAAACTCAGGAAATGGAGGATCTGCTTGGAAGTCTTAACGTGGAAGAAAAGATAAACGTTGAGCAGGAAGCTCCAGCCGAAGAAGCCATTACAGAAGAAATACCTTCAGTGGAGGAAAATTCGATTGAAGAACCTGTATTAGAAGAAGCACCAATCGAAGAACCAGTTATAGAAGAGGCAGTAGCAGAAGAGCCAGCATTGGAAGAAGCACCAATCGAAGAACCAGTGCTTGAAGAAGCAGTAGTTGAAGAGCCAGTGATAGAGACGCCTGTAGAAGAAGTTCCAAGTGAAACTCAGGAAATAGAGGATCTGCTTGGAAGTCTTAACGTGGAAGAAAATATAAACGTTGAGCAGGAAGCTCCAGCTGAGGAAGGAATTACAGAAGAAATACCTGCAGTGGAAGAAACTCCGATTGAAGAACCTGTATTAGAAGAGGCACCAATCGAAGAACCAGTGCTTGAAGAAACCGTAGTTGAAGAGCCAGCGATAGAGATGCCTGTAGAAGAAGTTCCAAGTGATGCTCAGGAAATAGAGGACCTGCTTGGAAGTCTTAACGTGGAAGAAAATATAAACGTTGAGCAGGAAGCTCCAGCCGAGGAAGGAATTACAGAAGAAATACCTGCAGTGGAGGAAAATTCGATTGAAGAACCTGTATTAGAAGAGGCACCAATCGAAGAACCAGTTATAGAAGAGGCAGTAGCAGAAGAGCCAGCATTGGAAGAAGCACCAATTGAAGAACCAGTGCTTGAAGAAGTATTAGCTGAAGAGCCACAAGTAGAGGCATCTATAGAAGAAGTTCCAAGTGAAACTCAGGAAATAGAGGATCTGCTTGGAAGTCTTAACGTGGAAGAAAATATAAACGTTGAGCAGGAAGCCCCAGCTGAGGAAGGAATTACAGAAGAAATACCTGCAGTGGAAGAAACTCCGATTGAAGAACCTGTATTAGAAGAGACACCAATCGAAGAACCAGTAATAGAAGAAGCTCCAGTTGAAGAAGCAGTAGTTAAAAAGCCAGTGGTAGAGGCATCTATAGAAGAAGCTCCAAGTGATGCTCAGGAAATGGAGGATCTGCTTGGAAGTCTTAACGTGGAAAAAAATATAAACGTTGAACCAGAAGCCCCAGTCGAGGAAGCAATTACAGAAGAAATACCAGCAGTGGAGGAAAATTCGATTGAAGAACCTGTATTAGAAGAGGCACCAATCGAAGAAGCAGTTATAGAAGAAGCAGTAACAGAAGAACCAGCATTGGAAGAACAAGCGCTTGAAGAGCAAGTAGTCGAAGAGCCGATAATGGAAGAAGCAGCGATTGATGAGCCAGCTACAGAAGATATATTAGAGGAAATACCAGTAGAGGAAGAAGCACCAATCGAAGAACCAGTTATAGAAGAAGCAGTAGCAGAAGAGCCAGCATTGGAAGAAGCAGCGATTGATGAGCCAGCTACAGAAGAGATATCAGAGGACATCCCAGTAGCGGAAGAAGCACCAATCGAAGAACCAGTTATAGAAGAGGCAGTAGCAGAAGAGCCAGCATTGGAAGAACAAGCGCTTGAAGAGCCAGTGCTAGAAGAAAACGTAGCCGAAGAACCAGCTATCGAAGAAACAATAGCAGAGGAACCGATTGTTGAAGAGCCGGTAATTCAGGATTCTGTGGAAGATATGCCTGTTGAGGAGATTTCACCTGAGGATGCAGTTGAAGAAATTGTGCCTGAAGGGGAACCGCTTATTGAGGAACCGGTTCAAGAGCCGATTACATTAGAGGGTGATGATGATATTCCGGATATGGCTATGGAAGTCCGTGAGCCGGAAGAGAGCGAAATAACTGTTGACGAGAGTATTTTAAATGAGGCTGCACCAGAACCATTGGTTGTGGATGATGGAGATGCTCTTGAAGAGATGGCGCCTGAAGTTCCTGTATTTGAGGAAGAATCACCAGCAGATTATGCGGCTGGTGTTAGCAATGATGACGGCTTTGGAGAAGCCCTGGCAGGGCTTGATGATGACGGAAGTCTTGTTAATACTGACGGTGACGAGTCCAAGCAGGAGATTCTTACAGATCTGTTAGATAACATGACGGATGCTGCAGATAATGCAGGCGAAGAAAAAAATGATAGTTCAGATGATATTTCACTGGAAGATCTGGATACTTTGACAGAATCTCAGGCGGAAGCTCTGGCAGATTTGGATTCAGATAATGTAGCTGGTGCAGATTTATCATTAGATGATATACAGAATGCAATGGAGTCATTAGGAATAACTGAGGATGGTCCAATAACTGATACATCAATGGATGATGCTCCATCTAATGATACAGGATTCGAAGATGATAATCTTGATCTTTCTGAACTGGAAAAAGAATTAGCGAATACAGGCATTTCAATTGATGATTCTGAATTAGAAGGAGATGAAGGTTCAGGAGATTCAGATATCAGCTTTGATGAAAATATAACGGAAGGAGAGCCCTCAGAGCTCAATCTGGATGAAGCTATAACTGAAAGCGAGCCATCGGAGCTCAATCTGGATGAAGCTATAACTGAAGGCGAACCATCAGAACTCAATCTGGAGGAAGCCTTAACTGAAGGCGAGCCATCAGAACTCAATCTGGAGGAAGCAATAACGGAAGGCGAGCCATCAGAGCTCAATCTGGAGGAAGCAATAACGGAAGGCGAGCCATCAGAGCTCAATCTGGAGGAAGCAATAACGGAAGGCGAGCCATCAGAGCTTAATCTGGATGAAGCCATCACAGAGGGTGAACCAGAAGAGATCAGTCTGGATGAAGCACCAATGGAAGAAATCAGTTTAGATGGTGATTCAGAAGGAATCAGTCTTGATGATATGGGCTTTGGTGATGAAGGTGCTCCTTCGGGTGATATGCCTGATCTGGATGCTATTATGAATTCACTGGCGACTGATGATTTAAGTAGCCTTGAAGAGGCTGACAATGATGAAGGCGACAGTGATATGAATGAAGATATTTTAAGCGCCCTTACAAGTGAAGGTGACGAAGAAAGATCTGAAAGTGAAGCAGAGCCTGAAGAAATAAGCATTGATGATTCTGGAGAAGCAGAACCTGCTATTGATGATGGAGACCTGGCAATTTCTGATGAGATTTCGCTTGATGAAGGCGGTGAGAATTCAGAAGAGGGAGATCTTGATTCGGGCCTGGAAGAGCTTGGTGAGGATGGCGAAGATGATCTTGATATTCCGGCTTTGGAGGATATAGCACTTGAAGAGGATGGTTTAGGAGAGGAAGAAGAGGAACCAAAGCCTAAAAAGAAGAAAGGCAAGAAAAAGAAAGATGCCGAAGATGAAGATACTGACGGCGAACCAAAAAAGAAGAATCCAATCTTAGCCTTTTTTGCCAACCTGATCAATATACTGACCAAGGAAGATGAGGAACTTGAAAAATCAGATGCTGACGAGTTGGCCAGCTTAACTGATGATAATCAGCAGGTACTGGATGAGCTTGCAGCAGAAGGCGGCAAAAAGAAGAAAGAAAAGAAGAAAAAGGAAAAGAAAGAGAAGCCGAAGAAAGAGAAGAAGGAAAAGAAGCCAAAGGAGCCTAAGCCAAAGAAGGAGAAGAAGCCTAAAGAGCCTAAGGATCCGGGCGTACCTGAAAAGGCCATAGCGCCAAAGAAGGTTGCTGTTTCCGGAATCTTCGCAGTCAGCCTTGGAATTCTTTTCGCACTGCCGGCAATGATAATGCCAGAAAAAATAGCTATTACAAGGGCTGAGACAGCTTATTATCTCAAAGATTACCCGACAAGCTATAAATTGTTATATGGCAAAAACTTAACAGAAGAGCAGTCACTTATTTACAATCAGTCCAGAGTTATAACCTGGGCAAACCATTACTTGAACAGCTACTATAATTACAAGGATATGCATATGGAAGAAGAGGCACTGGATTCATTGCTTAAAGCCATTGCACAGTATGGTACTATTACAGCTGATGCAGAGCAATTCCTTGTTGAAAATGAAGTCAATTCCGTGTACGATAGTATCGAATCGTTGCTAGAAACAGAGTATGGTCTTAGTATAGAAGATGCGGAAGCGATAAATAGTATAGAGAGCAAGTATGATTATACTGTTAAAGTAATGCAGATTGTAGGGTCTCTGTAGAGAAGGCAAAAGCCTTACCAGCATCGATATCATAATAGAAAGTGGTATTTGATCTAATGGTAGCAATTATTGATTATGATGCAGGTAACATCAAAAGTGTTGAAAAGGCTTTTCAGTTCATCGGTCAGGACACAGTGGTAACAAGGGATCCTGAGCAGATCTATAGGGCAGATCACGTAGTATTGCCTGGCGTTGGTGCTTTTGGCGATGCTATGGACAAATTAAATAAGTATGGGCTTGTAGAAGTGATCAAAACAGTCACTTCTAAGGAAGTACCTTTTATAGGAATATGCCTGGGACAGCAGCTTTTATTTGATTCCAGTGAAGAATCAGTTGGAGCTGTTGGCCTGGGCATTTTACGTGGTCAGATAAAAAAGATTCCAAACAATAATGGACAGCTGAAAATTCCACAGATTGGATGGAATAATCTTGCATATCCTTCCAAGGGACGCCTTTTTGAAGGCATAGATGAAGGACAATATGTGTACTTTGTTCATTCATATTATCTGCATGCAGAGGAAAGAGATATTGTTAAGGCTACAACAGAATATGGAACATTGATCGATGCATCAGTTGAAAAAGGCAACATCTTTGCCTGCCAGTTTCATCCGGAAAAAAGCTCTGATGTAGGAATGCAGATACTTAAGAACTTTGTAAAAATTTGATCAACACGAGGATGGAAAAAGATGCTTACTAAAAGAATAATACCTTGTTTAGATGTAAATAATGGAAGAGTTGTTAAAGGAATCAATTTTGTTCAGTTAAAGGATGCAGGTGATCCTGTTGAGGTTGGCGCTGCATATTCCAGGGCTGGAGCTGACGAGCTGGTATTTCTGGACATCACAGCTACATCAGATGCCAGAGCTACAGTAACGGATATGGTCAGAAAGGTTGCTGAAAAAGTATTTATTCCTTTTACAGTTGGCGGTGGAATCAGAACTGTTGAGGATATGAAAGCCATACTTCGAGAAGGCGCTGATAAAGTGTCAGTGAACTCTGCTGCAATAGACAGACCGGAACTTATACGAGAAGGTGCTGATAAGTTTGGCAGTCAGTGCATTGTAGTTGCTATTGATGCCAGAAAAAGAGAAGATGGCAGTGGATGGAACGTATACAAGGCAGGCGGCCGTATAGATACAGGACTTGATGCTATAGAATGGGCAAAAAAGGCCTGCGAGCTCGGTGCCGGCGAGATACTTTTGACCAGTATGGATGGAGATGGAACTAAAGAAGGGTATGATATTGAACTGACCAGAAAAGTGGCAGATGCAGTAAGCATACCGGTTATAGCTTCAGGTGGCGCCGGCAGCATGGAACATTTTTACGAAGCTCTTACCGAAGGCGGTGCAGACGCGGCACTTGCAGCTTCTCTTTTCCATTACAAGGAAATGGAGATATCAGAGGTAAAAGAATATCTGGCAGAAAAAGGTGTTTCTGTAAGAATATAAAATACAAAAAAAGAGATAGAAAGAGGTTTTTTCTAATGGCAATGATAACCGGAGATTGGCTTAATGCTTTGGAAGGAGAGTTTCATAAGGAATATTACAAGAAGCTGTTTGAATTTGTAAAAGAAGAATATAGCACTCATGTAGTTTATCCTCCTTCAGATGACATATTTAATGCGCTCCATCTTACACCATTATCAGATGTAAAGGTACTGATATTGGGACAGGACCCGTATCATGAGCCACATCAGGCTCACGGACTCAGTTTTTCAGTGCAGCCGGGAGTTGATGCACCGCCATCATTAGTAAATATATATAAAGAGCTTGGTGATGATCTGGGATGTTACATGCCTAATAATGGATATCTGAAAAAATGGGCTGACCAGGGTGTGCTGCTTCTCAATACTCTTTTAACAGTAAGGGCTCATGAAGCTTTTTCACATCAGAATCATGGCTGGGAGCAGTTTACAGATGCTATAATCCAGGCAGTAAATGAGCAGGACAGGCCTATAGTTTATATGCTTTGGGGCAAGCCGGCACAGTCCAAGATGAAGATGCTCAATAATCCTAAGCATCTTGTACTGACAGCGCCTCATCCAAGCCCACTGTCTGCATACAGAGGATTTTTTGGCTGCAAACATTTCAGTCAGGCCAATGAATTTTTGGTAAAAAATGGTATTGAGCCGATTGATTGGCAAATAGAAAATATCTGATTGTGTAAAATTGTTCTGTACTTTAACACTCTTTTATGGTAAAGTGCTAAATAAAGTTTACGTGATATTTTTATAGAAATGAGGAATTTTATGAAAAAAGCATTCGTTACTAAGGCGCAGGTTGAAGAAATAGTAAAAAATTTCCCAACGCCTTTTTACTTGTATGATGAAAAAGGCATTGTTGAAAATGCAAGAGCAGTCTATAAAGCTTTTTCCTGGAACAAAGGTTTTAAAGAATATTTTGCTGTAAAAGCAACTCCAAACCCAATACTCATGAAGATCTTGAAGAGAGAAGGCTGTGGATTTGATTGTTCCTCAATCACTGAGTTAATGCTTTCAGCAAGTATTGATGCAGCAGGTAGTGATATCATGTTTTCTTCAAATGACACTCCTGATGAAGAATTTGCCTACGCTGACAAGATCGGAGCTATCATCAATCTTGATGATATCACTCATATTGAATCAGTTGAGAAGGTTCTTGGTGGAAGACTTCCTGAGACTATGAGCTGCAGATATAATCCGGGTGGAGTATTTACACTTAGCAACGGTATCATGGACAATCCTGGGGATTCCAAGTATGGAATGACCAAGGCACAATTATTTGAAGCTTTCAAGATCATGAAATCCAAAGGCGTTAAGAATTTTGGTATTCATGCATTTCTTGCAAGTAATACTGTTACTAATGAGTACTATCCTCAGCTTGCAGGTCAGTTGTTTGAGCTTGCAGTTGAACTTGAAAAAGAAACTGGTGCTGATATTAAATTCATCAATCTCTCAGGTGGTGTTGGAATACCTTATAAGCCTGATCAGGAGCCAAATGACATTGCTGTTATTGGTGAAGGCGTAAGAGAACAGTATGAGAAGATCCTTACTCCAAACGGAATGGGTGATGTAGCCATTTTTACTGAGATGGGCCGCTTTATGATGGGACCTTATGGAGCCCTTGTTACTAAAGCAATTCATGAAAAGCACATTTACAAGGAATATATAGGAGTTGATGCATGCGCAGTAAACCTTATGCGTCCGGCTATGTATGGCTCATATCATCATATTACAGTTTTGGGAAAAGAGGATGCACCTCTTGAATGTACATATGATGTAACAGGTTCACTTTGTGAGAACAATGATAAATTTGCTATAGACAGACAGCTTCCAAAGATTGAAATGGGTGATTATCTCTTTATCCATGATGCAGGTGCACACGGATTTGCAATGGGATACAACTATAACGGCAAGCTTTGGAGTGCCGAACTACTCTTGAAGGAAGACGGATCAGTTCAGCAGATCAGAAGAGCTGAGACACCAAGAGATTATTTTGCAACTCTTGATTGTAATGAGGAATTTGCCAAACTTGATACGATCATGAAAGAGCAGGAAAAGAATAGTTAAATAATTAAAATGTGGCTTCTTGAACTTATATTTCAGGAAGCCGCCAATATACATCCAGAGATTTTTAGAAATAACAAAGATTATCTAGCACATGAAAAATATATATGGTATATTTTAATGGAAATTGTATACAATAATGCAATTTTGCAATATATAAATGTAAAGCGTGGAGGAAGTTATGAAGACGTATGTAGAGATGAGTCAGGAAGAACTTAAGGCTGAGATTGCCAGCTTAAAGGAAAGCTACAAAAAATACCAAGATATGGAACTTAGCCTTGATATGAGCCGTGGTAAGCCATGCAGAGAGCAGCTTGATCTGTCAATGGGAATGATGGATGCACTTAATTCTGACGCTGATCTTAGCTGTGAAGATGGTACAGACTGCCGAAATTATGGTGTTCTTAGTGGTATTCAGGAAGCTAAGGTGCTTATAGGCGATATGATGGAGAACAATCCTGATAATATCATTATTTATGGTAATTCATCTCTTAATGTAATGTACGATACAGTTTCCCGTGCCATGACTCATGGTATTATGGGAAATACTCCTTGGTGCAAGCTTGATAAGGTTAAGTTCTTATGTCCTGCACCAGGATATGATAGACATTTCAGTATCACTGAATATTTTGGAATTGAGATGATCACAGTTCCAATGACTCCAGAAGGTCCTGACATGGACATGGTTGAAAAGCTTGTTTCTGAAGATGAGTCTATCAAAGGAATCTGGTGTGTTCCTAAGTACTCCAATCCACAGGGCTATTCATATTCAGACGAGACTGTCAGAAGATTTGCCAGATTAAAGCCTGCAGCAAAAGACTTCAGAATATTCTGGGACAATGCATATGGAATCCATCATCTCTATGATGATCATCAGGATTATCTTATCGAGATCCTTGCAGAATGTAAGAGAGCTGGAAATCCTGATCTTGTTTATAAGTTTGCATCTACTTCTAAAGTAACTTTCCCTGGAAGTGGTATTGCAGCACTTGCAACATCTCTTAACAACCTTGAAGATATTGAGAATCAGCTTAAACATCAGACAATCGGTCATGATAAAGTTAATCAGCTCAGACATGTTCGTTTCTTTGGAGACATCCATGGTATGGTAGAGCATATGAGAAAACAGGCCGAGGTTATCAGACCAAAGTTTGAAGCTGTAGAAGAGATATTTGATAAAAATCTTACAGGACTTGGTGTTGGTGAATGGACAAATCCAAGAGGAGGATATTTCATCAGCTTTGATGCTCTTCCAGGATGTGCCAAGGCTATAGTTGACAGAGCTAAAAAGGCTGGAGTTAAGATGACACCTGCCGGAGCAACATATCCATATGGTAAAGATCCTCTTGATAGTAACATCAGAGTAGCTCCGACATATCCTTCAGTAGAAGATCTGAAGACAGCAGCACAGTTATTTACAGTATGTGTCAGACTGGTAAGTGCAGAGAAAATCTATAAAGAAAAATTTAACTGAGTAGTTATTTGAAAGAGACACTGGGGACGTATCAGTTTGATACGCACAGTGTCTTTTTTATATCATAGGAAATTGCTTTCCTATGATATAAAAAACGCTCCGCTAAGGAT
>JAEEGF010059423.1_pt1 | contig 13164 bp, 9 predicted proteins | sample 9134171 | NCBI WGS metagenome assembly JAEEGF01 (sample SAMN16246542, study PRJNA631951) | gut metagenome | biome: gut microbiome; feature: rumen; material: AP-attached | host: Bos | place: Iran: Karaj | collected 2018-10
TGTCAAAGGGTGGCAGAATGCTGATGATGTCGGCGCTGCCACCCTTTTTTTCCTTTTGTATTCCTAGTTCCCTGTGCTATGCCTTTCGCTGATCTTTGACATACTGCGACGGAGAGACACCGTAGAGACTACGAAAGCAGCGGCTGAAATAACTGACGGAGGTGAACCCTGTGGCATAGCTTATTTCAGAGATACTCATAGAGTCCTGGCGCAATAGCTCAGCGGCATGGCGCAGGCGTATGGTCCGCATGAACTCAGAAGGCTTCTGGCCTGTTGCCGACTGTATCTTGCGGTAGAAAGTCATACGGCTCATGCATAGGTCATTACCCAGCTGCTCCACGCTGTATTGTTCGTTGTTGATGTTCTTTTCTACCAGCGCGATTGCTTGCTGCAGCCAGGGCGCCTTAATTCCCTGGATTCCCTTGCTGCTCTCCTCTGCCATGTCCTGTGGTGATGAGCTGGTAGGCGATGTTGAGATGCTGATAAACCGCTTGCGCTGGCGGTGGAGGAAAGCTATGTAGACAAGAAGAGCCGACAGAATCACCACCAGTACAGCCAGAATCCACCATACCCATTGGGGCATGCGCTCCCTCACGATGTCGTCTTCGGGCTGGCTCCATCGCTCGCCAGGTTGTGTCTCCTGCAGTTCAAGAGCGTATACATCACTGCTTTCCCGGTTTTGTTGTTGTAGTGTGTGAGCCTTGGGATCGTAACGTCGCACATAGCGGTCGCAGACAATGAGTAGGCGGCCCAGGCTGTCTGTCTGCAATGCCACGACGGCATCACCATGCTCGATGGATGCATACTCGTCAGTGGTGAGCTTTCCGTCCTTGTAGGCCATCACAGTGCCGAAGATATTAGCCAGCCAGAGGGTGCCGTTGTCATCAAAAGTCATGGCCGACACATCCTTGGTGTCAGGTAGCACGACATCCTCCTTGCCGTTTTTCATGATGCGTATGTCCCTGCCTGTGCTGAACCATAAGCCATCAGCCGTGTCCATGGCCAGGGCCGTAGGACGTGCTGACAACTGACGGGAGGCGCGTATAGAGTCGGCGACAACGCGTGTTAATGGCGTTTCGCTGTACCATGGCTGAAGGGGATGCCAGCTCAGGGCGAACGACTCTTCCTGACTGTTGGCCACTAACAGATTGCCGTGTTTGTCGAGGGTGAGGCGTCGCAAGGTTGTCATAGTGGTGTCGATGGGGTAGGCTTCCGTCCTGTCGCTTACAATAAAGTGCTGCAGGCCACTAGTGGTGCTCATCCATAGATGATTGTTCGTGACCTTCATGTCTATACAAACGCTTCTCCCCGTTTGTTCCAATATCTCCAGCGAGCCGTCGGCAGGTTGATAGCGCACGATGCCCTGTCCGAAGGTGCCTATCAGGAGCCCATCGCCAGCAGGATCGTCGATAATGGCTGAGGGAGCAGCATCCACGGACCAGGGCGCTGGTGTAAACTGGCCGTCGCGCAAGGTCATCAGACCTCCGTCCCACTGCGTTATCCATAAAATCCCTTGTCGGTCTTCGTGAATTCGGGCTATGTACTTATCGCCTGTGAGATAGGTGTTCAGCAAGTTGCCGTCACCATCAAATTCATATACTTTCTTGTTGGAAGTAAGCCACCAGTGGCCGTCGGCAGCAATGATGATATCGTCGACATGCTTGTCGTCCACGTCTGTCAGTTTTCGGATAGTGTAATCCTGCTTGTCCAGGACATAAGCTCCGTGAAACGTCCCAATGATGATCCTGCTGCCTGCCTCGGCCAGGCATACTACGTCGTTGCTGCCCAGCAGGTCGGGATGCTCGGCATCGCTGCGAAACACACTTATCTGCCTTCCGTCATCGCGGCATACCCCTCCACCTTCGGTAGCATACCAAAGGTAGCCCTCACTATCTTGAAGCACCTGTTGCACCCGGTCTGACGAGAGTTGCTCTTGCCTGGGCAGACTCAGTTTCTTGAAGTCTTCCGCCCTCATGACAGTAGCCATCAACCCAAAGAACAGCAGCAGAAAAATAAGTCGTTTCATCTCGTTTTTGGTAAATGATGGTGCAAAGATACGTCTTTTTTGCCGAAAAAGTGTATGAAATACGCAAAAGTTACATATTTATCACTATTTGGGAGTATTTTTCATCACGAATTGAGAAGAATACCGTAATTTTGCAGCGAAAAAACTAACACACATTTTAATATATATGAAGAAGATTGTCACTTTGTCGGCTTTGCTGTTACTGTCGTTTGTCGCTGTGCAGGCCCAGCCCATCACGGCAGGCAGTCATACGCGTGTGGAGACGGTCTATGGACCCATCGAGGGGTATCAGGATGGCAGTATTTTCACCTTCAAGGGTATACGCTATGCCAAAGCTGAGCGGTTTATGCCGCCTCAGGCCCCTGACAAGTTCACTGAGATCAGACAGTGCAAGGTCTGGGGACCACAGGCTCCACAGAACGAGTCGCTTCGCTGGAACGACCGTAATAGTCAGACGGATTACGGCTTCGGCAATCAGTTTGTCACTGAACCTATGGACGAGCAGGGCTGCCTGGTGCTCAACGTATGGACACCTGGCCTGGGCGACAGCAAGAAGCGTCCTGTCTTCGTCTGGATTCATGGCGGAGGCTATACAGGAGGGTCGTGCCACGACCTGCCCTGCTATGAAGGGCGTGCCCTGGCCGAGGCCGGCGATATCGTGGTGGTGAGCCTGAATCATAGACTTAACATCCTAGGCTATGCCAACCTCACTGCTCTTGGCGGCAAGTACTCCCAGAGCGTAAACCTGGGACAGCAGGACATTGTGAAGGCTTTGGAATGGGTGCGCGATAATATCAGCCGCTTTGGTGGCGATCCTGCCCAGGTGACCATCGGAGGTCAGTCGGGTGGGGGAGGCAAGGTGTCGACGCTATTGGCCATGCCCAGTGCTAAAGGCTTGTTTCATCGGGCTGTTGTGCAGAGCGGATCCACATTGCGTCAAGCCGAGCCAGAGGCCACCAGACAGTTTGGCCTGGCTCTGGCCCAGGAGCTGGGACAGCCCGCTACGGCACAGGCCGATTTCTCGAAATACACCTACGATGAGCTGAACTATGCTGTCAGCCGTCTGTCTCAGCGTGGCATCCGCAGCGGGTTCTCGCCAGTGGTCGACGGCGTCATCCTGCCCCAGCATCCCTTCGATCCGGCCTCGCCGCTGGCAAAGGATGTGCCTATGCTCATAGGTACCGATTTCAACGAGTTTACGTTCGATGTGAGTAATGATATGACATGGACTGAGGCCGAAGCCTCCGTGCGTCAGCGCATGGGCGAGGAACAGGGCTCGAAGTTCATCGCAGCCTTCCGTAAGGCCTATCCTGATGCCTTGCCCAAGGAGATGACCTATGTCGATACGGGCTTCCGTGCCGGAGCATTGCGTCAGGCCGCAGCCAAGAGTGCGCAGGGAGGTGCTCCTGCCTATCTCTATCTCTTCACGTGGAAGCCTGAGAGCAATGCCCTGGGTGCTTCGCATGGCATGGAGCTTCCCTTCATGCTGCATAACGTCAGCCTGCAGCGCGAGATGACTGGTGCCTCGCCAGCAGCCTACAAGTTCGAACAGCTCATCAGCAGCATCTGGATTGCTTTCATCAAAACAGGCGATCCCAATGTGAAGGGTCTGCCTAAGTGGGAGCCCTACAATGCTGATACGGGCGTAACGATGATTCTCGACAACAAATGCCGCCCCCTGCAGCATCACGACCGTGACCTGATGCAGATGAGCCGCAGTATCTGGTAAAAGCTTATGAAACAACTACTTATCATTATAGGCCTCATGGCCACTTGTTCCCTAACAGCTGACAATAAAATCATTAACGACACATTCTGGAACACAACCAAGGGAACTCCTATCTACAGTCAGGGAGGCGGAATATTCCGCTTCCCTGACGCTAATGGCGTGGAACATTATTATTGGTATGGTGTGCATTACAAAGGTGCAGAGACCTATCGTGCCAATCCTGACGGAAAGAAAGAAGACACAGGATTCGTGGGAGTCAGCTGCTATCAGAGCGACGACCTGGTGAACTGGACCTTCGTGCGCAATGTGCTCACCCCCTCGGCCCTGGGATGGGCCTACTGGGTGGGGCGCCTGGGCGTGGCCTATGTGCCTGAGGCCAAGAAATATGCCCTCCTCGTGCAGTATAACGACAACGTGCTGGTGGCCACCTGCTCTTCGCCTACAGGCAACTACACCAAGCACAACCAGATAGACATGACCAACATCATCGGCACACCAAATACGGGCGACCAGACCGTCTTCACTGACCCCGATACTGGAAAGTCGTACCTGTGCTACAGCTATGGCAAGGGACGGTCGCGCATCTATCTGTCGGAGATAGGCCTGAAGGACGGCAAGATCGGACTGCTCGACTGCCATGAGATATACAAAGGCTCTGGCCGTGAGGGCAACTGCATGTTCAAGTACAAGAACAAATACTACGTCTGTGGCAGCGACCTCTATGGATGGAATGCATCCAATGTCTACTATCTGGAGTCATCGAGCATCTATGGGCCTTACACCCCTACCAACAGCATGGTGGTGATGCCTGGCTCTGGCAATGACTACGGACATGTCACTCAGACGGGATTCTTCTATACGCTCCATGGCTCAGAGCAGGAGACGGTCATCTATTGTGGCGACCGCTGGGCTGATTTTGCTGGTAATGGCAATGGCTATAACCAGTGGTGCCCCATCTCGTTCGTGAACAACAAACCCTATTTCAACTCCCTCAGCGAGTGGCATCTCGATGCTGAGACTGGCAGATGGTGGGTAGGTGAGAACAATAACTACGTCAAGAATTTCAGCTTCGATGCCGACCGTGTTTTCATGCCTAGTGCCAACAAGCCGTCACAGGCCTACCTGCGCGGCTGGACCACGGTGGTGCGAAAGGGTAACGTGGTGGCGATAGGCGACGAAAACTCTCCTCAGCTGAATGCCAACAACAGCAGTGGCGACCGTGCTACAGTGATGGGCAATAAATGTCTGAACATTCAGGACAAGAAAGCGTTTACGCGTGTGGTCTATCAGCGAATCTCCTCTACTACGCATGTCCCTCTGCCTGATGGCCGCTATACGATGACCTGCTATGTGAAGAGCGGATCGGCATTCAACACTCTTTACATGTATGCCAAGGTGGGCAGCGACACGGCTCGTGTGGATATGCCCTACAGCGACAGCAAGTGGCACAAGGTGGTGATGGACGATGTCACCATCCAGGGCGGATCGGTGGAGGTGGGATTCTTTGCCGACGCTCCAGCCAATGCCTGGTGCCACATCGACGATGTGTCGCTCATCCGCACTGGTGAGATAGGCGAGGACTTGGGATTGTATGACGTTGATGCCACTGGCGGTTCCACGGCTTATTATTCGCTCAGCGGTGAGCGGCTGTCTGCTCCTCGGCGAGGTGTCAACGTTGTTCGCAAAATGGTTAACGGTAAGATCAGAAGTTATAAAGTTGTTACTAATTAGTTGGTTATTCTCATATATTCTTCCCGTTGACCTTTTTTTGCTTTTCGTACCTCTGAGCTGACGCTCGAAGGTACTCACGCTCGGAAAAGCAAAGAAAAACGAGATTTTCCTTTGCATTTCCCTCGCTTATTCGTACCTTTGCAGCGCAAATGACGTACATAGGTGAACTGATATCGATAGGCGTGGCGTTTTCGTGGACGGCGACGGCACTGCTGAGTGAGTTTGGCTCGAAGCGATTGGGCAACCTCACGCTCAACGTGCTGCGCATGGCGATGGCACTGCTGTTGTCGCTGGTGCTCTTCGCTGTGGTGACGGGCAGCCCGCTGCCGCCAGGAGCCTCGCCCGAGGCCCAGGGCTGGATGCTGCTGTCAGGACTCGTGGGATATGTCATCGGCGACTTCTGCCTCTTCCAGTGCTACATCATCATCGGCTCGCGCTACGGGCAGCTGTTCATGACGCTGGCGCCGCTGTCGGCAGCCCTGATGGCATGGGTGACGCTGGGACAGCAGATGACCCTCATGAGCATCGTGGCGATGATGGTGACGCTCCTGGGCATCGGCATCTCCGTATTGGGCCGAGGCGAGCACCACAGGGTGTCGCTGCGCCTGCCGCTCAGTGGGGTGCTTTTCGCCATCGCTGCTGCCGTGTGTCAGGGCGTGGGCCTGGTGCTCAGCAAGATAGGCATGGATCATTACCTGACGGTGGAGGGCATGCCTGAGTGGATAGTGCCCTTCAGTGCCAATTTCTATCGTTGCATCGCAGGCATCGTGGGCTTCTCGTTGCTGCTCTGGCTGCGCGACGGCTTCCAACCCCTGCGCGAGGCGCTCCACGACCGTAAGGGACTCACTGCAGCCACGGCCACCACCATCTTCGGACCCTTCGTTGGCGTGGGCTTCTCGCTGATGGCTGTCCAGTATACGGCGGCTGGCATCGCCTCGACGCTGATGGCCATGACGCCCATCATCATCCTCCTGCCGTCGAAGTGGCTCTTCCACGAGCGCATCACCTGGCGCGCCGTCCTGGGAGCCGTCATCTCCGTTGTGGGCGTCAGTTTGTTCTTCTTAGGGTAACATCTCATGAAATACAATACTTTTATCTTCGACCTCGACGGCACGTTGCTCGACACCTTGAGCGACCTGGCCTCAGCCGTGAACTACGCCCTGCGCCTGCACGGCATGCCTGAGCACGACCTCGACGCTGTGCGCCGCTTCGTGGGCAACGGCGTGCGACGGCTGATGGAGCGAGCCGTACCCGACGGGCAGCAGAACCCGCTGTTTGATCAGGTCTTTGCCGCCTTCCGACAGTATTACATGGAGCATTCGCTCGACACTACCTGTCCCTACGAGGGCATCAGCCAGGCGCTCCTCGCACTCCGTCAGCGTGGCTGCCGGCTGGCAGTGGTGAGCAACAAGATGATGGCGGCCACCCGTCAGCTCGTGGCCCATTTCTTCCCTGAGGTCGAGGTGGCCATCGGCGAGAACGAGGCTGCAGGCATCCGTCGCAAGCCTGCCCCTGACACCGTCGACGAGGCTCTGCGTCTGCTGGGAGCCAAGCGCGAGGATGCCGTCTATGTGGGCGACAGCGATGTCGACATCCAGACAGCCGCCAATGCCGGCCTGCCCTGCATCAGCGTCCTCTGGGGCTTCCGCGATCGCGACTTCCTCCTGGCTCATGGCGCCACCACCCTCATCAGCCGTCCCGAACAACTCCTCACTCTTCACTCTTCACTCTTCACTCTTCACTCCTAACTCCTCACTCTTAACTCCATTTTTCTCTTCTGTGTACGTATTGTGTACTGGAAAGTTTGGGTGTTTGAAGTTTTTTGCCTATCTTTGCAGCATCAAAACTTAAAAACGTCATTGGATATGAAAAAGACATTACTCCTCTTGATCGCTTTGGCCGGCATGCTGACGGCCGGCAACGCTGCTCCCAGCCAACCCATGCTGGTGCAGGGCAAGACTTGGTACTACGCATACCATCACTTCGAGGATCTCGACAAACCTGGTCCTGACGGAAAGCTCTACCAAGAGAGCATCTCGTACAGAAGTTACACGCTGAAGGGCGACACCGTCATCGACGGGCGCACGTATATGAAGATGTATTGCTCGGACAGCTGGAGCTATGGTTCGAAGTACTTCGGAGCCTATCGTGAGGATGATGAAGGAAGGGTGTACATGTACGACTATCAGGGCGACCAGCAGGACTTTCTGCTCATCGACTTCACCCTGCAGGGCTATCAGGAGCCAGGCATCGACATGCAGAAATATACCGTCACGGAGGAGAACTTCATGCACGAAGGCAAGCGCTTCCATCGCTATAAGTATCAAGCTGCAGCCGAGGCCAACCAGCCCGCCAGGCTGTGCGCCGTCGAGGGCGTGGGCTTCATGGGCAAAGGACTCGTGCACTATGTCTTTCAGCCAGAGGTGAACGGCAACCGTGACTACGAGGAGCTGAGTCTCGTAGAGGCTCCCACCTTCTGGTTCATGGCATCAGGCTTCAGCGCTCCGAAGATGATCGACCTCACTGACGGCGAGCGGCAGCTGGTGACCAGCAGCAACGACTTCGCCTTCCGCCTCTTCCAGCTGGGGCGCGGCAAGACCAGCAGCGTGCTCTCGCCCCTGAGCATCACCTATGCGCTGGGCATGCTCAACAATGCCGCTGCTGGACAGACGCAGCAGGAGATTAACCAGGTGCTGGGCTTTGGCGAGGCTGGTGCCGATGCCATCAATGCCTTCTGCCGCAAGATGCTCGATGAGGCAGGCACGGTCGACGAGAAGACCAAGGCACTCATCGCCAACACCATCTTCGTCAACGAGGGCCTTGGCTATTACCTGCAGGACGACTTCGTGGCGAAGGTCAATGCGTTCTACGATGCTGAGCCTCAGGCCCGTGACTTCTGCGATGGAGAGACGATGGACGTCATCAACCGCTGGGCTGCCGACCATACCAACCAGATGATACCCCAGATGCTCAATGAAGATACGTTCGACTCCACTGCCGTGAGCTACCTGCTCAATGCCATCTACTTCAAGGGAGGCTGGAGCAGCCCGTTCAACGTGGCAGACACGCGAGACGAATCCTTCGGCGGAGGGCCTGCAGTGCCCGTCATGCACAAGAAGTTCGAGGATATGGAATATGCCGAGAACGACCTCTATCAGGCCATCCGGCTGCCCTATGGCAATGGTGCCTATGCGATGACCGTCTACCTGCCACGCGAGGACAAGGACATCAGCGAAGTGCTCGACGCCCTCACCGGCAGCAACTGGCAGGTCAAGGGCCGGCCATACCTCGTCGACGTGAAGCTGCCACGCTTCGAGAGCCAGAAAGACCTCGACCTCAAGCCCGTCATGAAGGCACTGGGCATGCCCAAGGCCTTCACTCCCCAGGAGGCTGAGTTCCCCTACTTCTGCAACTACAGCGTCTATATCGGCATGATGCGACAAGTGGCCAGGATCAAGCTCGACGAGCAGGGCACTGAGGCGGCTGCCGTCACCATCATCGGCATGGAGGCAACGGGCATGCCTCTCATGGCTGACTTCCACGCCACGCGCCCCTTCCTCTACGTCATCAGCGAGCAGTCGACGGGAGCCATCTTCTTCATCGGACAGTACACGGGAGGCGTCACGGTCAGCACGCCCGATGCCATCCACACTCCACTATCGGCCACCCACGTTTCACCCTCAGCCATCCACAGCCTCTCGGGCCAGCGGCTCAGCGGCAAGCCCGCCAAGTGCATCTACATTCAGGATGGGCGCAAAGTGGTGGTGACGAAATAAGGGTAACCTCTTGGCTTATGCGAAAAGAATCTCTGCTTATCGCCTTTCTGCTGTTGTTGGGGCTGCCTGTGAATGCACAGCTTTTTTACCTGTGTTGCGAAGACCGTTGCGATGCCTTCGAGGTGAACCCGATGAACCAGCTGGAACTCTACAACGGCAGGGGGCTGGTCGGCGGCCTGTCATACTCCCTTGCGTCCATCGACAGCATTGTCTTCTGCCAGCCTGATTTGCCAATCCGCGAACTAGGTTGGCAGAGGGGAGAGAATGAGGGCACATATTATTATAATACCCCACTAAGCTTGAAAGACAGCGTGATGGGAGAACTGCGTTGCGATGTGCAGTTCACAATTCAATTCGCCAACGGTATCTGTACTGCTGCCTGCTGTGAAGTGACGTTGGAAGATGATAGTATGTCGTCTTTCTTTTTGGAAGAAGCAACTATCGGTGGTAATATAGAAACCAATTCGGACGAATACATCTATGTCAAACTGACCCAGACAGGTCCCAGGAAACGTGAAATATGGATGATGCAGGATCCTGTCTTGCCTGTTGGTATTCAATGGTACTATGATGGAAATCTCGTCTTGCAGGCAGACTGTAGCGAGCTGCTGGCTGGCCGATCGATGGGTGACATACGCAAGATTGTAGAGGCTTGGGTACACCAGAAACCTGAGAAGATGGCTTTCCACGATTTCTTATGGTATGAGGATGATGACTAGATGCATATTGTTGTTAGCCTTGATGGTCTTTTCCGCTTGCACAAATCGACAGGCGGGACTCAGCGAATACCATGAGGCATTGGCTTTGATGGAACAGGGTGACGCCCCTTCAGCATTGGAAAGACTGGAGCAGGCTGCTGAACTGGCTCAGACCGACAGCCTGCGGGCGTTGGTGCAGAGCCAGATGGGCACGCTCTACTTCCAGCAGCATCTGCTCGATCGTTCGCTCGAAAGCTATCGTCGGGCCTTCGTCATCGATTCCAGGGCGGCCGACACAGTGGGGCTGATCTATGACCTTCGTGATATAGGCAATGTGATGCGTGCCTCGCACGATACGCAGGACAGCTGCATTGTCTACTTCGAGCAGGCCCGCCAGTTGGCCATTGCCAGCAGTAATCTGGCTATGCAACACGATGTTGAGAGCCAAATGGCAGCCTATTATCTTTATCACAATCAACTTGATGAGGCCCGCAGCCTGCTCATGCCGGCATTGGACTATATCGACGACGATAGTCGCAGTGGACTCACTTACATGCTGGCCGACTATTACGCCCGCTCGAAGCAGACGGACTCAGCAGTGTATTACTATCAGATACTGCTCAGCCAAGGCAGTCTCTATGCCCGGCAGGCTGCCCATCGTGCCCTGGCCGAATATGCCCTTGACGAAGGCGACCATAGTCAGGCACTGCTCCACCTGAGGCAATATGAGCTGTTGTCGGACTCTGTCAATCAGGCAAACGATGCCGCTGCCTTGCGACGTACAGCAGCACTTTATGACTATAGTCAGCATCAGCGACATGCTCGTCAGCTCGAGCGCACGGTCATCATTACCGTCTCAGCTGTTATCTTGCTCGCCCTGCTGTTCTTCTTGTTCTTGCTCTATGCCAGCCGCAGGCGGATGCACTATCGTCTGAAGTTGCAGCGCATGGAACAGCTGCTTGCTCAACGTGAGCGTAAAGAGCAGGACGCCTGTGGCGCTGTCGATGAGGCGCTGCAGCTGCGGCTTGAACAGCTTATAGCCGACCCGCGTCAGCCACCGCTGCCCGCTGAGGAATGGTTCCAAGTGGAGTCGGCTGTCAACCAGAGGTGCCCTGATTTCCTGCAGCGCATCGATGAGTTTTGCCATCTCACTCCCCAAGAACGCCGCGTATGTCTGCTCATACGTCTGGGGATAGCTCCTGCGGCGATAGCACAACTGACTGCCCACACCAAGCAGGCCGTCACCAATACGCGATCACGTCTCTACCTGAAGGCATTCGGCCAGAAAGGAACGCCAGCCCAGTGGGACACTTTTATTCTTTCGCTATAGGTCTGCAATTCCAGTTTCGCTCAGGCATCCAAGCTTTCATGTGGCAAAAAGTAAAATATCGGCCGAAAATTTTGTCAGTTTGCAAGAAAATGCCTACCTTTGTAGCGCAATAGTAACCATTAAAGGTAAGAAGATGACCGAAACCTATTCACCCTACTTCAATCCGGAGCTGGAGACGATGACTCGCCCAGAGCTGGAACGCCTGCAGCTGGAGCGCCTCCAGCATACCGTACGCCACTGCATGAACGCCGAGTTCTACCGCCGCCGCTTTGCCGAGCTGGGCATCACGCCCGACGACATCAAGTCGCTCGACGATGTCAGGCGACTGCCCTTCACCACCAAGGAGGACCTGCGCGAGAACTATCCCTTCGGCCTCGCCTGCATACCCATGAAAGACTGTGTGCGCCTGCACTCCTCCAGCGGCACCACGGGCAACCCCACCGTCGTGCTCCATTCCCAGCGCGACCTCGACGAGTGGGCACAGGCCGTAGCCCGCTGTCTGTGGATGGTGGGCAGCCGTCCTGAGGACGTGTTCCAGAACTCAGCCGGCTACGGCATGTTCACAGCCGGACTGGGCTTCCAGTATGGAGCCGAGCGCGTGGGCATGCTCACCGTCCCTGCCGCCGCAGGCAACACCACGCGCCAGATCAAGTTCATACGCGACTTCGGCACCACCGTCCTGCATGCCATCCCCTCCTATGCCTCACGCATCTACGAGGTCATGCAGCAGGAGGGATGCGACCCCCGCAAGGACACCCAGCTGCGCGTGCTCTGCATCGGAGCCGAGCCCCACAGCGAGGAGCAGCGCCAGCGCATCGAGGAGAACCTCGGCGTGAAGGCCTACAACTCCTACGGCATCTCCGAGATGATGGGACCCGGCGTGGCCTTCGAGTGCCAGGAGCAGAACGGACTGCACATCTGGGAAGACTACTTCATCGTCGAGATCATCGACCCCGTCACCCTCGAGCCAGTGCCCGACGGACAGCTGGGCGAGCTCGTGCTCACCACCATCAACCGTGAGGCCATGCCCCTGCTGCGCTATCGCACGCGCGACCTCACCCGCATCCTCCCAGGCGAATGCCCCTGTGGCCGTCACCACCGTCGCCTGGCACGCCTGCAGGGCCGCTCCGACGACATGATCATCCTCAAGGGCGTCAACATCTTCCCCATCCAGATCGAGAAGATACTGCTCAAGTTCAAGGAGCTCTCCACCGACTATCTCATCACCATAGAGACGCGCGACGGCAACGACATCATGACCGTCGACGTAGAGCTCGCAGGCATGTTCACTGACGACTACACCCGTCTGCAGCAGCTCGAGAAGACCATCACCCGCCTCCTCAAGGACGAGATCCTCATCACGCCCAAGGTGCGCCTCGTGCCCAAGGGCACCCTCACCGTCAGCGACGAGAAGAAGGCCGTGCGCGTGAAGGACCTGCGAAAGCTCTTCTGACAAATTCTAAACAGTTTAAATCGTATATCCTATGACAATCCATCAACTATCCATTTTCATCGAGAACCGCAGTGGCACCCTCATCAAGGTCCTCGAAGTGCTGAAGCAGCAGCAGATACAGATCGTGGCATCTACCATCGCCGACACGGCCGAGTATGGCATCTACCGCCTCATCTGCTCAGAGCCCCTCAGGGCCTACGAGGAGCTGAAGAAGGCAGGCGTGGCAGTGGCGCTGAGCGACGTCCTCGCCCTCGAGCTCGACGACGAGCCCGGCCGCTGTGCCGATGCCGTGCGCCTGTTCAGCGACGCAGGCATCAGCATCGCCTATATGTACACCTTCCTCCTGCGTGGCAAGGGCATCATGGTCTTCCGCACCAACAACCGTGAGAAGGCTCGCGAGACCATCATCCTCAACAACCTC
>JAEEGF011972743.1_pt1 | contig 13163 bp, 15 predicted proteins | sample 9134171 | NCBI WGS metagenome assembly JAEEGF01 (sample SAMN16246542, study PRJNA631951) | gut metagenome | biome: gut microbiome; feature: rumen; material: AP-attached | host: Bos | place: Iran: Karaj | collected 2018-10
AGTTTTGTTTTGTCATTTTTTATTCTTCTCGTATATCAGCTGAAGTCCTCTTATAAGGATATCAGGTTCGAGATGGAATTTCCTGTTGCAGTAGGGTGCTACAAGAGGACTTACACCACCGGTGAGAACCGCACTGACACTCATTCCCAGCTCGGCCTCTACTCTGTCGATGATTCCGTCCAGCATTGCGGCGCAGCCTATAAGTGAACCGGATCGCATGCAGTCCACGGTGTTGGTGCCAAGGACCTTGGCTTTTCCGGTAAGGTCGATATTGGGAAGCTGTGCGGCAAGAGATGAAAGTGCATTTACCGAAACCCATAATCCGGGTATTATCATGCCGCCGAGGTAACTGCCCTTCTCGTCAATAACTGACACGGTTGTCGCTGTTCCCATATCGACTATCGCAATAGGAAGTTTGTATTTTGCTTTAGCTGCGATGGCGCCAACTATAAGGTCGCTCCCCACCGCACCGGGATTGTCCGTACGGATGTCCAGTCCCGTTTTGATCCCCGGGCCCACTACCATGATATCTATGCCGGTAAGGATCTTGACGGCCTGGGGTATTACTGTCTGAAGGTAGGGAACAACCGATGAGATTATTCCACCTTCAATATCCGAAGGATCCACATGATACATGTTAAGTATGCCCTGGATATCGAGTGCATACTGATCGGCAGTCTTATTGCGGTCGCTTGCGAGTCTGACCGTGAAGATATCTTTATCATTCTCGACGCCTCCGAGAACGATGTTGGTGTTGCCTACATCGATAGCAAGTATCATGGTTTTTCCTCCCTTAAGAATTAGCCTGAAGTTTTACCGCACGTCCCTCTCTGTGTATTGCAACCGCAACAGCCTTTGCTACTGTTCCGCCGAGTACAAATCCGGTAAGCCACTCGATCATTCCCTGGACTCCTACCAGAAGAACGATGAACATGAAAGGATTAACGGCTCCTACTTTAACGACGAGATTCTGAACGAATTCGGTCTTGTAGAAAACAAGCACTATATAGCCCATGAACATAACGGTGTTGAGCAGGGGAGCCATAAGTCCTCCTACATAGTATGACCAGATGTTCTTCTTATCGAACTTTTTGAGGGCTTTGAAAATAAGACCCGTGAAAAGGCCTACAAGTGTTCTTACAACAACACAAAGGATAATGGTGTTGACAGGGCTTATCTGGAAAAAGAAACCTGTCATGGCTGAAGCGCCGGTGATGGCATCATAAAGACTGGTGAGGCCATAGATAAAACCGAGTACTGCTCCCTCTGCGGGACCTAAGAGCATTGCTCCTATGGCAATGGGCACCATGGTAAAGGTCATTACGAGGGGACCCACCGGAATGGAAGATAATCCTGTTATCTTCATTACGATGATGATGGTGATGAAGATGGCGAGTTCCGTCATCTTGGTGAGATTGGATCTGTTATTCATTTTTTCCTCCTTGCTCGTGTTCCGTTTTTCGGATACACCGCGACAGATGTTTAGATGATCAAAGCCGTGGCGTTATCCTGCCTTCCATACAGGTAAAGCGGATACCGGCTTTTCTCATCAGCCGGAAACATTATATCACACAATTTTCCGTCATCAAGGGGCTTAATAGTTAACTTTTCATAAAGTCGTAATTCCATGAAATATTGTAAAAACCGTTCAAAAATCATATTATTAAAGGAGGGATTCTCTTTGCGAAGCCGTAAACGGTATGGATTTCGATACTTGTGAAGAATTAGCGGGTAAGATCCTGTAATTTCGCATAAGGGAATAAGTAAGCGTACGGAGGAAGTAACAATGCTTAAAGGTAAAACTGTAGTGCTGGGTGTCAGCGGAGGTATAGCATGCTACAAAGCATGTGAACTTGCATCTCTCCTGGTCAAACAGCACGCGGATGTTCAGGTTATCATGACGGAGAATGCCACTAAATTTGTGACTCCGGTTACTTTTGAGCAGCTTACGGGAAATAAGGCTTTAACGGATACCTTCGACAGAAATTTCGTTCATTCCGTAGAGCATATATCGGTTGCAGACAGAGCTGATATGGTTATAATCGCACCTGCAACGGCAAATGTTGCGGCGAAGCTTGCCCATGGTATAGCAGATGACATGCTGACCACCACGGTTCTTGCCTGCAGATGTCCCAAGGCCATAGCACCTTCCATGAATACTGCAATGTTTGAAAATCCCGTAACGCAGGATAATATTGAAACTCTTCGTCATTACGGATGGGAAGTGATAGAGCCTGATACGGGAAGACTTGCCTGTGGAGCAGTTGGAAAGGGAAAGCTTCCCACACCGGAAAGACTTCTTGAATGCTGTCTTCAGACCCTCGCCCATGAAAAGGATATGAAGGGACTTAAGGTTCTGGTAACCGCAGGACCTACAAGAGAAGCGCTCGATCCCGTAAGATTTCTTACCAACCATTCCACCGGAAAGATGGGATATGCCGTTGCTAAGGCAGCAGCAAGGAGAGGTGCGGAAGTGACACTGGTATCAGGCCCTGTAGATCTTCCCAAGCCTTCATATATCAATGTTGTTGATGTGACATCTGCAAAGGATATGTATGATGCCGTAACTGCAAATGCAGCAGAATCGGACATCATAATAAAAGCGGCTGCTGTTGCGGATTACAGGCCTGCTTCCGTTGCAGATAACAAGATCAAAAAAAGCGACGACGATCTGTCAATTGCTTTGGAACGTACGACTGATATCTTAAAGACCCTGGGTGAGAATAAGAAGCCCGGCCAGTTCTTATGCGGTTTTTCCATGGAGACCGAGAATATGCTGGAAAACAGCAGGGCTAAGCTTGCCAAGAAGAATCTCGATATGATCGCTGCCAACAATGTTAAGGTGGAGGGCGCAGGATTCGGAGTCGATACCAATGTCCTTACCCTCATTACCAAAGACACCGAGAAGGAGCTTCCTTTGCTGAGTAAGGATGAAGCAGCTGACTGTCTGCTTGATGCGATCCTTGAAGCAAGATGACAGGTGGCTGGTATAAAATATCAAAATATTTAATGATGTTTTTGTCAGCATCATTTATCGGATGGATCTATGAGATCATATGTATGTATGCTCTCTTTAGGATCTATGCGGATCGCGGTGTTCTTCATCTTCCCATGTGCCCCATATACGGATTCGGGATCCTGGTGCTGTACCTCATATTCAGAAATGTAAAAAATCCCGGTGTGATATTTTTCGGAAGTGTCTGTATTACCACTGCCGTTGAGTATTTCACCTATGTATTTGTTGAATACAAATTTCACAGGATCCTCTGGACATATGAGAGCTGGCCTCTAAACTACAAGGGCCGTATTTCTGCGGTCAGCAGTCTGATCTTTGGCATCATGGCAACTCTTTTTCTTAAACTCATGGTTCCACTGTTTGAAAAATTTTTTGAATCCAAGGCAAAAAACATTGCCGCCACTGTGGTGACGGCAATATCGATATTCTGCATCGCGTGGGAACTTCGTTTTCTCGGAGCCTGACAGGATATCAGATTTCCGAATTTCCCTGTGCATCCGGAACCTCCGGGATCTCTATATCCGGCAGTTCACCTGCATATTCCGAATTATCTGCAATCTCTGCGGGATCGGGAGGAGTTTCTTCCTCTTCATCTTCCCACAGGGATTTATGTTTTTTACGATCCTTTTCCATCTGCATGGCCATGGCCTGCATGTTCTTGGCTGCGGTATACAGCTTGTTGTCATATTCCATCAGCTTCTTTTCGTCAGTCTGAGGAACGATATCACCACTTACCATTCGCCTGAAGACTGTCATTATCTTGCCGAGATCCTCAAATTCCTTTTTGACGGCTTCTCCCTGCTGCTTTGAAGATTCGAGATTTGAAACGGCTACCCACTGCTCCATCAAGGAATCCAGGACCTTCTGGTTTTCTTCAAAGGCTTTTTGCGTTGCTTCAAGAGACAATGTAAGAGAAGCGGCTTCATCCGAAAAGGCACTGTCACCGGTTAGTTTAAATCGCTGTTCTGCTTTATCTTTCCTGTCAGCCAGAGTACGGATCTGATCGACCAGTTCCCTTCTGTTTGCATAGTATGTTGGCTGGGCTTCTGAGATTTTCATGAATTCACCTCCGTGTAGCGGCGGCCATTACAGTCACCGGCATGAAATCCGTTTCATGCAGAGTATACTCCATTATTCATATCGGCATTTTGTAAGCGATTTTTAGTGTTTCAAGGGGCTTTTTGGCCTTTTTTTGCATCTTGTACATCCCAAAATGCAACTTGAGCATATTTGACCACAGAGGCCTGAAAGCTTTGGTATAGTCAGTTCATCAAAGCAAAACACAAAAGGAGATTTACAAAATGAAAAAACTTTTTAAGGTACTGGCAATAATCCTCGGCGTGATCGTGGTTCTTGGTGCGGTCGGATCCGTATTAATGGGAAAATATGTTGCGGAGAAGATCCTCCTTCAGAACGAGGGCAAAGACACTCAGGACAACAGCGTAAAGCAGCTTGAAGTCTGGGGATATGATCTGGAGGGTTTCAATGAAACTTATCAGGGAACTGAAATCTCAGCAGTGGCTTCAGACGGAAACGAAGTTCCCGCAACATATTTTGATAACGGAAGTGAAAAGTGCGTGATCCTGGTACACGGTGCCGGCGGAGACAGAGTATGCACCTATCCCCTGGCTCAGGAATATCTGGAAAGAGGATATGATGTTATTGCCATCGACCAGAGAGGCAGCGGAGTAAATCCCGATGACTATGTAACCTTCGGAATCAATGAGTCACTTGATGTTGCAGCCATGGTTGAATATGCAAGAACCTCACTTGAGAAGAGTGAAGTTATCGTTCACGGACAGTCCATGGGCGGCCAGACCACAGCTCTTTATGCAGCTTCCGTAAACCGCGGTGATGTAAATGCCGCTGATGCGGTTATCCTTGACAGTCCCGTTCCCGGCATGGAGCTTATGTTAAGACTTGTGTTTGGAGACGGCGAAGAGGGTGCACATTCAGCCATGACAAATTACCTTATTTCAACCGGCAAGTTATGCTTGAAGCTGTTCTATCATGTTGATATAGCCGATGGTGACACCATTGCAAGAGCCCGTGACATCAGCATTCCCACCATGGTTGTAATTTCCGAAAAAGATCAGGTATGTTTGCCTCAGTATGTTCAGCAGATTTATGATAATATAAACTGTGAAAAAGAAGTTGTCAGAGTAGACAGCGCACACATTGAAGGAGTTATCGACGATCCCGAAGGATATATGAACAGTGTTGAAGCGTTCCTGGGAAATGTCGGATTGTAAGGATGAAACTGAATCTCTACGAAGATAAGAACAACCTGGATGAACATGTGGACGTATATTTTTCAAATATGCGTCCTGCCATAAGGCAGATCATAGACACGGTCAATTCCGACAGACCAAGCCTCTCCGGAAGGCCTGCGGATGAGGATCTTGATGACGGTGAAGAGACAATTCTTGATCCGAAAGAGATCTACTATCTGGATCACATAGACAGAAAATTATATGCATATACGAAAGAGGGGGTGTTCAGGGTTATGGACACCCTTGCAAACTGTGAAGAAATGCTCTGGAATTACGGATTCGTCAGAGTATCCAAATCGAACCTGATAAACATTTACAGGATAAAACAGCTTAAGCCCGATTTGAATATGAAGGTATATGCATCCTTTGATAACGGCGAGAGGATATGTATTAACAGAAGTTATAAAAAGAGCTTTAATGACTATCTTCAGAAGATGAGAGGAATGAACTGATGGCTGCAAAGATTAAGAAATTTCTCATAGAACTGTGCTGCGTATATACCCTTGTTTCTGTTGCGGGAGCTGTGGTTAACATGATTGCGGGAACAGAGACCAATAATGTCAACGTACTTGTGATGTTTGGAACCTGCACCATTGCGACATTTGTCCTGTTTCTCCATGGACTTTTTGATAATGTCAGCCCTCTTGTCATGATCATTGTCCAGTATTTGGCAGCCTGTGTATTATGTGCGATAATGATATTGCTGGTAGGACTTGTGGAAGGCCCTGTAACTCCCAAAGGCTGGTTTGAATTCTACAGATCCTTTACTATACCCTATATCATCCTGGCCGGATTCTATTATTACAGAGTATTCTCGGAGACCAAAAAGCAGGATGATCTTATAAAGGATATTCAGGCGAAAAAGGAAACTGAAGGTAAGTAATATGAATGTATTGATGAAATTTATCAGTGATGAACCCATTGAAAATGTGGTCACCTGTATGAATTACAAACTTGACAGGGTTGTGTATTTCGGACAGTTTGCCCAGATTGAACGCCAGAGAAAAAATCTGGAATCTTTTTTGAAGGAAAAGTGCAATGTAACAAGTGTCGCTTTTCGTGTGCTTGCCAATTATGATTTTGATTCCATAGAAAATGAGATCAGAAAAGGCATTGATTTTGAGATGGAAAAGGGTGGAAAATGCTTCTTTGACATCACCGGCGGTGAGGCACTGATGGTTACGGCCTTCAGCATGATTGCGAAAGAATATTATGCTCCTATACATATTTATAATGTAAGGGCCAAAAAACTCGTAGAGATAAATGAGGGTGCGGTAAGAGAGATCAGTTCCGACCTTGAGCCTCAGAAGATAAGATATAACCTTGATATGATGGTGAGACTTTATGGCGGAGCCATCAATTATTATTTCCGGAAAGACATCAACGATGATCCCCTCAAGGGAGACAATAAAGTTGAACTTGAAACCATGTGGAAAGTAAGCAAAAGATGTGGTGAGAATTGGAATTCAATGTGTGAGATCTTCAGAAACTGTCTGGAGCCGGACGAGGATCTTAATGTCAAATACAGTACTGACGATATATGCCGCGGGATGAAGCGTATCGGCGGCAGGATCAGGACTTTGGAGCAGCTGAACGAATACATGGATTATTTTGCGGAATACGGAATAATCCTCGATCTTAAAACTACTGAAGAAAGCATAAGTTTCAGATACAAAAACCGTAACTTAAAAGAATATCTCTGGATGGGCGGAAGTGCCCTGGAACTTCATGTGTATAAAAAGGAAAGACAGGTCAGCGAGGATTGCAAGGTGGGAGTGCATCTTGACTGGGACGGTGAGTTGCACTATACCATCGGAGTTGATGTTTTAAATGAGATAGATGTTCTTTCTCTTAACGGATATATTCCCAAGTTCATATCCTGTAAGAGCGGAATTCTCAATTCCAAAACAGCATTACGTGCTCTTTATGAGCTTGATGTTGTTGCCGGCAGGTTTGGCGGAAAATATGCTAAAAAAGTTCTTGTTACCACCGAGGAGATAGGCCCCATATATCAGGACAGAGCGGCTGAAATGGGAATAGAACTGGTGGTTGAAAAAGAATAGGGATATTTTATTTGATATGACATCCGGAAAAAATGACAATAAAATACCTGAAGGAATGAAGCTTCTCTTTGCGGGACTGGATGCCTACATAGAAGAGAATTTTACCGGAGATTCCGTACACTTCTCGGGCAGTTCGGATGTGCAGGGCATGGCAGGTGCATCGTTTTCTTCCGCACACATGGCTGTTCCGAATATGCCTGCAGCGTCCATGACTGTTTTTAATGGACCCGCACCCGAAACGGAAAACAGTGTATTTCATGGTTTTGCAATGGGACGTTCCCCCTCCGGAAAGAGCCCACGTCTGAAAAAAAGCGCTAAGATGTGCACGCCCCTTGCAGATGAACCTGTTTGTGAGGATCGTCTCTCTGAAGCGGATTCTGATGAGGAAGCACCAAAAAGCGGAAGACATCTTGAGGATGTCATAGGTCAGGTGAGTGAGACCTGGTCGGAGAGTCTTCTTCGTTTGATCGATGAAAAGGGTTTTACCGATACTGAGGTCTATAAAAGAGCATGTGCCGACAGAAAGCTTTTTTCAAAGATCAGGAGTAATCCTTCCTATCAGCCCAAGAAGATTACAGCCGTGGCCTTTGCACTGGCACTGGAGCTGAATCTGGACGAAACAAAAGATCTTCTTTCAAGAGCGGGTTACGCATTGTCACCCAGTTCCGTATTTGATCTTATAGTTCAGTATTTTATCGAGAATGATGTTCACGATATATATACAATAAACCTGGCTCTTTTCGACCACGACCAGCCCCTGATTGGGGAATAAAGAATGCATAAAGTTTTACGGCGGGTATTATCCCGCCGTTTTTATTTGTCGCCCGGGAAGCGACCTGGTCCATATCACTTTTTCATATACTGACTTCAGAACAAAGAAATGCACGTCGCGGATGCGACAGAAAGTGAGGCAGGTTATGAAGAAGAATTTGACAGAGATAGTTTTTATCCTTGACAGAAGCGGTTCCATGGGCGGTCTTGAAGCAGATACCATCGGAGGATATAACTCCATGATCGCAAAGCAGAAGAAGGAAGAGGGAGATGCGGTTATTACCACAGTTCTCTTCGACGACAGGGTTGAGATCCTTCATGATCGTAAAGATCTTAAGACTGTAGAGAAGATTACCGATGAGGATTATTTCGTCCGCGGTTGCACCGCACTTCTTGATGCCGTTGGCTGCACCATCAAACATATCAGCGATGTGCAGAAGGAACTGACAGAGGAAGAAAGCCCCGATAAGACTCTGTTCATCATTACCACCGACGGTATGGAAAATGCCAGCAAAAAATATACTTACGAAAAAGTAAAGAAGATGGTGGAAAAGAAGAAAAAGAAGAACCACTGGGAATTTATCTTCCTGGGTGCGAACATCGATGCGGTCAGTGTTGCGGATAAATTCGGCGTATCAAAAAACAGAGCTGTCCGCTACCAGTGTGACAGTGCGGGGACAGCTCTGAATTTCGATGTAATGTCCAAAATGGTGGGATGTGCAAGAAAATGCTGCAATGCTGAAATGATGGCAGAGGCCTTCGATGAAGACGATATGCTTGCCGATATCCAGGCAGATTATAATATGCGCCACAAATGATCACTTCAGGGAGTCTAAGATGAGTTCCTTTGCAGCATCGGGATTTAAGGGGCGGCCCCATACATAGCCCTGAATATAGTCACAGTTCATGTCCGTAAGTCCCTTTACCTGATCCGGTTCCTCAACTCCTTCGGAAATGACATCAAATCCCATGATGTGACCCAGTGAGATGATGCCCGCAACGTACTGCTTGGATTTATCACTTGTATTCATCTTATCGATGAATGATTTGTCTATCTTAAGCAGGCTTGCGGGAAGCTCGCTCATATAACTGAGAGATGAATAACCGGTTCCGAAATCGTCTATCGCTATCTGGATTCCCATATCGTGGATCTCCCTGATGCGGTCCATGGCTTTATCGAGAGATTCCATCATGACTGATTCGGTGATCTCAATCTCCAGCTGTTCTGTGGGAATACCGCTTTCTGACAGAAGTGTCTTTATTTCATCGATGAAATCATTTTTCATCAGATGCCGTACGGATACGTTAATACTGAGAGTGATCTTTGCTCCGGTATTTTTGATAAGATCTCCGATGAACATGGATGCTTTCTTGAATACGATACCGTCAACCTTATCGATCAGTCCCACCTCTTCGGCTACAGGGATGAACACACCGGGACTGACAAACTGTCCCTCCTGATCCTTCATTCGGGCAAGAGCTTCGAATCCGCGGAGTTTGTGTGACATATCAAACTGGGGCTGGAGCATGTAGAAAATGGTATCGTTATCTATTGCGGCACGGATTAGACCTTCCGTTTCAAGTATCTCGGCGGAACTGTGAAGCTCCTTTGAGTAGTTGACCACGTGATTGCTGCTGTTCAAGCGTTTTGCTTCATTCATAGCCATGTTGGCATATGAAACGATGTCGTTGACACTGTCCGCATCCGTGGGGAAAAGGGCATATCCGAAGCTTGCAGATACGAAGAAATCACAGTTGTTGACGGTAAACTGTTCGTTAATTGCCGCATCATAAACTGCAATGGTCTTTCTTACATCCTCTTCAGTTTTGAAGTTACGGATAATAAGTGAAAATTCATCTCCGCTGGTTCTGCCGATAAAGTCCTTTGTTCCGGAGAGTTTGTTGTCCGCAATGTTTTGATCCTTGAAGCAACTTCGATCAATACCCGGTTTCCCGCATCAAATCCCATGGTATCATTTATGGTCTTGAAGCCGTTGATGTCGATGGCGACACATGCAAAGGGCTCATTTTTTCTGACCAGTGCATTGACAATTTCATTACATGCAAATCCGTTGGGGATTCTTGTAAGGATGTCCGTGACTGCAACGGTTCTGAGTTTTTCCTGATACTTACCTATTCGTCTGTTTCCGAAATAGATGACGATCACCGCGATGAGTGCCAGAAGATTTCCGAAGATTCCGGGAAGGCTGGTGGTGTTATGTCTGAAGATGATACCTGCAAGAACTATGGGAGACTGAACCAGCAGGGCTACAACGGCAGTCCAAAAACCCCGCTTTTCGTAGAACATTGCAATGAGGATCACACAGATATTTGCCAGGGATGAAAATACTCCGGCAAAACTGTATGCAGGGAATTCCTCTCCCAACAGCCTGAAATTATATTCGGATCCCGCAACCATACTGACTATGATGTTTGCGACAAAATAAATGAAAAGCAACAGCCAGAAACCGACTTCCGGAGATTTTTTCTGGGTTGCACACAGACGTTTCAGAGTTTCTTCGATGAGTTTAGAGTTTTTTTCGTCAGGTTTTTTGATCATTTCTCCCCCTCCGTTTCTAAAGAGTGAGTGTTAATTATTTTACATAATCCGGCTGAAAAAGTCCATGAAATGGGCAAATAATTGTTTATAAAAATTTAATATTTTATTGTGGAAAATTAAAACACCGGCATCGGAAAATGACTGATGCCGGTGTTGGTCTGTATTGTCGGAAACAGAGCCCTTATTTTGCTTCGGATGTCAGGACTTCAGCACGATTCAGTGCATCGTCTATATGGGGACAGAAATTTTCTTTTCCGATGAGGGCATCAAAGCCTGATTTATGAATCACCTGAAGGGGCTGTTCGTTTACATGGGACATTACTATCTGTATGCCCTTCTTTTTACAGTCTTCGTAAAGTGTTTCGAGATTATGCATTGCGGTGGCATCCATGGCGCCGACGCTTCTCATTCTGAGCACCAGTACTTTGGTGTCGGGCTTGAAGGTGATCTGAAGGATCTTGCCTGCTGCAGCGAAGAACATGGGACCCGAGAATTCATAAACAACGGTATGCTCGGGGATCACTCTAAGGGTTATACTGTCCGGATCGTTTTCATCATCGACTTCCTTCCAGCCCTCGACTGAAGTAACGTCGCTCATTCTCTTCATGAAAAGGATGGCTGCCAGGACAATTCCAACCTCAATGGCAACTACAAGGTCGAAGATAACGGTAAGACCGAAGGTAAGAACCAGTACCAGGATATCACTCTTGGGTGATGACTTGCAGAGTTTTACGAAGCCTCTCCATCCGCTCATGTTGTAGGCTATCTGGAAAAGGATTGCGGCGATGCAGGGCATGGGAATGAGCTTTGCAAGAGGCATAAGGAAAACAACCACCAGTACAAGCATGATGGAATGAACCATTCCGGCAATGGGAGTTCGTCCCCCACTCTTGATGTTGGCAGCGGTTCTTGCTATGGCACCGGTTGCGGGGATTCCGCCGAATGCAGCGGAACCGATATTACCGATACCCTGGGCAATAAGCTCCATATTTGAACGATGCCTGGATCCTATCATGGAATCCGCAACAACTGCGGACAGCAGTGATTCAATACCTGCAAGCAGAGCAATGGTCACGGCATTCATCATCTGTGAACGGATCATTGAAAGTGAAAACAGGGATGAACCCAGGGTAAATGAAGGAAGTCCTGTTTTGATATCCTGGAATGCTTTGCCGATGGTGTTTACATCGAGATGAGCAAGTTCAACTATTGCTGCGGTAACTATGACTGCTATAAGAGATCCGGGGATCTTCTTGAAAAACATGGGCCAGATGATAAGGATTGCAAGGGCCAGAGTGCCGATGAGAACTGCCTGAAGGTTAACGGTTGAAATATTTGCGATCAGTGCTTCTATTTTCTCTGCGGTCTCGATGGGCTTTTCGCCATGCATATAAGAGATGCCGGCGAAATCCTTGATCTGTCCTATAAAGAGGGTGACAGCTATGCCCGCGGTAAAACCTGTGGTGATGGTATAGGGAATGTACTTGAGAAGATTTCCGAATCTGCAGAATCCCATGATGATAAGAAGGATGCCTGCCATGACGGTTGAAACCATAAGTCCTTCCCTGCCGTCGTGGGCTACGATGCCTGCTACAATGGTTGCAAATGCAGCGGTGGGTCCTGCAATCTGTACGCGGCTTCCGCCAAAGAAAGCAACAAGGAATCCTGCTGTTATGGCGGTATATACACCGGCTTCAGGTCCTACTCCGGAAGCTATCGCAAGTGCGATGGAAAGCGGGAGTGCGATGATGGCTACGATGATACCTGCCACTACATCTTTTGCAAACTGTGCTCCGCTGTAATTTTTCATTACCGAAAAAAGCTTTGGTTTTAACTTATCCATGTTTTTTTGCGGAAAATTTTTCCGCGTCCTCCGATCTGTTTCTACAAATTAACACGTTTAAAAAAAGCGTGTTTGATTATACCACTTTTGAAAAAAATTTTAAAAAAATTATTGACATATATTTCACATGGTATTAAAGTGCTGTTTGTAAAGCAAAGGCGCTTTGGAAAATTCCAAGGCGCATTTTCTTTTTTATAATGCATTCAGGGCAATGGCGCTCCGATTGAATCTTTTGATTTGTCGGTGCGCCGTTTTTTTATTTCAGACACCGGATGCAATATACGGAAAGGAGGAACTTACATGAATAATTCACTTAACAATTTCGGATCGCCTTTGCAGAAAGAAGAATGAGGGCACACCCTTAAAAAAATTTTGAGAGGAGAAAGTTATGGAAGAAATTTTAAGTACGTTTAACAGTGAGTTGTACGGTGTATGGTTCCTTATCGGAGCTGCACTGGTTTTCTGGATGCAGGCAGGCTTCGCAATGTGCGAGGCAGGTTTTACCAGAGCCAAGAACGCAGGTAACATTATCATGAAGAACCTGATGGACTTCTGTATCGGAACCGTTATGTGGTTCATCTGCGGTGCTTCACTCATGCTCGGTGACAACATCCTCGGAGGATTCGCCGGCGGTTTC
>JAEEGF010025929.1_pt1 | contig 13162 bp, 8 predicted proteins | sample 9134171 | NCBI WGS metagenome assembly JAEEGF01 (sample SAMN16246542, study PRJNA631951) | gut metagenome | biome: gut microbiome; feature: rumen; material: AP-attached | host: Bos | place: Iran: Karaj | collected 2018-10
TTTCCTGGAAGCCCCTTCTTACAGTCAGTTTCAAATATGTTTCCGAGTATCACCTGATCTGCCCCTAAGCTTGCTGAACTTCTCACCTCATCTATACTATGGCAGGAAACACTTATTTTAATCTTAGACTGATTTTTCATTTCCAAAATTTCTTCACTTTTTTCTTTAAGAACTTGATATGGTAAATGCAGGCCAAGATAAGAATATTTATCTTTATATTTGCACACAAGATCCATGTGGCTATGAATAAATAAAGCCACCTCTGATGAATTTAGAATTAAGATTACTTTTTCAAGTAATTCATCATATTCATCATGGCTTATGTCTTTTTCTCTAAGAATCATGGCTCTTGGTGAAAGAGCTATTACCTTTCTTATCTGGTCTAGGTAATCTCCCTCTACTAAGTGCCTGTTGGTTACGGCTATCATATTTTTATATATGTTTTTAATTGAAGCATTGCTACTCATAACATTTTTCCTTTATACATAAATATAATCGTTCAGCACAGGCTGCAATCCGCCATTTTCCATGTCATTCATCATACGGTCTATGGATCGGTTATCATTTATCTCAAACTGCTCATCGCCTGCTTTTTCATCGCTGGCAGCTTCCCTGCTTGCATCGATATGACCTGTTTCATCACTGTCATCATATTTTTCTTCGTGATCACCTATACCTGTTGATACTCCTGCAGATACCTTTGTTGCACATATCTTAGCGATACCATTTCTAAATTCTGCAGATTCCCTGCTTGATACAGTTATGCCAACGTAAGGAAGGAAAATCCTATATGCACATAAAACCTGACAGAGTTCTCTTTCTCCTACATCACGTGGATTTATCTTCTCGTTATTAACTATAGGGCGAAGTCTTGGGCAACTAAGTGAAAGCTCTGCATGTGGATACTTTCTGTTGATGTAATAAACATGAAGTGCACTTGCTAGGGCATCTCTCCTAAAATCATCAAGACCTAAAAGTGCTGAAAAGCCTGCGCCTCTCATTCCTGCTTTTAGAGCTCTCTCCTGCGCATCAAACCTGTATGGCCACACTCTCTTATGACCTAAGAGATGCAGTGTTTCATATTTATCACTGTTATAGGTTTCCTGAAAAACCGTAACATAGTCTACACCGCATTCATGCAAATACTTATATTCTTCAGTGTTTACAGGATAAATCTCTATTCCTATATTTCTAAAATACTTCTTTGCAATCTTTACGGCCTCACCAATATACTTTATATCAGAGTAATACCTGCTCTCACCGGTTAACATAAGAATTTCTTCCATGCCAGTTTGGGCTATTACTGACATTTCGTGGTCGATTTCTTCAAAGCTCAGCTTCTTACGCTTTATATTATTGTAGCAGTTGAAGCCGCAATAAACACAGTAGTTCTGGCAATAATTTGCTATGTAAAGAGGAGTAAATATATAAACTGTATTTCCAAAGTGCTGCTGTGTAAGAAGCGTTGCCTTCTCTGCCATCTGCTCTAGAAATGTCGCTGCCGCTGGTGAAAGCAGTGCCTTAAAGTCCTCGATAGAGCAGTTCTTATGACTAAGTGCTTTTACAACATCTGCAGCTGTATACTTTGAATAATCGTAAGCATTCATTGCTTCAATTACTCTATCCTTAATATCTGATTCGATTACCTCCATTCCTTCCATATATTCCATGTGGTTTGTTCTAAAGGAAGGATCCTGCTCTAGTCTATGCTTTCTACTAAGTGCTTCTTCTGGAAGCTTATCACTATCTACAAAATATATTTGATTTTCTTCGTTCATTTTAGTTTCCTTTTTACCATTCCATCTATTTTTCTTAGTATTATATTGATTAATTTCTATTTCCTAAAAATCTTTATCTAAGAAAGCCTGTAAGAGGATCAGAGGCACTGCCACCTCTGGTAAGCACACGGCCCATACCGGTTAGATATGCTGCACGTCCTGCTTCTATGGCACTCTTAAATGCTCCTGCCATAGCTGGTACATCCCCTGCTGTTGCAATGGCTGTATTTGCCATAATTGCTGCTGCACCCATTTCCATTGCCTCACATGCCTGAGATGGACGGCCTATGCCTGCATCCACGATGATAGGAAGCTCTATCTCATCGATAAGAATCTGGATAAATGCCTTAGTTTCAAGTCCTCCGTTACTTCCTATTGGGGCTGCTAATGGCATGATAGCTGCTGCGCCTGCATCTCTAAGTGCTCTAGCTACATTCAAATCCGGATACATATATGGAAGTACCACAAAGCCATCCTTTGCAAGAAGCTCTGTAGCCTTGATGGTCTCATAATTATCAGGGAGAAGATACTTAGTATCATTCATAATTTCAACCTTTACAAAATTACCGCATCCCATTTCTCTGCTTAGCTTTGCAATACGTACTGCTTCCTCTGCTGTACGCGCTCCTGAGGTGTTTGGAAGAAGAGTTACTCCCTTTGGTATGTAATCTAAGATATTCTCCTTCTGTGCTGTATTAGCGCGGCGAACAGCAAGAGTTATTATTTCCGCTCCTCCCTGCTCTACTGCTGCCTTGATGAGGTTGATATTATATTTACCCGAACCAAGAATAAATCTGCTCTTAAATTCATGTCCTCCAAGTACTAATTTATCGTTTTTCATTTCTTCTAGTATGCTCATTTGTTTCTCCTATTCTCTTATTTTCTTATTCTATTTTTGACTATCTATTTTTGTTAACCATTTAAAAAATCACTTTATCTTATTCTTTTTTGATCATCTATTTTGATGAACCAATTGAAAAATCACTTATTTTGATGAACCAATTAAAAAATCACTTACCTTTAAGGCTTGTGGTATTTTACTCAAGTCCTAATATAAGCCTAATAACCTGACCCGCCTGGTGGCCTGCAGCTACCATAACTCTCGGCGCCATAAGCCCTACTCCATCTGCAATGTCAGTTTTCTCGTCACCGCACACATAAAGCCTTTTCATCTTATGAACAGTCTTTATATCATTACATGGTCCAACTCCTGCCATTCCATTTCCCGATACTATTACTGTATTGGTAGTTTTTTCAAGTAAAGTGCCAACAAGCATAGCCTTTTGATCTGCTCTATCAAATGCCTCACATACAATCGGATAATCTTTAAAAAGCTCTGCGGCATTTTCTTCAGTTACTTTAATATGGCATGTTTGAATATCCAAATACGGATTTATATCTGATAGGATTTCCGTAATAGCCGTTGTTTTAGGCTTTCCTATATGAGATATGCCATAGGCTTGACGATTTAGATTGGTGGTATCAACCACGTCAAAATCAACTAAGAAAAGATGCCCCACTCCGGACCGTGCTAATGCTACAGCTATATTAGATCCAAGACCTCCAAGACCTGCCACAGCAACTTTTGCATTCTTTAGCTTATCCCGCATATCTTCCGGAAACCTCGAATCAAATGCTTTATCTAGTTCTTTTTTATCTATCATCAGCCGCCTCCTACAAAGGAAACAACTTCTACTGTGTCTCCATCCTTAAGTATGGTTGTCGCATACTCACTTTTAGGAAGTATATCCAGGTTTATTTCCACTGCAATTCGTGTATAATCATACCCTTTATGTGCAATGTAATCCTTTACAGTCATACCTGCTACATTTTCTTCCTCTCCGTTAATCGTTACCATGAGTTTTACCTCCTTTTGACAAAAAAAGGGCAGAGTTATCACTCAGATTCATACCCGACCAGGTGGTATGCCCCTTCATGATAGCTCTGCCATCAATCTCATTTTTATTAAGTTTTAATCATAACTACAACTACGCATTATACCACATTTATACGAAAATGAATGTAAATTTTTTATAAAAAAACATGCACTTATAATTCATCAGGTCTGAATGCTTATGCTACTGCAGCTATTCTTCTTTTTAACCACAATTTTCTGCGTAATGTAATTATCAACACTATCTACGTGAGATATTATTCCGACAAGTCTATTGTTGTTATTTGTTAGGTTATTCAGTACGCCCATAGCTAAATCAAGGCTCTCATCATCTAACGAACCAAAGCCTTCATCGATAAAGAGTGAATCAAGCGTCTGTCCACCATAACGGTTCTGGGCTATATCTGATAAACCAAGCGCAAGTGAAAGTGAGGTAAGGAACTTTTCTCCGCCCGAGAGTGAGGCTTTTGATATTATTCCTGACTGATTCATATTTTCTATTTCCACATCAAGTCCTGCTTCTGAATTCGACCTATTTACAGTAGTTTTATGCCTTAGCTGATATGCGCCCTTTGATAATATTTCTAATCTTCTATTTGCCTCTTCAAGAATTGCTACAAAGTTGGCTCCCATTACATATCTATCAAAGGATAACTTACCGCCGCTTGCATTAGCTCCCTTGGCAAGATTAGCTAACTTATTAAGCTTTATCCAGGCAGCATCAGTTTTCACAAGGTTTCTCTTTTTATCCTCTACAATGCTATATGTTTTTCTATGATTGTCAAGAAGCGCTCCTCTTTCCTTTAGGTCCTTATTGCATTCTTCTCTTTCTTCGTCAGCCTTTGCAATTTTAGCCTGTAAATCTTCAAGATCCACCTTTTCTTTGCCCTTAGTCTTTTCTTCAAGCTCGGATATTTTAACCATGGTATTTTTCTTATCGTTATCATAAGAGTTAATGTCTGCACGTGTTTCCTTGATCCACTTATCCGGCTCTGGTATATTTTTTACAACTGACTTTGCTGCTTCTTCCGTTGCAAAGCCGTTTTCTGAAAGCGCGGCTCCAAGCTTTTCCTTAGTAGAAAGAAGCTCTTTTTCATTGCTCTCCTGCTGCTTTTCCTTTTCTTCAAGAGAAGCCTTAATTCCTGAGAGCTCAGTATTCTTTTTATTGAACATTTTTAAGTGTTCATCTATTAAATCCTGAATAGCTTTTGCTTCTTCCTTCTTTTTTGCTATCTGCCTATTTGCCTCAGCTTTACTTTCATAAGTAAGCTCGGCCTTCACATTCTTTTCATCTTCCTTCCAGCCCTCTAATTCCTTCTTTTCCTTTTCTATTCCTGCCTCTAGAGATGCTATACTCTTTGAAATCTCCGCCTCCTTCTTTATTAATTCATCAAGTTGTTTATTTACTTCCTTATAACGCTTTGCGTCAGCTTCCTTTTTCTTGTATTCCTCCTGGCTATCTTTATACTCTTCGGTAAGCTTAGTCTTACAGCTTAAAATATAATCATGCGTGATGTCTTCCCATGCATGGCAATCAGTAAAAATTTCCGAAAAGCTCTTTACTGCCTGCTCTTTTAGTGTTTTAACCTCAGTTTTACAGTTCTCGTAAGCAGTATAAGCTTTAGATCTTTCTTCTTCTGCCTTTTCAAAAGCCTTCTGAGCATTCTTATATTCTTTTTCATCTACAACTTTATCGGACTTTGCAAAATTATAGACTATGCCTTTTTCTAGATGACTTCCGCACACCGGGCAATAAGAGCTTCCGCAGCTTTCAATCTCTTTTTCTACCTTATCAGCTATAAGTACTGCCTGACTCTTAAGGAAGGCTGTATAGGTTGCATCATATGCTTCTTTTCTTCTTAATGCATCCCCTTCTTTCTTCTTATATTCATCTCCTAAGCTTTTAAGTTCTTCTTCTTTTTTATATATATCACTAATTGAAGCCTCTACAGAAGAAAAAGCATCGCATTTTTTCTTTGTTTCTTCTACCTTTGCATTAAGCTTTTCCTTTTCTGCATCTGAACCTTCAAGCTTTTTACTTTCTTCTTCAAGTTTTCCCTTATTTTCTAAAAGCTCACCAGCTTCTTTCTTTTTATCTTCAAGGTCTTCTGAATCCTTTTTCTGCTTTACAATTCTATCATTTATCTTTTTAACTAACGCATCATGGTCATCATACCTTTTAAGCAAAGCCTCCATTTTACTAGTGGCTGCTTCAATTTCCTTTACCTTTTCTTTTGCTGCATCATCCTGCTTTACTACTTCCTGAGCTTTAGATACCGCCTCAGTAAGCTCTTTAAGCCTTGCTTTTCCATTTACTATTTCTTCTGCAAGGTTATTTTTCTTCTTTTCAAGACTATCACGGCTTTCTATTACACCTAAAATCTTATTTACTACAACTTCCACTTTTCCAAGCTTTAGCTTTAACTCTTCCATTTCAGCTGTTTTATTAATGAGCTCTTCTAAGTGCTGCTTTGCCTTATTTAAGGCATCTATATCTGCATTTAAGGCTTCTGCCTTTCCCTTTTCTTCGTTTAATCTAGAAAATAACTTATCCTTTTCGGTGTAGGCAGTGTTCAATAAATCATATTTTTCCTCATCAAACTTTACCAGAGCCTTTAAATTATCTAAAATTTCCGGCGCTCCATAAAGGAAGTTCTCTTCCGAAAAACCATCACTTTCAAGTGGCTCCATAAATGAATTTTCCATCTGTAGCCTTATTGCCTCTGTATAATCCCCTCGTGTTTTTGCAAGTCTGTCTCTTGCTTCAACTAAAATCTCCTGATATCTTTCATATACAGATGAATCAAAGATCTTCTTTAAGATTTCATACTTCTGACCACTTGGAGCTGTTAGAAATTCCTTAAATTCTCCCTGCGGAAGCATAATTATCTTCTTAAACTGATCCTTGGTAAGCCCGATTATTTCATTTATTTTTGCGGTAACCTTTCCAGCATCACTTACTAGCAATTCTTTTCCTTCGTACAGATTTGCCTTCACCGTGGCTTTTCCGTAGCCACCTTCTGCTACCCTGCTCTTTGGAAAATGAATCTTGCGCTCTACCTTATATGTTTTTCCGCTCTGAGAAAAGGTAAGCTCTACTACAGTATCTTCACTTTTTGGCAACTGATTGCAGTGCAGTATTTCGACAGTTTCCTTGCTATCACCTCTGTCGCTGCCACTCGCTTCTCCGTAAAGAGCAAATGACATGGCGTCAAAAATAGTGGTCTTGCCTGCTCCTATGTCACCTTCTATAAGGAAGATGCCCTGATTAAATCTTGTAAAATCTATTATCTGCTCATCCTTATAAGATATAAATCCCTTAATTTTTAACTCAATAGGTCTCATGCTTTTCCCTCCCCATCATTTTTTTCTTCTGCAAGCAGCTTATTTAACAGCTTATCCACATTCCTTTCATCATTTTCCCGAGTTGCATCGCTGTTACGAACCAGCTCTCCAAGCATATGCATAAGGGCATATTCCTCATCAGTAGGTATCATGTCTCCTGTCTGAGAACGGTAAAAATCCGAGAAAAGATCTTCTACAGCCTTTTCATTTACACTTTTTCTATCTGCGCTTGCTCCATTATTTGAGAATTCACTATAGGAGGAATCCTTGTATAAAAGTACACCTTCGCGGCTTTCTACAATCGATGCTAGGTAAGAGGCAATTTCCGGCGTAAGTCTCATGTCATTTATGACTACGCCTACATATTCTCCATTTCCTACGCCTTCTTCTACCTTCTTTATGACATTATCCTTACTATCTACTATATATCTCATCTTATGAAGTGGCTTTATTTCAACTAATTCTGTCTTTACTTCTTCGCCCTTTGCTCCAAGAGTTACTTCTACATAGCCCTTTTTATCGTGCTTTGCTTCATCAAAGTGGTAGCAAAGAGGTGTTCCTGCATATCTTACTTCCCCTCTTCCTACGCTAAAGCCTGAATGGATATGACCTAAGGCAACATATTCAAAATCATCATAAACTGTGTATTCTATCTGTCCTACGCCGCCTACCATTGTCTCCGAGCCTCCGCGTTCAACTTCAACGCCGTTATTTACTACATTCTGGTGAGATAAGATTACGTTTCTATGCGTTTTATCAATATTCTGAATTTCAAGATACTTTTTCATGGCATCTGTATAGGTTCTGATGCTATCATCATCTAAAAGACTGCTGATTCTTTCAGGGAAAATATATGGTACCAGCCAAAAAGTCACTGGCCCATTTCCATCTGGATTTTCCATGGTAAAATGCTCTATTTCCCTATTAATCTTTCCTGATACGTGGATATTCTGCTTTACTAATATAGATCTTAAGTAATCTACCTTTTCTCCGCCGTCGTGATTTCCCGCTATCATAAATACTGGTATGTCGCGGTCATCTAGCTCAGACAGAAAATTTCCCACAAGCTCCATGGCCTCTCCTGATGGATTTGACCTATCATAAACGTCTCCTGCTATTAAAACAGCATCCGGGCGCTTTTCATCGCACTTAGTCAAAAACTTTTCAACCCAATCCCTCTGATCTTCAAGCATTGATCTTCCGTATATGCTCTTTCCGATGTGAAGATCTGCAATATGATACAATATCATTTTATTAACTCCTCCTTGCATTTTTTTATTCTATAAAAATTTACTGCTTTCACTTTTTTTAAAATCCCATAATTCGATTAATATCATAATAATTGCTATGCATCTCTTCCCAGCATCCATTACAATACTTATATCTGCTATTCCACATAATTTTCTTCCCGCAATTAGAGCATTTTCTCTCTTTAAACTTGCAATTTGCGAGATAAATGCTAATCGCCTTTGAGATTATATTTTTGCTATGTATTATTTCTTTCAATGATTTTTCATCTCCAAAACGCGAACACAGCTGGTATTCAAGATCTAATGCTTTATACTTTCTTTCAGCTATCTCTAATTTATTTTCATTATTAATATGACTTATGATTGTAGTACAATAAAAAGAAACATTCCTTCCCTTGCAATAATCTATTAATACCTCTTCCCATCTATTTATAAATTCCCTATCTTTTTCATCAAAAGGAATGGTAATAGCTTCGTATATTGTTTTTTTATCTTCTGTAATTGTTTCCGCAAGATCTGCTAATATACAGAGTCTTTCCGTAGAGCTTTTCTCATATTCCTCTGATATTTTCTTTTTTTCCCATTTTTTTATGAGCACAGACAGTTTTTCATCTACATCAATAAGATTTTGAGGAAAATCAATTCTTGCTTTTTCTATTACATTTGACTTCTTATCAACTGCTTTCTTAATTTTTGCAGCCTTTGAACCTATTTCATTATCTATTCCATAAAAGCCAATATCGTATATCCCTGCTCGACCTGCTCTTCCAACAATTTGCTTAATTTCGCTTGGAGTTAACTTTCTAATTTCAGTTCCATCAAATTTAGATGCCTCCATCAAAATCACACGTTTAATTGGAAGATTCAATCCCATTCCTATGGCATCTGTAGCAACTAGTACTTCGGTTTCCCCTGAAGTAAACTTTCTTGCTTCTTCATGACGTACATCATACGGCAATGCTCCATATATTACACTGCATTTTATGCCTATCTTCTGCAATTCTGCAGCAATTGCATGTACAGTTCTTCTTGAAAAAGCTATTAATGCATCTCCTTTTTTTGCTGAATCCGGGAATATAAATGGCTGATTATCATATTCAAGTGGACAAAGTCTATCATGATGCTTCACTTCAAATTCATCGCCGCATTTCTCGATAAGCTTAATCAAGAGATCTTCCGCTTCTGGCGATGCGCAAATATGTATTTTATCTGCTTTTAATCCTAATATTGCATTTGTCCATTTTCCGCCTCTATATTCATCCCCGATCATCTGAGCTTCATCTATAACTGCGCAGGAATAATGAATACTAGTATCAAGCATTTCAATTGTCGAAGCTTGAAATTTTGCATCATCTATAAGTACTTTTTCTTCTCCTGTTACTAAATTACACTTAAGCCCCATATCTTTAAATGCCTCAAATCGTTCAAAGGCAAGCAATCTTAATGGACCAAGATATATCCCACTTCCGATTTTCACCATATCAGAGATTGCCTCATATGTCTTTCCAGAATTAGTTGGTCCAATATGAAGAATAAATTTCCTCTTAAGCTTTCTTGCTTCCGGGTAAAGATTTTCTATGACCTTTGGAATACATTTAGTAATTGATTTTTTCACAATTATATTTTTTTCCTTTTGCTTTTCAGATATTAAAATATGCTCTTTTTCTTCCATCTCAAGAGCCGTTGAGATTTCCATCACTTTTTTGCTCTTGTAAGCATAACAGGTGTATTTTTTTCCTGAGATTCTACTCTCATAAACTGCATCAGGATTTATATCATATCTTTCTAGCGCTGATTTCATGGTATTTGCTGAGACTCCAAAAAGATTTGGAAGCTCCTTTAAGCTTATACCAAATTCAATAATCTCTTTTTCATAAGTTTCTAGAGTTTGCAGATTAAGCTTTCCTACTAGCATTTCACAAATTTCAAATTTTCTAGTTTTAGTGGATATTTCAAAACCAAGCTTTTTTGCTAAACTCTGCAGTTTTGATGATTCTATTTTAATGAATGATTTAGTATCAGCTAGGATTTCAACCAATTTTCCTTTGATTTCAGTTTCAGACATCTTTACATATTCTTTTCTCTTCATTTTTCTTCTCCCTATTACTATTTTTTTGTACCTGGTATTATGTACTGTTGCTAGGTGTTTTAATCATTACTCAAAATAAAGCAATAAAAAAACGGATCCGGTAACATTATACCATCGAATCCGTATAAAAATATATACATATATATTATTTTTACAGCCTCTTTTGTAGCCAATACCTATCTATCCCCACGCGTTAATCTATCGTTTAAAGTATTGACAATGGGCTTTGTAAATGGTAAAATTATTCGGTGGTTCGTACATACGCTTATCTAAAAATGGGTAATGTATGACCTGCAAAAATTTTTAAATACTTGAAAGGCGGTGGATTTTTTGAATACAGACAGTGGCGCTAATGCGCGATGTTTATAGGCTGACCGGAGTTTTTTCCATACCTCCGGATGGCAGGAAGGAGGAATAAATGGAAAAAGACGATATCATTATGCCTGTTAACGGTTCGGATTCAGAGAAAAAAGATTTTCTTTCTGAGACCGCTGTTTCCGAAAACGCCGGCGTAAAACCTGATTATGTATCTGAAATCACAGCACTTATAAGAAGTAACGAGACGCCAAAGGTAATGCTGTATAAGCTTGAGGACTACCACTGCAGCGATATTGCCGAGGCTATGACACATTTTACTGTAAGGGACAGGCAAAAGCTTTACCGCGTATGCAGACTTGAACTTCTCGCTGATATTTTCGAATATCTCGACGAGGATAAGGCCGGTGCATTCCTGAACGAGATGGATATACACAAGGCCGCGGATGTCATATCAAAACTTGATACTGACACTGCTGTTGCAATACTGCGTCTTACCGAAAAAGATAAGCGTTCGATTATAATCGACCTGGTGGATCCTGATATCAAAAATGAAATAAAGCTTATTGCATCGTTCGACGGCGATGAAATAGGTAGCAGAATGACCACCAATTTTATCGAAATACGCGATAATATGTCTGTCAAGGAAGCAATGAACGAGCTTATAAGACAAGCTGAAGAAAACGATAACATCGCCACCTTGTTCGTTGTTGACGAAAACGGCGAATTTGACGGAGCCATAGACCTTAAGGATCTTATAACGGCTAGAAGCGGCACCCCCCTTGATAGCCTTATAGCAACATCATTCCCTTATGTTTACGCTAACGAGCAGACTTCCGATTGTATCGAAAAACTTAAAGACTATTCCGAAAGCATTATTCCGGTGCTAGACGGAAGCAATAAGCTGCTTGGAGTTATAACATCGCAGAACATAATCGAAGCCGTTGATGATGAAATGGGCGAAGATTACGTTAAGCTTGCCGGTCTTACTGCCGAAGAAGATTTGAACGAGCCCCTTTTGCAGAGTATGAAAAAGCGTTTGCCTTGGCTTCTGATCCTGCTGCTTCTCGGAATGCTTGTTTCTACTGTTGTTGGCGCATTTGAAAAGGTTGTTGCTCAGCTTACGCTAATAATGGCTTTCCAGTCGCTTATTCTTGATATGGCAGGTAACGTAGGCACACAGTCTCTTGCTGTCACTATAAGAGTCCTGACTGATGAGAACCTTACCTTCACTCAGAAACTTCGGCTCATTTCAAAGGAAACCAGAGTCGGTTTTTGCAACGGAGTGCTTCTAGGCTCTGCTTCCTTTTTGTTCATAGGACTTTACATTATGTTTATAAAAAAGAGAGCTGCGTCGTTTTCCTTTGCTGTTTCAGGCTGTATAGGCGTATCAATGATTGTTGCTATGCTTATATCAAGTGCCGTAGGAACCCTTATTCCGCTCTTCTTTAAAAAGATCAAGGTCGATCCTGCCGTTGCGTCAGGTCCCCTCATAACAACAATAAACGATCTTGTAGCGGTCATAACCTATTACGGTATGAGCTGGATACTGCTTCTAAATGTAATGAAGCTCGCATAAATCACAGATAACATCTTTTAGCTTAAGCTTAATTCTATATTAAATACTAAAAAAGCGGCCTGACGGGTTCCGTCTGACCGCTTTTTTTACTTTTCTAATAGTTTCTCAAAAGGCTTCTTGGAAGATCAGTTCTCTTCTTCACGCTTACCTGATACGATTACTGTTCCAAGTATTAATGCAATTAAACCAAAGCCTACGTAGTATCCTATTGGAGCTGTACCTGTCTTTGGAAGCCTATCATCTCCTCCAACATTTCCATTATCATCTACATCTACGTCGCCCATAGGATTATCATCATCAAAAAGATCAATGAGACCATCATCAGTTGTTGTAGTAGTTGTTACCATAACAGTTTCTTCACTTGTTGTGGTAATTTCCTGAACAGTTGTTTCCTCTGTCACTGGCTGAGTAGTTGTAATAGGCTGTGTGGTAGCTGTAGTAGCCGTTGTGGCTGTTGTAGCCGTTGTTTCTGTTGTTGCTTCTGTTGTAACAACCTGCATTGTTGTCTCAACTGTTGTTGTAACCTCTGGTGTTGTTGTTACTATTACAGGCACTGTATATGTAATTATAGGTGCTGTAAATGTTATTGGTGCTGTTGTTACAGGCTGCTGAGTTGTTGTAGGCATCTGGGTTGTTGTTGTAGTTGTACCTGTTGTAGTTGCCTGTGCTGTTGTTGTAGGTACCTGAGTTGTTGTAGTAGGCGCCTGGGTTGTTGCCTCTGTTGTCGTAGGTGCCTGGGTTGTTGATGTAGTTGTTGTAGGCTCCTGCGTTGTTGTTGTAGTTGTTGTAGGTGCCTGAGTTGTTGTTGTAGTTGTTGTAGGTGCCTGTGTTGTTGTTGTTGTTGTTGTAGGCGCCGGTGTTGTTGTTGTTGTTGTTGTTGTTGTTGGGGTCGGCGGAGGTGTTGTAGGTGTG
>JAEEGF010614278.1_pt1 | contig 13162 bp, 10 predicted proteins | sample 9134171 | NCBI WGS metagenome assembly JAEEGF01 (sample SAMN16246542, study PRJNA631951) | gut metagenome | biome: gut microbiome; feature: rumen; material: AP-attached | host: Bos | place: Iran: Karaj | collected 2018-10
ACGCCATCGCCGACGCCTACGTCGCCGCCCACGGCCCCGCGCCCATCCTACTCGCAACCGACTACCCCTCCGCCGCCACCCACATCCGCGCCCACGCCCGCCCCTCCGACCTCCTCCTCCTCAAGGCCTCCCGCGGCCTCCACCTCGAAAAGCTCGTCCCACTGCTATAGGCTGGCCACCGCCCTCCCCTAAAACCCTAGAAATTCTAGATTATCTAGAAATCCTAGAAACTAGTCTCCTCTGCCTCCCGCCCACTTCTCTGCAAACGCCTCGAAGGCGCGTTCCCCTTTTGCCTTCACCTCGGCCTCCAGCGCGCGATAGGCGGCCAGGAACTCCTTTGCGCGCTCCGTAAGGTCCGCCCCCCCGCGCGTGGCGCCGCCCCGATGCCGGACGACCATCGCGAAGCCCATCTCCCGCTCCACCCGCTGCAAGATCCGCAATGCCTTGACATAGGACAGCTCCATCGCCCGCGCCGCCTGCTGGATCGAGCCCAGCTGCCCGATCCCCTCCAGCAGCTCGCACAAGCCGCGGCCGAAGAACTCCTCGCCCGCCTCGTTGGCCAACGTCATCCGAATCCGCAGCCTCACCGCGCACCGCCTTTCCGCCGCTACCGCGCCGCCACCTCCCGCAGCAGCTCCCCCCACTCCTCCTTCGCGCGCGCCATCGCGCGCCCGCGGTGGCTCATCCGGTTCTTGATCTCTGGCCCCAGCTCCGCGAACGTCTTCGTCTCGCCTTCCGGCACGAACAGCGGATCGTAGCCGAACCCGGCCCCGCCCCGCCGCTCCGTCAGGATATGCCCCGGACAGCTCCCCGACACCGTCCGCACCGTCCCGTCCGGACTCGCCAGCGCCGCCACGCACCGGAACCGCGCCGCCCGGTTCTCCACCCCCTCCAGCTCCCGAAGCAGCTTCTCGTTGTTCTTCGCATGGTCGCACGGCTCCCCCGCAAACCTCGCCGAATACACGCCCGGCGCGCCGCCCAGCGCCTCCACCTCGAGCCCCGAGTCATCCGCCAGCGCCCACATCCCGCTGATCTTCGCGAGCTCGACCGCCTTTTTCTTCGCGTTGGCCTCGAACGTATCCCCGTCCTCCACCACGTCCGGCAGGCCGGGCACATCCGCGGCCGACACGAATTCCACCGGGAAACCCGCGAAAATCGCCGTAATCTCATCCACCTTGTGCCGGTTGTGCGTCGCCATCAGAATCTTCATCGTGTCACCTTTCGTTTGCTCGGTTGAAATCTGCCAACAAAAAAATCGCCTACTCCGTCATCCGCCGCTCCAGCCGGTTCGACAGGCTGGTCAGAATCTCATAGCTGATGGTCCCATCCAGCGCCGCGAGCTCATCCGCCCACACGCTTTCCTCCCCCTGCCGGCCGATCAGCACCACCTCGTCCCCGACCCGCACAGGCCCCCGCTTCACGGCTTCCGTCACGTCCGCGATCAGCCAGTTCATGCTCACCCGACCCGCCACCGGACACCGCACTCCGTTCACCAGCACCGGCGCCCGGTTCCCGAACGACCGCCGATAGCCGTCCGCATACCCCACCGCCAGCGTCGCCACCACCGACTCCCTCCCTGCCGCCCACGTCCCGTCATACCCGCACCGGAACCCCTCCGGCACCCGCTTCACCAGCGTCACCCGCGTCTTCCACGACAGCACCGGCTCCGTCACGAACCGCCCCCCCTCCACGCCCTTCGTCTCATACCCGTACAACGCAATCCCCACCCGCACCGCGTCATGGTCCGCCGCCCCCATCAGCAGCGCCGCGCGCGTCGCCGACGTATGCCGGAACAGCCGCCGTCCCGCCGCCGCCTCCACCGCCTCGCACGCCGCCACGAACTTCCGATGCTGCCCCTCCGCCCACTCCGGCTCCGACACCGGCTCCACCTTCGCGAAATGCATGCACGCCCCCTCCACCCGCAGCCCCGGCATCCGCGCCGCGGCCACCGCCTCCGCCGTCTGCTCCGGGCACACGAACCCGAGCCGTCCCATCCCCGTATCCAGCTTCACATGCACCCCCAGCGGCCCGCCCCCGTCCGCCAGCGCCGCCTCCGACAGCTCCCGCGCGTGCTCCTCCGACACCACCGCCGCCGTGATTTCCCACCGCCGCAGCGCCCCCACGTCCGCCGCGCCTGCCCGCCCCAGCAGAAACACCAGCTCCGCGTCCGGCACCGACTCCCGGACCTCCGCCCCTTCCGCGACATACGCCACCGCAAACTTTCTCACCCCCGCCTCCCGCAACGCCCGCGCCACCCCTTTCGCCCCATGCCCATACGCATCCGCCTTCACCACGGCGATGACGCCCTCCGCGCCCTTCCCCGTCGCCGCCCCCACCCGGCGCACGTTCTCCGCCAGACGCCCCTTGCTCACCTCCACCCACGATCCGCCGCAATACTCGCTCATGCTCTCACCTCAAAACATTGTTCCATACAATGGAAACCACTTTTCCGCCTGCCCCCCATCCTGACGGGGGGATGCATCCCCCCTCCATCCCCCGCCATCCCCTCGCCCATCCCCGCCCTAATCCTTCAGATACGGATTCTTCTTCTGCATCCGCTCCTGAAGATTGCTCCGTCCATCCCCGTCATAATCCTCCTGCGGCCCCGTCCGCGCGTCCCCCGGCGTCACATTGTATTGCAGCAGATGCTGATCCACCGCGTTCAGCTTGTCCGCCGGCTCGATCACCACCTGGTCCAGATTCACGTTCACCCCGTTGCCCTCCACCCGGAACCGCAGATACGCCGGCCCCGCCAGCCCCACCTTCGACACCTTTTTCACCAGCGAGCCATCCGGCGCATAATCCCCGCTCTCGAACTCATCCACCGTCAGCCAGTTCTCCTGGTCCGGGCTCACCTGCAGCGACATCGTCGGAGCCGTGTCCCCTTCCTCCAGCCCGCCGCTCACCCCGACATGCCACGTCACCTGGCTCACCCCCTGCGTGTTCGCATGGAAGAACAGCACCGGCTCCACCGACGTCAGCATGCCCGTTCCCGTGTACGAGAACCGCAACGCCCGCCCCTTGTCTCCGTACCGTTGGTCATCATCGCTGTCCTCCACCACGATCCGGTCCAATTGCCACTGGATGCCGCTTCCCGCCGGCTCCGTGATCTTCACCCCTGTCGTGTAGCTCGACTGCGACTGCGTGTCGAACGTCAGCGTCACCGACCCTGGCACCTGATACTCGATCACCTTCACCTCCACCGATTCCGTCGTCGAACCATACTTGTTCGTCGCCGTCACCGTGTACGTAAAGGTCTTTCCGAGGTCCGCCGCCACCGGCTTGATCGTCAGATTCCCATCCGCGATCGAATACGTCCCCGCCGGGGCCGGGCTCAGCGACGCGCTCTTCACCCCGCTCCCCGTCCGCGGAAGAATCGTCGCCGCCACCGTCATCGTGTTGCTCACCCCCACCTCCGGCACCGTCGGATCGAACGTGATCACCGGCGCCGCCTTCAGCGACGCCAAAGATCCCACGATGGTCAGCACATCCCCACCCTTGCCGAACGATCCGCACGCCGTGCTCGACGTTTGCCCGCCCCAGGCCACCAACCGCAGCCAGATCGGACCTTCCACGCTCGGCAGGCTACCCAAAGCCTGCTGCTTCGAAAAATACTGCGTCCCCGTCCTCGCCAGATCGATCGTTTCCAGGGCCGTCCATTTCGTCCGATTCGTGCTCCACGCCCAGGCCGCCGACTGAGGCCCCGACTTCGGACCGCCGAACGAGAACGTCACCGATGAGAGAGTCAGAACCGAATCCTGCGGGACCAGACACACCTCCCAGAAATCATTTCCCGACAACGCCGCCGCGTAAGACGTGGCCGCATAGTCATAGGCAGCAAAAACATCCGTGGCCGTGGTGCCGCCCGGCTTGAGCCCCGAGCCCGCCACCAGATTGCTCACCACCAGACCGCTGACCTCCGGATCGGCATTTGGATACGCCCCCTGCGCCGTATTGGCCCCATCCGCATTCCACCGGGCAATCTCCTCCTGCCCCCGCGCCTCCCCTGCGCCCCAGACTGCCATCGCACACACCGCCGCGACCACCACGAGCCCGCCGAACAACTTTCTCATCGCACCCATCCTTTCCGTGCTTCCGCCAACGCCCTTGACTATACCCTTCCCCCTCCCCCTCCCGCAACCCTCTTTTCCTCCCCCCTGCCACCAACCCGGGGGCCAGACCCTTTGCTCTTGACAAAGCGTCGGGAAAGCACTTGGGTGACAGACCCTTAGTTGTTGACAAAGCATTGCATCATTGCTAGTCCAGCTAGATTTCTAGGATTCTAGTGGGGCTAGAAAATCAAGCCCAGCTAGGGGTTCACGCCTCGGGCGTGACGGGCGGGGGTGCCGGTTTTTCCTCTGCCGCAACGGGAGGCGGCGCGGGCGGTTGCACGGGGAGCTTGGCGGAGATTTCCGCCAACAGGCGTTCGATATGCTCCTGGCGAAGGGCGGCGGCCCGGGCGGCCCCCAGGACCCAGAGCAGGGCCAGAGGCACGAAGATCGCCAGCACCGCGCACACCATGCCCACAAGGATCATCGGGGACTGCTCCAGCCGGGTGGCAAGCCCCGCCCCGCCAGCCAGACACGCCACCAGCAGCAGGCACATCAGCAAGATATGGCTGCCGCTGACGCGCACGGGGACCTCCGTCATACGAATGCTGAACCGCCCCGCTCGCCCGCCCTCGCCCTTCATCCCGGGCGGCATCTTCAGGACGGGCTTGGTCGCCTTCCGTCCCAGCTTCTTGGGCGTGGGCTTGGGCGGCATCTTGAAATCGTTCGGCTTCTTCGCCTCGTCGGGATGGACCGTGAACGCCTTCCCGCAGGCCTCGCACTCCATGCGCGCCCCCGCCTGGTCCTCCGCAACCTCGTATTCCTTTCCGCAGTGGAAGCAGCGGACCTTCATTCCACCGTGACCCACACCGCCTCGATGAGCTCGGCCTCCTTCTGCGCCCACTTCGCGTAGGCCTTCCAGACCGCTGACTCCTTGCGGTCGCACGGGAGCTTCTCCTTCACAAGGTGGTCGTAGGTGGCATCCACCGAATTGCCCGCCATCCGAATCCGTTCCGCCAACGTCCCCGAAACGCCTTCGTACACCAGCACCTCGCCGTTCTGCAGCGTGAAGCGCAAGGTCCCGTCCGACTCGTCAAAGACGATGGCAAGAAAATAGCGGCTCATTCCCACCTTGGTCCCCTCCAGTTCCGTGAGCTGCGCGGAGTCATCCGCTGTCTCGGGCGTCTCCGGGATGGACGCCAGCACCTCGTCCGCGCGATCCGGCGCGGCATCTTCGCCCGCGTCTGCGGACTCATCCGTTTCCGGCTCGGCGACCTCGCCCTCGCCCTCGTCCTCCGCAGGTTCCGCCTCCTCCTCGGACTCCTCTCCCTCCCCGGCCTTCACATCCGCCAGGAACTCGTCCGTCGCCGCCAGCAAGGCGTCATACGACGACTTGAGCTCGTCGTACTTCGTCTGCAACGCGGCGAGCTCATTGGAAATTTTGACCTTTTCGCGGATGGCCTGATCCGTCTCGCGGCGCGCATCCACGATCTGCTCCGCCGTCTCCGCGCGCGCCGACTCCGCCGCCACCTCAGCTCGTTGCCGGGCCGACCGGGCGACGACGTCCACGCGCTGTTCGGCGGACTGCACGCGCCCGCGGTACTCCTCGATTTCCGTCTGCTGGGCCGCAATCTTGCCCTGGGCCAGATCCAGCTCCGTCCGCAGATTGTCGAGAGCGCGCTGAATTTCGCGGCCCATCCCTTCGGGGCTCAGCCCATCCTTGGCCGGGGCCGCGCCTTCATCCGCCGCCGCCTCGGCAGGCGCCCCCTGAGCGTCCAGATGCAGCCCCTGCAACACCTTCAGCATCTCGTCCTTGCCCACCCGCTGCTCGTTTCCCCACATGCCCAACCCCGCCGCAGCGACCACCGCCAGCACCAGCAACACCACCAGCAACGCATTCTTCATCGCTCACTCCTCTGTTTTTGCGGCCACCGGGGCGGCCATCATCGTCAACGCCCCCGCTATAGCAGGATTCCCCCCTCACGAAAAGCGAAAAACGCCCGCGCCACGCCCCGATATGACAATCCGTCGCCGAATGTCAACATCTAAGGGTCTGTCCCTCAGTCGTGTTATCGAAACAATCGAGAGTTTCGATATGATCGATAATATCGGCGAGGCCGGGGCCCCCTTACAGCCAATCCAGCCCCAGGTCGGCCGCGCGCGGGGAATGCGTCAGCGCGCCAATCGAGATCGCGTCCGCTCCGGCCTCCGCATAGCGTTCCGCGGTCGCCGCCGTGATCCCGCCCGACGCCTCCGTCCGGCAGCGGCCCCGGCAGATCGCGACGGCCTCCCGCACTTGCTCCGGCGTGAAATTGTCCAGCAGCACCCAGTCCGGTTCCCCTGTCAGCGCCTCCCGCAGCTGCTCCAGGGTGTCCACCTCGATTTCGATCTTCACGCCCGCCGGCGACTTCTCCCGCGCCGTCCGCACCGCATCCCCGAGCGTGCCTTTCGCGCGCCCGCCCCAGAACGCCAGATGGTTGTCCTTGATCAGCACGGCGTCCCAGAGGCCCATGCGGTGGTTCGTACCGCCGCCGCACTTCACCGCGTACTTGTCCAGCCGCCGCCACCCCGGCAGCGTCTTCCGCGTATCCAGCAGCATCGTGCCATGCGGAGCCAGTTTCGCGACGAGCGCGGCGGTCTCCGTGGCGATCCCGGAAAGCCGCTGCATCACGTTCAGGGCGGTCCGCTCCCCGGCCAGCAGCGCCCGCGCCGGACCTTCCACCCGCAGCACGTCCGCCCCCTTCGCCGCCCGCGTCCCGTCCGCCGCGACCACCTCCGCCGACACCTCCCCCGCCATCCTGAAAACCTCCGCCGCGATCCCCCCCCCGCTGACCACCAGCTCCTCCCGGGCGCGGATCACCGCCCGGGCCCGCACGCCTTCGTCCACCAGCGCCAGGCTGGTCAGGTCCCCGGAGCCCACGTCCTCCGCCAGCGCGTCCCGGAGCATCCGCTCCTCCCCCGCATTCATCACAAAATCAAGCTCGCTCATCTCATTGCTCTCCACCAGACACTCACGCTCAAAAGAGGGACAGACCTTGTTTCGACCCGACTGCAATCGATTGCATTCGACAGCATTCGATTGCAATCGGCAAAAAGGGGCCGCGCCCGGCCGCCTTCATTCGTTCCCGTTCCCGGCCTCCTCCTCCGCCGCCGCATCGGCCATCTCCGCGAGGCACCCCTCGATCTCCGCCGCCGTCCGCAGCTTCAGCAGCCGTTCCGCCTGGGCCTTTGCGACGCCGACGTCGATCTGCTCCGCGGCCCGTTGCACGCGCGGAATGGCCGTCGGGTCCATCGACAGGGTACGCAGACCGATGCCCAGCAAAAACGGCAGAATCCGCGTATCCGTCGCCAGGTCGCCACAAAGCGACACGTCCTTGCCCGCCGCGTCCGCCGCCCGCACGATCCGGGCCAGGCTCCGCAGCACGGCCGGGTGATGCGGCGCGTAGAACGACGCGACCTGCTCGTTCGTCCGGTCCACCCCCAGCATGTACTGGATGAGGTCGTTCGACCCCACCGACAGGAACTCCACCTCCGCCGCGAGGTCCTCCACCACCTCCACGGCCGCCGGCAGCTCGACCATCACGCCCAAGGCCGGCAGATGCGCCGGAATCCCGGCCCGCTCCAGGGCATGGAGGCATTCCACCGTCTCGGCCTTCGCCCGCAGGAACTCGTCCACGGAGCCCACCATCGGGAACATCAGCCGCGCGTTCGCCGCGCCATGCGCCGCCCGGAGCAAGGCCCGCAGCTGCGTCCGGAAAATCTCGGGATTCCTGAACGAAAACCGCAACGCCCGCAGCCCCAGCACCGGATTCTCCTCATGCTGCGTCGGGAAATACGACAGCGCCTTGTCCCCGCCGATGTCCAGCGTGCGGAACACCACCGGATGCCCCTCCATCTGCTCGACCGCCGCCTTGTAGAACAGATACTGCTCCTCCTCCGTCGGGAACGCCGACCGCACGATGAACGGGAACTCCGTCCGGTACAGCCCCACCCCTTCCGCGTGCACCTTCTTCGCGTAGGCCAGCTCGCTCACCAGGTTCAGGTTCGCCCGCAGCGACACCCGCGTCCCGTCCCGCGTCACGGTCTGCGCCTTCACCCCCTCGCCGCCCTGCTCCCGCAGCGCCCGCTGACGCACGATCTCCATCGCGGCCAGGTCCGCCTCCTCGCCCGGGCGCACCACCAGCTCCCCCTTCTTCATGTCCAGCATCACCAGCGTATTCTCGGGAATCCGCAGCAGCCGCTCGTCCTGCGCGATCGCCAGCGGCATGTGCAGCGCCTTCGCCAGGATCGCCACATGGCTGTGCTGCCCGCCCGACAGCAGCACCAGCGCCTCCGCCCCTTCCGCCGACAGCTTCAGGATGTCCGACGGCACCAGCTCCTTCGCGATGACGATCCGCCCCCCGTAGTCCGGCATCCCCTTCGCGCCGTCCTCCCCGGAGCCCGCCGTCGCCAGGTTGCTCAGCAGGCGGTGCCCCAGGTCCTCCACGTCCAGCACCTTCTCCTTGAGCAGCGGAATCCCCGAATGCTGGAGCATGTTCTTGTAGGCCCGGATCTCCCCCAGCGCCGCATCATACGCATCCTCCCCCGCCGCGATCCGCGCCCGGATCTGACCCGAAAACGCCTCGTCCCGCAGCATCAGCACATGCGCCCCGAAGATCATCGACGCCGCGTCGTGCAGCTTCTCCTCCAGCGTCTTCTGCAAGTCGATCAGCTGCGAGTCCGTCGCCGCGAACGCCTTCTCGAAGTCCTCCGCGTCCAGCCGCCGCAGCCCCGCCGGCCGCGCCTGCTCCTCCGACAGGTAGTTCCCGATCCGCGTCGCCAGCCCCACGGCCATCTCGCCCGACGCGCCCTGCACCTTCACCCGGTGCAGGCCCGGACCGAACGAGTCCGCGCCCGCCCGCTCCGCCACCGGCGTCCCCGTCCCGCCCTTCAGCTGCAAGAACAGCGCCGCGTTTTCGATCACGCCGCCCAGCTGCGCCGCGATCACCTGCAGCGCCCGCTCGTCATTCTCCGTGAAGTAGTTCCACTGCGGGTCCATCACCACGATGACGCCCACCCCCTTCATCCGGCGCTTGATCGGAACCGCCAGAAACCCCTGATACCGCTCCTCGTACACCTCCGGAATCCGCAAGAACCGCGGATTGTCCTGCCCACGCGCCTCCCGCACCGGCTGCCCCTTCTCCAGCGCCAGCCCCGTCAGCGACTCCCCCGGACGCAGCCGCAGCTTCCCCTCCAGCCCCGGCGCCAGCCCCTGATACGCCCGCAGCACCAGCTCCCCCGTCCCAGCGTTCCACAGATAGATCGCGCACACCGCCGCCCGCATGTGCCAGGCGATCTTCGACACCGACTGCGCCAGAAACGCATCCAGCCCCCGTTCCGTGTCGAACAGCCCCACCAGCTCGCTCACGTCCCACAGCAGGGCCACCTCATCCTTCCTGAAATCGCTCATCGCACCCTATCCATCCAATCTTTCATCACACCGCCCCCCCTCACTCCCATCCCCAAATCCCGAAATCCCGAAATCCCGTCTCCTGACTTTTGACCACCGACCACCGACCTTCTGCCTGACTCCTGACTCCTGATTCCTGACTCCTAATTTTCCCCCTTGACATCCGCTTCTTTTCCTGTATCCTTGCGCCCCGTTCCAACACACTGCCCGATGGTGTAATGGTAGCACAGCAGACTCTGGATCTGTTAGTCAAGGTTCAAATCCTTGTCGGGCAACCATCCTTCTAGGCAAAAGGCCGCCCCGCAACCCGGAGCGGCCTTTCCCATTCTCATGACCGGGCCCCTACTGCAAGCGGATGGGCATGATGACATACTTGAAGCTCGTCGCGCTTCCCATCACGCCCGGCGACATGTCGTCCACCAGCTCCAGCCACACCTCGTCCTCCGTCAGCACCTTCAGCGCGTCCATCAGGAACTCCGGATTGAACGAGATCGACAGCCCCTCCCCCTCGTACTTCGCGTCGATCACGTCGCGGCCTTCGCCGATCTCCGCCTCCTGCGCCACCACCTCCAGGCGGTTCGGCGACAGGTTCAGGTTCACCCCCGCCACCTTGTCGCTCACCAGCAGCGACGTCCGGCGCAGCGCCCCCAGGAACGCCTCACGCTCCAGCGTCACCCGCACCGCGTTCGTCCGCACCGGCACCACCTGCCGGAAGTTCGGATACTTCCCTTCCATCAGCTTCGTCGCCAGCGTCACCTCCCCGAACGAGAACGCCGCCTGCCGCCCCGACGCCTTCACCTCAACCGTCCCCGTGTCCCCCAGCGGACGGACCAGCTCCGACACCGCCTTCAGCGGAACGATCATGTCCACCGGCCCCGACGGCGCCGTGTCCAGCGGCGTCTCCACCAGCGCCAGGCGCCGCGAATCCGTCGCCACCGACGCCAGCGTCCCGCCCTGGTACGACAGCAGCACCGACGACAGCAACGGCCGGCTCGCATCCTGCATCGCCGCGTACGAAACCCGCTTCAGCATCTCGCGCAGGACCTTCCGCTCCATCGAGAACGACTCCACCTGCTCGCCCAGGTCCGGCAGCGGCGGATACTCCTCCGCCGACATCCCATGCAGGCGGAACGTCGCCGACCCCGACCGGATCACCGCCTTGTCCCCCTCCCCCACCGTGACCGTCGCCACGTTCCCCGCCATCTCGCGGAACACACCCAGCAGACGCTTCGCCGGCAGCGTCGTCGCCCCGCCTTCCTCCACCTCGGCCTCCACCGCCGTGCACAGCGTCATGTCCATGTCCGTCGCCCGCAGCTGCAACTTCCCGTCCTCCGCCTGGATGAACACATTCTGGAGCAAAGGCAGCGGATTTTTTGGGTTGATGATCGCCTGCACCTGTCCCAGGGCCCCGTTCATCTTCTCTTTTTCGACCTTGAATTTCATCGCGTCATCCGCCTTTCCTGTCATAAATGTGGCTACGTCCCGGACACTCCGTTCCGTTCCCCCTATTATCCCCGCCCCCCCTCCCCCTTTCAAGTCCTTTCTCACCCCCCGGCGCGCGGAAAGCCCCCGCCCCCTTCTCCCCCGGCATGGCCCTCTCGTCCTACCCCGTCCTACTCGTCCTACCCGTCCTTCGCGTCCTTCATCTCTCCTGCCCCCAGCTCCCGCCCCCCTCAGAGATAGGCTTTTGGCTTGATCCCGTGGAGCCTGACCTTGTAGGCGAGGATGCGGGGGGTGGTGCGGAGCATCCGGGCGGCGCCGGCCATGTTGCCGCGGCTGCTCTTGAGGGCGTCGAGGATGATGTCCCGCTCGAAGGCGCCGACGCGCTGCTTGAGGGACTGCTCCGGGACGGCGCCGGAACGGCTTGTCGAACGGAGGCCGGAAGGCCCTCGGGAGCCGCCCTGGGCGGAGTCGGAGCCTTCGCGCCAGGGGGCATCCGTCGCCTCGGCGGTCTGGAGGGTCGGCGGCAGATGGTAGGGCAGGATGACCGTCCCTTCCGCGGCCAGCACGGCCTCTTCGATGACATCCTCCAGCTCGCGGACGTTCGCGGGCCAGTGATACGCCATCAGCATGTCGATCGTGGCGCTGCTGAGCCGCCGGACATCCTTGCCGTGGGCGTGGGCGTGCTCCTTCGCGAAATGGTCGGCCAGCAGCGGAATGTCCGTCCGCCGCTTCCGCAAAGGCGGAACGAAGAGGCGTCCGCCGGACAGCTCGTCCAGCAAGGCCTGCGAGAACTTGCCCTCCGCCGCCAGCCCGGCGAGGTCCGCGGCGCTCCCGACCATGATGCGGACATCCATCTTGATCCGCCGCGTCCCGCCCATCCGCTCGAATCCGCGCCCGGCGAGCACTCCGGCCAGGCGCTCCTGGGCCGCCAGCGGCAGCTCCTCGACGTCCGCCACATAGAACGTGCCCCCGGCGGCCTTCTCCAGACGCCCCACCACGCTCTTCCCCGCCGCCGCCTCGCGCCCGAACAGCTCCCCTTCCAGCTCCGATGCGGCCATCCCCGCGCACCGCAGGGTGACAAAGGGCTGTTCCGCGCGCGGCCCGTTGAAGTGGATCGCCCGCGCCAGCGTCTCCTTGCCCGTGCCGGCCTCCCCGTCGAACCACACCGCCCGCGCATGGCCAGTCAGCTCCGCCATCCGCACATACACCTCGCGCATCGCCTTCGAGTTGCCCAGGACGCGGCCGGGGCGGTAGCGTTCCGCCAGGTCCGCGCGCAGGCGGCGGTTCTCCTCGGTCAGACGGTCCTGGTCGGCCATGACCGCCCGGCGCAGCTTCGTCGCCTGGGCGATCATCGACGCCACGATCCGCAGCAGCCGCGCGTCCTGCTCCAGCTCGCCGAGCGGCTCGCAGGGCAGGTCCACGCTCAGCGCGCCGGCCACCGTGCGCTCCACCATGATCGGAACGCAAAGAAACGAGCGGTCCGGGCTCCGCCCCCGCTTCGTCTTGTCCAGGTAGTACGGCGACTCGCTGGTCTTCCGCACCACGATCGCCTTCCCCGTCGCCACGACCCGCCCCGTGATGCCTTCGCCCAGATGATACTTCCCCCGCTGCGCCTGCTGCGCGCTCAGCCCCCGGGAGGCCTCGATCAGAATCTCATCCGTGTCCTTGTGGAGCAGCGTCAGCGTGGCGAACTCCATCCCCATGTGCAGCGACAGCGCCTCCAGGATCGGATCCGCCACCTCCCGCAGGTCGATGCTATGGTCCAGCAACCGGCTGATCTCCCCCAGCAGCTCGATCTCATGCAGATGCCTCTCCCGCATCATCGCCTCCCTCTGCCTCATCCTGTCCGTGCTCCTTTCTGCCCCGCCGCGCTTTCCTCCCCTGCCCCAATCAAACATTTTTGTCCCCCCCTGTCAATCAAATCCCAAATTTGTCCTGTTTTCGCCGCCCCCCTCTCAAAATGTCGATATTATCGAAATTTTCGATATTATCGATATTATCGAAAAGGGCGTCAGAACTTGAGGCGGTAGGTGAGGACAGGGGTGGAGGAGGAGAGGGTGTCGAGGAGGGAGGAGGGGGATTCGCGGAAGGTGGCGGGGGCGAGCGGAAGGGAAAGGTCGGTGAGTCCGAACCAGAGATTGGAGACGGGGGTGCGGACTTCGAGGGTGGTGATGCCGAAGGTGGCGGGGGCGGCGGCGGAGGGGACGGGATCGGTGGCGGC
>JAEEGF011057181.1_pt1 | contig 13161 bp, 11 predicted proteins | sample 9134171 | NCBI WGS metagenome assembly JAEEGF01 (sample SAMN16246542, study PRJNA631951) | gut metagenome | biome: gut microbiome; feature: rumen; material: AP-attached | host: Bos | place: Iran: Karaj | collected 2018-10
AAGGCAGGTGATTGAGTATGAGGGCGATTGGTATTATTTTAGCAGGCGGCAGCAGTAGCAGGATGCAGGAACTGTCCAAGAGAAGAGCGGTTTGCGCAATGCCGGTGGCTGGTTTTTACAGAAGTATCGACTTCGCACTGAGCAACATGACCAACTCTCATATTCAGACAGTAGCCGTATTTACACAGTACAATGCAGGAAGTCTTAATACACACCTCAGTTCTTCAAAGTGGTGGGACTTCGGACGTAAGCAGGGAGGCTTATACGTATTCACTCCCGCAGTTAAGGCATCAGGTAATCTCTGGTACAGAGGTACAGCAGATGCCATTGCACAGAATCTTGATTTCCTTAGAAGCTGTCATGAGCCGTATGTAGTGATAACTTCAGGAGACTGCGTATACAAGATGGACTATGGCAAGCTTCTTGAGTATCACATTCAGAAGCAGGCTGACATCACAGTTGTTTGCAAGGATATGCCGGCAACAATTGACACCGAGAGATTCGGAACAGTTCGTATGAACGAGGAGAGCCGTATCGAGGAGTTCGAGGAGAAGCCGGTTGTATCAAGATCCAACACAATCTCCTGCGGTATCTACGTTATCAGAAGAAGACAGCTCATCGAGCTCATTGAGAGAGCCGAAGAGGAAGAGAGATACGACTTTGTAAGGGATATCCTTGTAAGATACAAGGATATGAAGAGAATATACGGATACAAGATCAAGGAATACTGGAGCAACATCGCTTCGGTAGAGGATTACTACAGGACCAACATGGACTTCTTAAAGCCTGAGATCCGTCAGTACTTCTTCCGCGAGTATCCGGGTATCTACACCAAGGTTTCCGACCTTCCGCCGGCTAAGTATAACGTGGGAGTAAACGTCAAGAACGGACTTATCTCCAGCGGTTGTATCATAAACGGAACCATCGAGGATTCAGTGATCTTCAAGGGTGCGTTCATCGGCAACAACTGCTACATCAAGAATTCGATCATCCTGAATGATGTTTATATCGGAGACAATTCACATATTGAGAACTGCATTGTAGAGAGCCACGGCACGATACAGGCAAACTCATATTATAAAGAAGAAAACGGAATAAAGGTAGTTGTAGAGAATAACGAAAGGTACGTCATCTAAGGTATCGTTGACCAGGTTGTAATCAAGAGGGGGTTACAATATGAAGATTACAGATATTCGTGTTAGGAAAGTTACCAAGCAGGGCAAGATGCGCGCAGTAGTTTCTGTTACTTTTGACAATGAGTTCGTTGTTCATGACATCAAGGTCATCGAGGGTGAGAGAGGTCTTTTCATCGCTATGCCCAGCAAGAAGTCTGCAGACGGTGAATATCGCGACATCGCGCACCCCATCAACTCAGACATGAGAGGCGTTCTTCAGACACAGATCCTTGAAGCTTACGACAAGGCATCTTTAGAAGAGCCTGAGGGCGAGGATGCACCTGTAGAGGGTTGACAAGCCACTTTGCAAAGTTAATAATGGGTATTAATAACAGGGGACTTAGGTTGTTACTAGGTCCCCTGATTTATGCTGGGGGATGGGATGTTTGAATTTTTAAAAGCAATATTTTCAAGGAAGAATAGAGAGGAAGACGGTAAAGTGTTCGTGATAGTGGGACTCGGAAATCCGGAGAAAAAATATTTCGGAACCAGGCATAATGTAGGATTTGATACCATTGATTACCTTTCCGATAAATACAATATCGGCCTTACGGAGACCAAGTTTAAGGCTGCTTACGGCAAGGGAAGGATTGGGAATGAGAGAGTGATTCTGGTCAAACCCCTTACCTATATGAACCTTAGCGGAGAAGCTGTGGCTCCGATATGTAACTATTTCAAAATTGATACAAAGACAAACCTTATTGTTATATCCGATGATGTGGAACTTGATGTGGGTAACCTCCGTGTTCGCCCCAAGGGAAGCGCCGGAGGACACAACGGACTTAAGAACATAATTGCTCAGCTTGGGCATGACGAGTTTTCCAGAGTCCGCGTAGGAGTTGGCAAGAAGCCCAAACAGTGGGATATGGTGGACTGGGTCCTCGGACACTTTGAGGGTGAAGATGCAGTTCTTATTAAAGAGAGTATTGAAAATGCAGCCGGTGCTGTAACATGCATTATGGAAGAAGGCGTGGACAGTGCCATGAACAGATTCAACGGAAAGAATAAATGAGAGCAATCACGACGCCCCTTTCGGAGCTGAAGGAATTTAACGAAATAAATGAGTATCTTGAAAAGCCCTTTGCCTGTGCTGAGGTGACTGGCTGCGTTGACTCGCAGAAGTTACACATCATCGACGGACTTGGAGCTGATTTCAAGTACAGGATCATTGTGACTTACTCGGATCTTCGGGCAAAAGAGATCTATGAGGATTACAAGTTTTACGACAGAAATGTCACAGTGTATCCCGCCAAGGATCTGATCTTCTATCAGGCTGATGTTCACAGCAATGAGATTGCAAGGCAGAGAATACGCTGTATGAGAAGACTCATTGAGGGAAGGCCCGTGACGGTGGTCACTACTTTTGCTGCCCTTATGGCTCCTCAGATCAAGCCGGAAGTTATTCGTGACCACATTCTGTCTTTGGACAGACACAGCGCTATTGATGTTGTGGAGATAGGCAAAAAACTTGTCACCATGGGCTATACCAGAAACTATCAGGTTGAGGCTCCGGGTGAGTTTTCGATACGTGGAGACATTGTAGATGTCTTTGATCTTACGGAAGAGAATCCTTTCAGAATCGAGCTTTGGGGTGATGAGATCGACTCCATCAGAAGCTTTGACATTCTCTCTCAGAGATCTCTTGAGAAGCTGGAGAGCGTGGATATTTATCCTGCTTCAGAGATCATTCTCGAGGATGAGGAGCTTGAGAAGGGCTTTGCCAGGATTCAGGAAGATACCGACAAGGCAGTGAAAGCCCTCAGAGATGAGTTTAAAACTGCAGAAGCACATCAGCTGAAAAAACAGACCGAGGAACTTAAGGAAGAACTTTTTGAGTTCAGGGCGGCTGTCAATCTTGAGAGCTATATCAGATATTTCTACGAAGATACGGTTACTATACAGGAGATGTTCCCCAAGGGTAAGAGCTGTATCTTTATCGACGAGCCGCAGCGCGTGCAGGAACATGCAAGGGCTGTGGAGACAGAGTTCCGTGAGAGTATGACCCACAGAGCAGAGAAGGGCTACGTACTTCCGGGACAGATGGACATTCTTTATTCCATAGACAACTGCATAGCAAGAATGGGTAACGGCAGGAGAGTCCTGGTGTCTGCTCTTGCAATGCCGGCTTCTCTAAATCTCTTTTCCCCGGAAAAGAGCTGGGACATCAAGGCGAGAAGTATAGCTGCTTACAATAACAGCTTTGACTCTCTGGTCAGCGACTTAAAGAGCTATTCCAAGAGAGGGTACAAGGTTCTTATTCTCTCAGGTTCAAGGACAAGAGCAAAGCGTATAGTTGAGGACCTTCGGGATAATCTTGTCAGTGCATTTTACAGTGAGGATCCCGGAAGGGTTCTGCAGCCCGGCGAGATCATGACATACTACGGCAGGATAATGAAGGGCTTTGAGTACCCGGACATTAAGTTTGCTGTTATTGCTGAGAGTGATATCTTCACCGAGCACACGAGGAAGAAGAAAAAGAAAAAGAGCCAGTACAGCGGCGAGAAGATTTCGGATTTCGCCGATCTTAAGATTGGTGACTACGTAGTTCATGAGGACCATGGTCTTGGTATATACAGAGGTATCGAGAAGATCGAGACCGACCATGTGGTCAAGGACTATATCAAGATAGAATACGGAGGTGGCGGAAACCTTTACGTTCTTGCTACAGGACTTTCTGTAATTCAGAAGTACGCCTCCGGTGGTGATGACGAGACTTCTCACAAGCCCAAGCTCAACAAGCTTGGAAGCGGAGACTGGAGTCACACCAAGAGCAAGGTCAGAGCTGCAGTTGAAGAGGTGGCACAGGATCTGGTTGAACTCTATGCCAAGAGGCAGCAGGCCATCGGCTATGAGTTCGGAAAAGACACAGTGTGGCAGCAGGAGTTTGAGGATGCCTTTCCTTATCAGGAGACGGAGGATCAGCTCACTGCCATCGACGATACCAAAAAAGATATGGAATCAAGCCGTATAATGGACAGACTCATCTGTGGAGATGTTGGCTTTGGCAAGACAGAAGTGGCTATCCGTGCGGCTTTCAAAGCAATACAGGACGGCAAGCAGGTGGCGGTTCTGGTACCCACCACAATCCTTGCCCAGCAGCATTACAACACCTTCTCCGAGAGAATGCGTTCATTCCCGGTGAGGGTTGATCTCATGTCCAGATTCAGGACTGCTGCGGAGCAAAAGAAGACAGTGGCTGACCTTAAGAAGGGGCTTGTAGATGTTGTCATCGGAACTCACAGACTCCTGTCCAAGGACATTGAATACAAGGATCTTGGACTTCTTATTGTGGATGAGGAACAGCGCTTTGGTGTAACCCACAAGGAAAAAATCAAGAAGATGCGTGAAACCGTCGATGTGCTGACTTTGACAGCAACACCGATTCCGAGAACCCTGCACATGAGTCTTATCGGTATCCGTGATATGAGTTTATTGGAAGAGGCACCACAAGACAGACTGCCTATTCAGACCTTTGTCAGTGAATACAATGAAGAGATTGTCAGAGAAGCCATCCTTCGTGAACTATCCAGAAATGGACAGGTTTACTACTTATATAATCGCGTCAATGATATTGCAGAAATGGCGGCGAAAATCAGCAAACTTTTGCCGGAAGCCAACGTAGCCTTTGCCCACGGCCAGATGAAGGAAAATGAACTGGAAAGAATCATGCTGGACTTCATTAATGGAGATATTGACGTACTGGTAAGCACTACCATCATCGAAACCGGTTTGGATATTCCCAATGTCAACACAATCATTGTTCACGATTCGGACAGAATGGGACTTTCTCAGCTGTATCAGCTAAGAGGACGTGTGGGCAGGGCGAAAAGAAATGCCTATGCATTCTTTATGTATCGCAAAGATAAGATATTGCAGGAAGTGGCAGAAAAGAGACTGGCGGCCATTCGCGAATTCACGGAACTGGGCAGCGGCTTTAAGATCGCCATGCGTGATTTGGAAATCCGTGGCGCCGGTAATCTCCTTGGATCTCAGCAGCATGGCCATATGGCAGCAGTGGGCTATGACTTGTACTGCAAGATGCTAAATGAAGCGGTGAAGACCTTAAAAGGCGAGGCGGAGACTCTGGATTTTGCAACTACGGTAGAAATCGATGCGGATGCTTATATCCCGCCAACCTACATCGTGAACGAAATGCAGAAACTGGATATCTACAAGCGTATTGCCAGCCTGGAGACAGAAGAAGAAATCGAAGACATGAAGGAGGAGCTTTTGGACCGTTTTGGTGAGATTCCGCATAGTGCAGCTAACCTTCTCAGAATTGCAGGTATCCGAATCAAAGCCCATCGTCTGTATGTGACGGAAATCAAAGGAAAAAACGGGGAGCTGATGCTGACCATGCGACCGGATGCAAAACTTCGGGTAGACGCCATCCCTGCTTTATTAAAAAAATATAAAAAGAAGATGACGTTACAGACAAAAGGCACCCCCTATTTCTTGCTGCATTATGTCAGAACCGGCATTATTGAAAAGGACGAAGAAAACCTGTTAAAGGCCATTGAGATGGTACTGACAGACATGACAGAAAGCTTACTTTAGCATGACAAATGGCTTAAAATAGGGCTTTTTCATACCAAAAAGATTGGTTGCAAAATTGAAATGAATTCATTATACTTAATGAGTAAAACATGCGTAGAAGACTACGTGAGAATCTTTAGGAGGATTTATTATGAAGAAAAAAGTATTAGCTCTCGTACTGACAGCTGCTATGGCTCTCTCCATGACAGCATGCGGTGCCGCTGAAACTGCTACTACAACTGCAGAGTCCGTTGTAGAAGAAGTAGCTAGCGAAGCTGCTGAAACAGTTGCTGAGGAAGTTAGCGAAGCTGCTGCAGAAGCAACAGGTGACTATGCTGACATCAAGATCGGTATGGTTACAGACGTAGGTGGCGTAAACGATGGCTCCTTCAACCAGTCTTCTTGGGAAGGCCTTCAGAGAGCTGGCGACACACTTGGATGCCAGGTTAAATACCTTGAATCCAAAACAGATGCTGACTATGCATCCAACCTTGAAACATTCATCGACGAAGAATATGACTTAATTATCGCTGTAGGTTATCAGCTTGCAGATGCTGTTAAAGCAGCAGCTACTGAGAACCCAGATCAGAAATTTGCAATCATTGATGATTCCAGCAACGCTGATCTTCCAAACGTAACATGCTTAATGTTCAAACAGGCTCAGGCTTCCTACTTAGTAGGTTATGTAGCTGGTCTTACAACAAAGAGCAACACTGTAGGTTTCGTACTTGGTATGTCCACAGCTACTATGAACGAGTTCGGTTATGGTTACTGTGCAGGTGTACTGGATGCTAACCCAGACGCTAAAATTCTTCAGCAGAACGCAAACTCTTTCGCAGATACAGCTGCTGGTAAGAGTGCTGCTACCGCTATGGTAACAGATGGCGCTGACGTTATCTTCCACGCTGCAGGTGGTACAGGTCTTGGTGTTATCGAAGGTTGTACAGATGCTAAAATCTGGGCAATCGGTGTTGACTCTGACCAGAGCGTAATCGCTCCAGAGACAATCCTTACATCCGCTATGAAGAGAGTTGATAATGCTTGCTTCGACGCTGCAAAGAACGTATGTGAAGGCAGCCTTACAAGCGGTGTTGTAACATATGACTTATCTTCTGAAGGTGTTGATATCGCTCCTACTACTACAAACATCCCTGCAGATGTACTTGAAAAAGTAAATGAGCAGAAAGCAAAGATCATTTCTGGCGAAGTTGTTGTTCCAGAAACTCAGGCTGATTTCGAAGCTAAATACGGCGACGTATACGAGTTGGATTAATCAGACTGACCTAGGTCAATAGGATTAGTAAAAGGGTACAGAAGCATTTTCTGTACCCTTTTTTTGTGGTAAAATAAGACTAGTTTTTATGAACAAATCCCAATAGAAAGTTATGGAGGGTATGCACATGGGTAGGGAGAGCCATGTAGATCTGTCTCAGACAGTGATAGCCATGCATGATATCGTGAAGAAGTTTGGCGATTTCACAGCCAATGACGGTATCAATCTAACAGTTCATAAAGGAGAGGTACATGCTATTCTCGGCGAGAATGGTGCTGGTAAATCCACTCTGATGAACGTTTTATACGGTCTATATAAACCGACCAGCGGCTACATTGAAGTGGCAGGTAAAAAAGAGAATATCGATTCTCCGGAAAAAGCCATTGAGCTTGGTATCGGTATGGTACACCAGCACTTTATGCTTGTACAGCCATTTACCGTTACAGAAAACATTATCTTAGGTATGGAGCCTACAAAGGGACTCCAGGTAGATCTGAAAAAAGCAAGAGAACAGGTTGTAGAATTATCTGAACGTTACGGCTTACAGGTGGATCCTGATGCGAAAATCGAGGACGTATCTGTAGGTATGCAGCAGCGTGTTGAAATCTTAAAGGTATTATACCGTGGTGCTGATATCCTGATTTTGGATGAGCCTACTGCTTCTTTGACACCACAGGAAATCACCGAACTGATCGAAATCATTGGGCATCTGACAGCAGACGGTAAGTCCGTCATTCTGATTACACATAAATTAAAAGAAATCAAATCTTCTGCAGATTACTGCACCATTATTCGCCAGGGTAAATACATCCAGACGGTAAAAGTGGAAGAGGTGGACGAAAACGACTTAGCATCCATGATGGTAGGCCGAAATGTCAACTTCAAGGTAGATAAAAAAGAGCAGGAGCCGGGAGAGGTAGCCTTAGAAGTATCTGATGTACATGGTAATGATTACCGTAACATCGAGATCCTGAAAGGTCTGAACTTGAAGGTTCGCAAAGGCGAAATTGTAGGCCTCGCCGGCGTAGATGGTAATGGACAGACAGAGCTTGTAGAGATTATTACAGGTCTTCGTAAAGGAACCCAGGGCTCTGTAAAAGTAGACGGCAAAGAAGTATTTAATTTATCTCCGAAGGAGATTTTCGATGCAGGTATCACCAGTATCCCTGCTGACCGTCAGAAACATGGTCTTGTATTACAGTTCTCCAATGCCGAGAACCTGATTCTGCAGAACTTTGCAACACCGGAGTACTCCAAACACGGTGTATTAAAGAAAGACGTGATTAGAGCACATGCCACAGAGATGTTTGAGAAATTCGACATCAGACCAAGAGGTAAGGAACTTGCACCAAGCGGTACTTTATCCGGTGGTAATCAGCAGAAGGTAATCATTGCCAGAGAGATTACAAATGACTCTGACGTACTGATTGCGGTAAACCCAACTCGAGGTTTGGACGTAGGTGCTATTGAGTACGTACACAAATACCTGGTAGAACAGAGAAATAAAGGCAAGGCAGTATTGCTGGTATCCTTTGAATTAGATGAAATTATGAGTCTGTCTGATCAGATCGACGTCATCTTCGATGGCAAGATCGTAGGTCGCGTACCTGGAAAGGGCGCAGACGAGAATGAACTCGGACTGATGATGGCAGGGGGTGCGAACAATGGCTAATCAAGAGAAAAAACAATCCTTTGGAGAAAAGCTTCTCCGCACCGACGTGCTTTACACATTAATTTGTATCGTAATTGGTTTCATTGTAGGTGCAATTCTTTTGGCACTGGCTGGCATTAGCCCGGCAGTTGCTTATGGCAAGCTGGTAGACGGTGTCTTCAGTAAGCCTAAATACGTGGTATGGTCCATCGTATATGCCACACCAATCATTTTAACCGGTTTGAGCGTAGCCTTCTCTTTCAAGACTGGCGTCTTCAACATCGGTGCAGAAGGACAGTTTGTAGTTGGTTCTTTAGCAGCGGTATGCGTAGGTATCTTCTGTCCGCTACCAAAGCCACTACATATTCTGCTTTGCCTTTTGGCAGCAGCTGTAGCCGGCGGACTTTGGTCCATGCTGGTAGCAATCCTGAAAGTAAAACGTGGTATTAACGAAGTACTATCCTTCATCATGTTTAACTGGATTGCATATTACTTATCCAACTATGTAGTAAACATCGAAGCCGTACATAAGACCGGTGAAGGTGAAGCAACCAAAGATATTTTGGAAACAGCGTCCATGACCTTTAAGACCGGTAATGCAGCTGTAGACAAATTCCTTGGAGGCGGTGCAAGCTACAGTATTGTATTTGCAGTATTGGCAGCTATTATCATCGCATTCATTTTGGATAAGACCACACTGGGTTACAAGTTAAAAGCCGTAGGTTTTAACAAGCATGCTGCTCAGTATGGCGGTATTAATGCAAACAAAGAAATCCTGACAGCACTTACCATTTCCGGTATGCTTGCAGGTCTTGGTGGCGCTTGTCAGCTTATGGGTATGGGTAACCGTATCAGCCAGTTCTCCTCCCAGGAGATGTATGGTTTCCAGGGTATTACAGTAGCCCTGATTGCAAGCTCCAACCCGATTGGATGTATTTTCGCAGGCCTCTTCTATGGTGCTATGAAATACGGCGGAACGAAGTTATCCCTTGTAAATGCGCCGAATGAAATCGTTAACATTATCATGGGAACCATTATCTTCTTCATTGCCATTGCACCGGCACTTAAAAAAGCGATTTTAAAAACGAGAGGAGGTAAATAAGAATGGAATTTACAAAAGATCTTGGTTTATTGATTAACGCCATGATGACTTATACACCACCTCTTCTGTTAGCAGCGTTAGGCTCTTGTTTTTCAGAGCGAAGCGGTGTAATCAACATCGGTATTGAAGGTATGATGACAATCGGTGCTTTCGTAGGTGCCGCTACAGCCCTTACCTTTGGAAATCCTTGGATTGCATTTTTGTGTGGTGGTTTGGCAGGTGCTTTGTTCGGACTGTTACATGCTATCGCATGTATCTCCTACCAGGCAGACCAGACCATTTCCGGTACCGCTATTAACTTCCTGGCACCGGGCCTTGCAGTATTCCTTTGCAAGACATTTTATGATAACTCTACAGATACACCTGCACTGCAGCCGTCTATGAAGTTACCGAAGTTTTTTGATGGTATCTTCCCGGTTGGTTCCTTTGGATATAATGCCATTTGTAACTACTCTGTAGCATACTTATCTATTCTGCTTGTACTGGTAATCTGGTTTGTATTCTATAAGACCAAATTCGGTATGAGACTTCGTGCTTGCGGTGAATCTCCGGAAGCTTGCGATACCTTAGGTATTAATGTATATGGCGTTCGCTATGTATGTGTAATCCTTTCCGGCCTTTTGGCAGGATTTGGCGGTGCATACGTTACCTTGGCAACGGTTAGCCAGTTCAGACCAATCGTAATCGTAGGTCAGGGCTTTATGGCAATCGCCGCAGTTATTTTTGGTAAGTTCAAACCTCAGGGTGCTATGTGGGCATGCCTGCTCTTTGGTCTTTGCAATGGTATCAAAGTATTGGCATCTCAGGGAAATGCAGTTTCTCCAAACCTGATTTCCATGATTCCGTACGTTGTAACGATTCTGGCACTGGTACTCTTTGTAGGTGCAGCCAGAGTTCCGGCAGCCAACGGTAGACCATTTGAAAAAGCGAAGTAATAGTTTCGAAAAGGAAAGAGTTATGTTAGATTCTAAATTATTTGATCATACTTTATTAAAGGCAGATGCTACATCTGCACAGATTGATAAGATTTGTGACGAAGCAAAACAGTATAATTTTGCTTCCGTATGTGTAAATTCTTACTACACAGCCAGAGTTCGTAAGAACTTAGAAGGTACTTCTGTTATGACTTGTACTGTAGTAGGTTTCCCTCTGGGCCAGATGTCCACCAAAGCAAAGGCAGCTGAGACCAAAATCGCCGTAGAAGACGGTGCACAGGAAATCGATATGGTAATCAACGTAGGCGCATTAAAAGAAAAAGCTTACGATGTAGTATTGGAAGATATCAAAGCAGTAAAGGCTGCATGCGGAGATGCACACTTAAAAGTCATCATTGAAACATGCCTTTTGACTGATGAAGAAAAAGTCAAAGCTTGCGAACTTTCCAAAGAAGCTAACGCAGATTTTGTTAAGACATCTACCGGTTTCTCCACAGGCGGAGCAAAACCTGAAGATGTAGCACTTATGAGAAAAACTGTAGGCGATACCATGGGCGTAAAGGCATCCGGCGGTATCCACACCACCCAGGAAGCAGAAAGTATGGTAAATGCTGGTGCAAATAGACTTGGTACCAGCGCTACCATTGCAATTATGGGTAACTAATGGCAAAACTATATTTTCGCCACGGCGCAATGGGTAGTTCCAAGACTGCCAATGCGCTGATGGTGGAGTATAACTATTATGAGCGAGGAAAAAAGGCACTTCTTCTGAAACCTCAGTTGGACAACAGAGATGGCGAAGCCATCATCAAGAGTCGAATGGGATTGCAGAAGCAGTGCCGCTTTGTTGAGGAATTTGTGCAGATGTCCGACGAGGTCATTTCTGGGTATGATTGCGTCATAGTCGACGAAGCGCAGTTCTGCAAAAAGTCAGATATCGAATTTTTTGTACATGTGGTAGATGAAGTGGGGATTCCTGTCATTTGCTACGGTCTACGTACAGATTTTAGAAGAGAGCTTTTTGAAGGCTCTATGTGGCTACTGGCTTGGGCAGATGTCATAGAAGAAATCAAGACAGTCTGCTGGTGCGGTCAGGGAGCTTGCTGCAACACCCGTATCGGAGAAGATGGAAAAGTAATCAAAGACGGAAGTCAGGTGCTTCTGGGGGCAAACGACAAGTATGTGGCTCTTTGTAGAAAGCACTACAAAGAAGAAAACATCGGACCTGGCTTAAGGGTCTAGAGAAAATGAGTAGAGTAGAATATGGTTCGAATTATCGTAACATCCGTAGCGGATATTCAAAAAGAAGAAGCCAAAAAGCTGGGGCTAAAGGTACTGCCCATTCAAATCTGGATTGATCAGACAAGCTATTTGGACGGGGAGACCATAGAGCCGGCGCAGCTGCTTTTGGCTATGCAGGAAGGCGGACATGTGATCAATACAAGACATGTACCACCGGATGAATTGGAAAAAGCTTTTTTGGAAGCGGTAGAAGCCGGAGAAGAAGTACTGTTCTTTTCTGACTCGGAACGCTACTCCAGTAATATGCTGGCCGCTGATGTGGCGAGAAGTAGCGTACTGGAGAAGTATCCGACAGCTGAGATCCAGTTATTAAATAGCAAAAATGCTTCAGCAGGATATCAGTTAATGGCCAGAAAACTTGCAAGACTTTCGTCAGAAGGCAAATCAATGAAGGAAATCTTGAAAGCGGCAAAGTATTACATGGAACACATTCACCATACATTTGTGATTTCTCCGGATGCAGGCTTTAATAATGCTAAGGGAAAACTGGCGCATTTGCTGGGTGCAGTAGGAGAGCAGCTGGATGTGAAGTATGCATTTGCTTTTAATCCGGAAGGAGAAGCAGAGCAGCTGATTCCATTATCTATTTCCGGAAACCGTCATGTAGAAGAATGGCTCTTGGAATCCATCAAAGAAAAATACGGTGATTTGAAAAACCAGGAAGTCGTGTTCGTCCATGGGATCAATACAAAGGTGGATGAGACGCTTTTGGAGAAGGTGGAAAAACAGTTAAAACCCAGAATAATCCATGCAGGGGTGGCAGGATGTGCTGTAAGCGCCAATACCGGAACGGATTTTTTGGCAGGAGCCTATTTAGATGCTCTTGACATTTTCGAATAGATGACCGATAATCGAAAAGAACTGAATACTTATACGAAAAGCGATGACGAAGACAGTAGATAGGATGAGAAAGGCCTAGCGAGTCGGTGATGGTGAAAGACCGATGCGAGTATGATTCTATTGAATATCACTTCCAAGCTGCAAATCGAAAGAATACAAGTAGAGGATGCCGCAGACCTGCGTTAAAGGCAACTGTATGAAGCCCATTGGGAAAGTACAGAGCTGTATAAGGTGGTAACGAAACTATAAGCTTCGTCCTTTACAGGACGGAGCTTTTTTTATTGCTTTAGAGAAAGGGAGAACGCCATGTATCAAAAAGTAGACAAAAACTCGACCTTCGTGGACAG
>JAEEGF011165182.1_pt1 | contig 13161 bp, 16 predicted proteins | sample 9134171 | NCBI WGS metagenome assembly JAEEGF01 (sample SAMN16246542, study PRJNA631951) | gut metagenome | biome: gut microbiome; feature: rumen; material: AP-attached | host: Bos | place: Iran: Karaj | collected 2018-10
AATGGCAATAAGAATTGTTGGAGTAGATTTGCCCCAGAATAAGCGTGGCGAAATCGCATTGACTTATATCTATGGTATAGGTCGAAGTAGTTCAGCAAAGATATTGGATAAGGCAGGTGTCAGCCGTGACTTGAAGGTCAATGAGTGGAGTGACGACCAGGCAGCCAAGATCCGTGAAATTATCGGCGCTGAATTCAAAGTGGAAGGTGATCTCCGTAGTGAGATCCAGTTGAATATCAAGCGACTGATGGATATTGGTTGCTATCGTGGTGTACGTCACCGTCACGGTCTTCCGGTTCGCGGTCAGAGCACAAAGAATAATGCTCGTACCCGTAAAGGAAAGAAGAAGACTGTTGCTAACAAGAAGAAGGCCACGAAGTAATTCTAAAATTAAAAAATTAGAGGATTAAAAAAGTCTAAGAATTATGGCAAAGAAAACAGTTACTTCTAAGAAGAGAAACGTGCGCGTGACCGCGATGGGTCAGTTGCATGTACACAGTTCTTTCAACAATATCATCGTTACCCTGACCAATGATGAAGGACAGGCTATCTCCTGGTCTTCTGCTGGTAAGATGGGTTTCCGTGGTTCTAAGAAGAATACCCCGTATGCTGCTCAGATGGCAGCTGAAGACTGCGCAAAGGTTGCTTTCGATCTGGGTCTGCGTAAGGTGAAGGCTTATGTGAAGGGTCCCGGTAATGGCCGCGAGTCTGCTATCCGTGCCGTACATGGTGCCGGTATTGAGGTTATCGAGATTGTTGACGTTACGCCGCTGCCACACAATGGCTGTCGTCCCCCGAAGCGTCGTCGTGTATAAATAGTAACGATAAACGATCTATCGTAATAACGTAATAACGAATTTATTTTATAAGAAATATGGCAAGATATATTGGACCGAAATCAAAAATTGCCCGCCGTTTTGGTGAAGCCATCTACGGACCGGACAAAGTTTTGTCCAGGAGAAACTTCCCTCCTGGACAGCATGGCAACAACCGCCGCCGCAAGCAGTCAGAGTATGCAGTCATGCTGGCAGAGAAGCAGAAGGCCAAGTACACTTATGGTGTGCTGGAGCGCCAGTTCCGTAACATGTTTGAGAAGGCTGCCAAGGCTGACGGTATCACCGGTGAGGTTTTGCTTCAGCTGCTGGAGAGCCGACTCGACAACGTTGTCTTCCGTCTTGGTATTGCTCCCACCCGCGCTGCTGCTCGTCAGCTCGTTGGACACAAGCATATCACTGTTGATGGTCAGGTAGTTAACATCCCGTCTTACTCTGTGAAGCCTGGACAGATTGTTGCTGTACGCGAGAAGTCAAAATCGCTCGAGGTCATCGAGGCAGCACTTGCAGGTTTCAACCATAGCAAGTACCCTTGGATTGAGTGGGACGACAATGCTAAGGGTGGCAAGTTCCTGCACATGCCCGAGCGTGCCGACATCCCTGAGAACATTAAGGAGCAGTTAATCGTTGAGTTGTACTCTAAAAACTAAAAATCATTAAGTTAATGGCGATATTAGCATTTCAAAAACCTGATAAAGTCGTAATGTTGGAAAGCAGCGACAAGTTCGGCAAGTTCGAATTCCGTCCGCTGGAACCGGGCTTTGGCGTAACTGTCGGCAATGCCCTTCGCCGCATTCTTCTTTCATCACTCGAGGGCTATGCCATCAACACCATCCGCATTGCGGGTGTTGAGCATGAGTTCTCATCTGTACCTGGTGTAAAGGAAGATGTGACCAACATTATCCTGAACCTTAAGCAAGTGAGGTTCAAGCAGCAAGTGGAAGAATTCGAGAACGAGAAAGTCTCCATCACCGTCGAGAATTCTACCGAATTCAAAGCCGGTGACATCGGCAAGTATCTGACTGGATTTGAGGTGCTGAATCCCGATTTGGTGATTTGTCATTTAGATTCCAAGGCTACGATGCAGATTGATTTGACTATCAACAAAGGTCGCGGATATGTTCCCGCTGATGAAAATCGCGAGTTCTGCACCGATGTGAATGTCATTGCAATCGACTCCATCTATACCCCCATCCGTAACGTCAAGTTCTCGGTAGAGCCCTATCGTGTCGAGCAGAAGACCGACTACGATAAACTCGTGCTGGAGGTGACGACGGACGGTTCCATACACCCGAAGGACGCTTTGAAGGAAGCAGCCAAGATACTCATCTATCACTTCATGCTCTTCTCTGATGAGAAGATTACCCTTGAGAACACTGATGTTGAGGGTAATCAGGAGTTTGACGAGGAAATCCTGCATATGCGCCAGCTGTTGAAGACGAAGCTTGTTGACATGAACCTCTCTGTTCGTGCTCTGAACTGTCTGAAGGCTGCCGATGTTGAGACGCTTGGTGATCTGGTGCAGTTCAACAAGACTGACCTCCTTAAGTTCCGTAACTTCGGTAAGAAATCGCTCACTGAGCTTGATGATTTGCTCGAGAGTCTGAATCTGTCGTTTGGAACCGATATTTCAAAGTACAAACTGGACAAGGAATAATTGTCAAAGGCAATTAGGATCTGCCCATTAAAAGAAACAAGTAAAAATGAGACATAATAAGAAATTCAACCATCTCGGTCGTACTGCTGATCATCGCGCTGCCTTGCTTGCCAACCAGGCCATTTCGTTGATCATGCACAAAAGAATCACTACGACCCTGGCCAAGGCAAAGGCCCTCAAGAAGTACGTCGAGCCTCTTATCACGAAGGCTAAGGACGACTCTACCAATTCACGCCGTGTAGTGTTCAGCTATCTGCAGAACAAGGAAGCCATCAAGGAACTTTTTGGTCCTGTGGCAGAGAAAGTGGGCGATCGTCCCGGCGGCTATACCCGTATCATCAAGCTTGGCAACCGTATTGGTGACGCAGCTCAGATTTGCTTCATTGAACTCGTAGATTTCGATCCTGAGATGGCCAAGGATGGCGGAAAGAAGAAGACCCGTCGTTCACGCCGTTCTTCTGGCGCTAAGGCTGAGGCTGCTCCTGCCGCTGAGGCTCCTGCTGCTGAGGAGGCAAAGGCTGAGGCTCCTGCCGAGGAGGCAAAGGCTGAATAAGATTCCACCGAATCCAATCACACCTTATAGAAAAAATCCCGTACCCAGTGAGTGGTGCGGGATTTTTTTGCGATTACATACAATCAGCCTCTATAAGGTGATTATCGGCCTGTAGGGCCAGCAGATGTCAGCCCTTATTCGTGTTCAGAGATTTGTCTCTACGTGAATACCATAGTTCTGTTTTACCTCGCTCATCACGAAGGTGCTCTCGATAGAGGCAAGGCTTTCTATTTCCCCCAGTTTGTTGATGACAAATTCCTGATACTGTTTCATGTCTCTTGCACGTACCTTTAACAGATAATCGTACGAGCCCGAAGTGTTGTAGCATTCCGTCACTTCAGGAATGCGCTGTATGCGACGCACAAAAGAATCGGCTATCTCGTGGTTGATCTGTTTGAGCTTGACCTTACAGAACACCTGTAGCCCCAGACCAAGTTTTTCAGGGTCAAGCACAGCAATATACTTCTTTATATAACCTTTCTTTTCCAGGCGCTTCTGTCGTTCGAAAACGGGTGTAGGGGTCAGATGAACGGCGTCAGCCAGCTCTTTTGTGGTTAATTTCGCGTTTTTTTGCAGCGTTTTTAGTATCTGCAGGTCTGTTTCATCAAGTATTTCTGCCATATTATTAGAGTTTTATTCTGTTAGGGTACCATTTGAGAGTCCTATTTAGATGGATTTTCTTTTAACTCTGCAAAATTAGGTATATTTTCTGAATTATGCAAGAAATTTGGTAGATATTTCTAAACTTCTTACCTTTGCACCGTCAAACAAACCAATTGTTGGTTAATGACAAAATAAAAGAATTTGAAACAAGACAAAATAATATATTAACAAACAAAAAAAGAAAGGATAAGATTATGAGTACAAAGAAAAATTTCCGCTTTGAGACATTACAGCTTCATGTTGGCCAGGAGCAGGCTGATCCCGCAACCGATGCACGCGCAGTGCCTATCTATCAGACCACAAGCTATGTGTTCCACAATTCTCAGCACGCTGCCGACCGTTTCGGACTCCGCGATGCAGGTAATATCTATGGTCGTCTGACCAACTCCACGCAGGGCGTGTTCGAGGACCGTGTTGCAGCACTCGAGGGTGGTGTGGCAGGTTTGGCTGTGGCTTCTGGTGCAGCCGCCATTACCTACGCCCTACAGAATATAGCACAAGCCGGTGACCATATTGTAGCAGCCGATAACCTCTACGGTGGTTCTTACAATCTGATTACCCATACGCTGGCGACACAAGGCATCACCAATACCATTATCAACGTGAACGACCTTGAAGCCCTCGAGGCCGCCATTCAACCCAACACAAAAGTAGTATATGCCGAGACTTTCGGCAACCCCAACTCTGATGTACTCGACCTCGAGGGTGTGGCCGCAGTAGCTCACAAGCATGGTATTCCGTTTATCGTCGACAACACCTTCGGTACGCCTTATCTCATCCGTCCACTGGAGCATGGAGCAGACATCGTGGTGCATTCGGCTACGAAGTTTCTGGGTGGTCATGGTTCAAGCCTCGGTGGTGTCATCGTTGATGGAGGCAAGTTTGACTGGAAGGCCAACCCTGACAAATTCCCCACACTCGCCAAGCCCGATCCCTCTTATCACGGCATCGTGTTTGCTGATGCTGTAGGTGCTGCGGCTTATGTGACCCGCATCCGTGCCGTGATCCTGCGCGATACAGGTGCTGCCATCTCGCCTTTCAACGCGTTCATCCTCTTGCAGGGTGTCGAGACTTTGAGTCTGCGTGTGGAGCGTCATGTCGAGAATGCCTTGAAGGTGGTTGATTTCCTCGCCAGTCATCCAAAGGTGGCCAAGGTGAACCATCCTGCCCTTGAGAGCCATCATGACCATCAGCTCTATCAGAAATACTTCCCCAACGGTGGTGCCTCTATCTTCACGTTCGAAATAAAAGGAGGACAGGAAGAAGCCTGGAAGTTCATCGATGCTTTGCAGATATTCTCGCTGTTGGCCAATGTGGCTGATGTGAAGAGTCTGGTGATCCATCCTTATACCACCACTCACTCACAGCTTTCGCCTGAGGAACTGGCTGAGCAGCACATCACGCCCTCGACCATCCGTCTGAGCATCGGCACAGAGCACATCGATGACATCATTGACGACCTGTCGCAGGCTTTCGACAAGATTTAAAAGGGGACTACGAATTTCACGAATTTCACGAATTATTGTCATGCGCAGTCAAAATTCGTGAAATTCGCGAAATTCGTAGTAAATAAATTAAAATTAGTTCGTAACTTTGCACCAAGAAACTAAACGACATGGGAAAGTATATCTTAGCCGATAATCAGGAACTGACGCGGTTCGCGCTAGAGAGTCTGATCCGTTTGAAGGGCGAGAACGACATCTTCAGAGCAAGCGATAAGGTTGGACTCGTTCAATTGTTGAAGGAGCACGAGAGTGCTGTCGTGCTACTCGACTATACGCTGTTCGACTTTGCTGATGAAGATCAGCTCTTGATTGTTGCTGAGCGTTTTGCCTTGTCGGAGTGGATCCTCATCAGCGACGAGCTCACCCCTCAGTTCCTGCGTCGTGTGGTCTATGCTTCCCACCAGTTCAGCATCGTTTTCAAGGATGGTCCATTGAAGGATGTCCGCGATGCCCTCGATGCTGTCAGCCGTCATAACCGGCACATCAGCCAGCGGGCGTTGGAGGTGATTATCAACCACCAGCAGGAAGAAGAGAACCAGCCTAGCATCCTCACTGAGACAGAAACGGAAATCGTTAGGGCCATTGCCCAGGGTAAGACCACCAAGGAGATTGCCAACGAGCGTTTCTCAAGTGTTCACACCATCACCACGCATCGTAAGAACATCTTCCGTAAACTGGGTGTCAACACGGCTCACGAGGTGATCAAATATGCTCTGCGAGCAGGCCTGGTAGACTCGTCAGAATTCTATATATAAAGGAAATCAGGAAATATATCTGGCATCATCCAAAGCGCTATTCCTTTTGTCAAGTAACCTGCAATATTCCACCTTCATCTTCTCTGGCAGAAATGATTGGCTGATAAGTTCTTTCCATTTAGGAAGGTATGTCTTCATTTTTTCTGTCATCTTCTCTGATCTGGCAATAGAAATACCGCTTTCAACGAAAGCTGTCATGAAAGTATTGCGATCAAATCCACTTTTTTCACCTCCCACAGAAAAGCTCATCGCCATTTCCTCAGTATCGGCAGGGGCTGGGATGAAAATCCACCTGACCTTCTTCCAATTCATGATAGCAATACAGACATTTACTCATGTTCCAATGGTCTTACACTAATATTCCCTATGCAGTCTTTGCAACAAGCCATCAGAGTGACATCCTGTCCCGAGGATCAATTTTCCAAGATGTGGATGCAATATCCAAGAGCCAGCCTTCAGGGATGAGCTTGTTGTCCTCCAGCTCCTCTACAAAGTCCTTGATTGATTCCTTAAACCATATCAGCGCACCTTTGATAATCCACTTGATGCCAAAGCCTTCCGGATCAGTTTCCCACCAACAGGAATAAACTCCACAGCAGTCCCAGGTCCGCTATGCAAGGCATCTCTGATAAATCCTCGCTTCTCTCTACCCACTACGACATTACCGCAGTTAGTACATTCTTGGATGTATTTTTGTTTCATGTTCTATTTTTATTATACTCACGTGAATAAGTGGTCTTTTATTGCAAAAAGCAAGGAAATAATGAAAATAGTTATGAAATAATTTGGATAGTAACTAGATAATAGTTACATTTGCATCCAAATTCCAGTTACAAATGGGCACAAAAGAAAAATTAAGAAACCGTTTCCTAAAGATGCCATCGGATTTCACTTTCGATGAGATGCAACGATTACTGGAAGGATATGGTTACGAAAAGAGCAATAAGGGGAATACCTCAGGATCACGACTGATATTCAAGAATGGTAACAAGCGCCCCATTATGCTCCATCAGCCGCATCCTGGCAATATCGTAAAGGACTATGCCATGAAACAGGTGTTTGAAGATTTGAAAGAAGCAGGTTTTATAAAAGAAGAGGATTGATTATGAATACAATGACTTATAAAGGCTATTTGGGCTCTGTAGCCTATAGCGAGAAAGATCAGGTGTTTTTCGGTAAGATTGAAGGCATCAATGGTTTGGTAAATTTTGAGGGTGAAAGTGTGAAAGAACTCACTGAAGCCTTTCACGAGGCTGTCGACGATTATTTGGCTTATTGCGATGATGAAGGTATTGAGCCTGATAAGAGTTATACGGGAGTCCTCAATGTACGTCTGACACCATCTGTTCATCGACAGATAGCGATGTTAGCCCGCCAGGCAGGATTAACCATCAATGCATACATCAAGGACACTTTAGAGAAAAGAATCAAGACTGCAGCGATTTTGTAATACAGATCGATAGTCATGGGACAGGCCCTGAGTATAGACTCATTGAGGATTCTTCTGAGTTCAAAGCTACTGACAGGACGCTAGAAATCGAGAGATTTCTCCATGCGCACTATCCTATAATCCTTAATGCGATGCGTACACGGCCAACGCTTATGCTGGCAGATATGAAAGAAGTGACAGGCATCAGTATTGCTGCCATTCAAAAACTGCTCGACCAGCTGATTCTGAAGAAGTACGTTGAACGTGGAGAAAAAGATGGTAGTTGGAGAGTGTTTGTGACTCTGTAAGAATATAGTCGCGGGAACGGGCATACTGTCCCCCTCTATGACTACTGTAACTATGACTACCAGACAGAAGCCTCTAAAGATCATGGGACAGGTTTTTGATTCTGAGAATTTACGAATCAAAAACCTGTCCCTGATTGTTTATGAGAAATAACGAATCAAAAACCTGTCCCTGATTGTTTAGAATTTCATAATCAGATATTGGTAGGGCTCAAGGGCCATGGTTTCCTTCAGCGTGATATCTTGATCCGTCATTTCATCTTTTGTCTGATGGTCCACCCATTCTTTTGGGATGTTGGCAGTCTTCTGTCCGTTGCGCACATTGACAAGAATGAGGAAACGCTCTTCACCATCAGATTTCTCGAATATAAAGACATCAGGATCCTCATAAGCCTTCATCTGTCCTTTGCGGAGGGATGGATATTCGTTATAGAGACTGATAAGCTCCTTATATTCTTTATAGATGTTGGGGTTGGCAGTCCAGTCTACGGCGACATACTTGAAGAAGTTGATGGGATCAGGGTATTCCACTTCCTGTGAGCCATAGATAAGCGCACCTCCATGAGGGAAGATGGAGGCGACGTAAGCAGCCATCGCCCCACGTTCATTGGTGAACTCCACGCAGGGAGCCGCCTCTGTGGCGTGATCGTGGTTGGTGGTGAAACGCATCTTGACCTTACCAGCGGGCAGACTGTCGTATTCTGCTTTGTCGGCCTTGATCAGGTCGGAAGCAGGAGCACCCTTCCACACTTTCACCAGTTCGTCCTTATAGTCCCAGCCGTAGTTCATGTCAAAGCCTCCAATGGTGAAGTTGTCTACGTTCTTACCCTCTGCCAGCATCACGATCTTGCGCTCTCCAGCGGCAGCTCTCAGCTGGTCGATAGCATCCTTCCAAAAATCAGCAGGCACACCGTCGGCCACGTCGCAACGGAAACCGTCGATGCCTATCTCGACAATCCAGAACTTCATGGCATCGATCATGGCCTCGCGCATGTCCTTGTTGTCATAATTGAGGTCGGCCACATCCTCCCAGTTCCAGGGCTGCGGACAAATAATCGTGTCAGCCTTCTCGTCACGGGTGTACCATTCGGGGTGCTCTTTGATCCAGGGATGATCCCACGCCGTATGGTTGGCCACCCAGTCCAGGATAATACCCATACCATGATCGTGACATATCCTGGTGAGGTTCTTGAAATCATCAATAGTACCGAATTCTGGCGCGATGGCCTTGTAGTCACTGATGCAGTAAGGGGAGTTCTTACCCTTCTCGACACCAATGGGGTAAATGGGCATTACCCACATCATGTTGACGCCCAGTTCGCGTATAGAGTCAATGCGTGCTGCAACGGCATTCAGCGACTTCTCAGGGGCGAAGACGCGAGGATTCACCTGATACATGGCAATATCCTCGACGGCAGGCAGGTTAAACACTTCGTTCTTCACTTCTTTGCCGGGTTTGCAGGCTGCCAGTAGAAGAACCAGACAGATGAAAGACAGGATTTTCCTCATAATTGTTTTTTTAGGGTTGTTTATTGTCAGTGCAAAGATACGACAAAAATCCTGCAATCTCGCTGATTATCATAAAAACTTTATGTTACACCGCGCAATCGTTTGCTTGCGCGGGGCAAGAGAGGACACACGGGGGCGGGAGTGCTGAAACGTGAGATTAATAACCTTGGTCCTAAACTTAGTCAAACAGGCCTTTGGGGGGCCTATTGGTCTTCTTCATGTGGCAATTCTTTCTTCGTCGTTCAGTGCCATTATAATACAATAGCGTCTTGTTCTACATTATGATAGAAAGGAGTGATTTTACTTTGCTCCCATTCTTTCTTAGTGTACATGATAGGATTGGTCTCAGCGCCAAGCTCCCAACCTAATTTTGTAAGAGGATATGTAATTGTGTAATAGTCATCTGGCAGTAACTTATCCTTATCCATAACGATCAAAATATCTCAGTCAGAGCCACGATGCGCATCTCCACGGGCTTGTGATGACCCATAAAGTCTTGCTGTTGCATTTGGTGGCAATACCTGCACCAGTGATTTGCGAATACTATCTAATACCCTCTTATTCATCTTGGTTGCAAAGATAGAGTATTCTTTGTATAGGTCCAAATAATTGAGAAGTTTTTATCAATTATCACACTTTAAATGCCACGTTTACATTCACTTCGTCGAAGGTGATATCTAACAGCTCTATTTTATCCAGCATGCCTTCTATTTGGTCAATCTGGTCTAAGTGAATCAGCAGCTTGTTGTCCTCCAGCTCCTCGACAAAGTCCTTGATTGTTTCCTTAAACCATATCAGCGCACCTTTGATAATCCACTCGATGCCAAAGCCCGCCTGATATGACAATGAGATATCATTTCCTGCCACCTGATCAACAGAAATGTTGATGGTCGCATCCTTGATCACCACCTTCTTTGTGACACTCATAGTTTTCTCATCGACAAACCCCAACTGAACCTCCTGGTTGTACTTCTTCATCACAAATGCCTCCAGTTCCTTGAAAGGTATTTGTAACCTCATAGCCATTCCGATTGATTCCTGTTGCTTCATAACCATCGTACGTTTGCTTATATTCGGCTTCTTGGTTTCTGACTTGTTCAGCGTAGCCAAATCCTTCACCTTTGTAACGTAGTCGGCTATCATCTGTTTATAATCCGATTCACTCAGAGGGTGCGTCTCAGTCCATGCTTTTCCGCACTTGGGGCATTCGTATTCAACCTGGATATCCTTGTATATCCACTTCTCCAGTTCATCGCCCCACTTCTCCATATCAGTTCGCAAGAGGCGCAAGACGATTTCCTTCGAAGCCTTCCATATCAGTTTCCCACCAACAGGAATAAACTCCACAGCAGTCCCAGGTCCGCCATGCAAGGCCTCTCTGACAAACCCACGCTTCTCTCTTCCAACTACGACATTACCGCAGTTAGTGCATTCTTGGATGTATCTTTGTTTCATGTTCTATTTATAAAAGTGAAAAACGCAACCCAAATACAGATTGCGTTTCTCACATACAAATCTAAGCTAAACTCCTTTTTGACGGAAGTTAATAATCATGATAACTGCAGGAACAGTAATACGATATGCAGGGCCACTAAGATCCTTGATTAACCAGCCCCACATAAAAGCATTGATAGCGGGTATAGCTAAACCTACCAAACGTGGTAGTCCTACACGAGCTGCAACAACGGCTACCTGAGCAGCTGCTGCACCAGCAACACCAGCAACAGCTCCTGGAACGACGGCACTATATACAATTTCAGTCATTTTACTATACAGTGTTGGAGATGTACTTTTTTGAAGAATGCTATCTATTATTTGATCTCTATTTTCTTCACCAGTGAAACTTACCCCAAGTTCATCAGCAATCCCCAATATTTCTTCGTCAGAAGCTTTCTGGAGTGTTTCTTCAATAATGGATTGTATTAAATGATACTCTATTCTTTCCGTGGAAGAAGTTTTGTTATAGCTGACGTTTTTCTTGTCGCATACATCCATTAGTATTTCTCTGTAAGGTACGCCAGGATGTTTTCCAAAGATTTCCCTGACAGCAGACGCAATGGTGTCAGCGCCATAGCATTGGAGTTCTAAAACAATATCATTAACTGCATTCCTTAGGTTATTAGGATAGTTTTCCATATATACCTTTTTCCCTGACAGTTTTTCATTCCAACGTTTCTTTCCGTCTTTGTCAAACACCAACAAATCGGCCAAAACCTTCAAATCTTCATTTGAACAATTCTTTAAGAACGCCAAATCTTTGTCTTCTAAATAGTTGCCCATGATGTTATAGTTTTAAATGGATTTATTTATTTCACTAATAATTTGTGCAGATTCATTGGTAAGTTTACCATCCTCGTTAAGTATTGGCGTATCAATAATTGCCTTGATAGTACCAGCAAGCGAGAGTGCTCCTGCTACAGCTTTCTTTTCCTCAATATTGAATAATAAATAGTCTGCTCCATGATTCTTAATAGCTGATTCCATCAGGTCTAATAGAGGATTAAACATATTCGATAATCTTTCCAACAATTCAATGAACAAGTAACAACGTTTGTGTATCGCAATGCATACATCACTTGCAGCATTTAATTCTGCTTCTGTTTTACGTGCTGTAGCTAAATTAGCTAATGCTTTCTCCTTTTCTGTATTTGCTTTTGCGCCAACAATTAAGCCCATGATAGCCAATGCTGGCCCTGCAACAATACCACCAAGAACCATAGTTCCACCAGCAATGCCCAAACCACCAGCAGCTAATGAACCTCCACCAAAAAATGCTAGAGTCGCATTGGTCGCAGCTGCACCACTAAGATTTGCTATTAGTGTTCCTGTTGATGCTGCTGCAAAATGTCCTGCTGCTCCCCATGCACCAAAAGCGGTAATAGCACCACCAAGTGTACCACTTGAAACTCCACCTAAGACGGAAGTAGCAAAATTGCTCATCTCTTTAAGTTCGTCAAACGATTGCTTGTCCATTTTAAACTTATTGAGTTCCTGCAACCCAACAGAATTCTCAATTTCTATATTACGCAATTGCTCGAAAGATTTGGCAAAGCGATTAATGCCTTTGTCTAAAATTACTAGTTTCTGAGTTCCAAGTTTCTCAATGGCGTCACGACTTGAAAGTCTGCTTGTGTTCAGTCGCCATTTTGCGTTCTTAATAATAGAATTAGCATCTTTGTTAGTGCTATTCGCTTTTTTGATGTCAATACCGGCTTTTATTGATTTACCGATACCAAAAACACCTGCTACTACTGTAGCACCACCGATAATTAGAGGAATTAATGGAAGTGGCATAATTGTATTGTTTTAAAGGATTATAATTTAAAGATTTGTTGTTCGTTGTCTAAATCACTTAAACTTGTTATGACGGGTTGATAGCCAAGAACTTGTCTGATTTGGTTATTAGCACCTATGAACCCTTCAATATCTTCAATGAGACCATCCTTGCCAATGGCTTCATTCATCTGTTCAAAAGCGTTATTAAAAACCTGAATATGTTCTGTTAGATACCATTCAACATATTCGTTCATTTCTATGCGATACTGGCGAATCATCCTGATAGCCTCGGCACATTCAGATTCAATTCTAATACGTTCTTCCTTGGCCAGTCTTTCTTCACGAAGTGCATCTGTTAGCTCTTTATAGCAGGCATTGGAGAGTGCATAACCAACCATAGAGCCAACCATTGCACCAACTATAGGAATTGGTATCAGTGCCTGACCTGCTGTGGCAAACATTGCCGCACTGATTTGATTGACTCCTTTTTGCCCTAATTCTTCTAAGCACTCTAAACCGTTAATGTCACCTCTAATATATTTATGAATAGTTTTTCCTGTTTCTAATGTGGTCGTTACCATCGTAGAAGCTATGTTTGTCTTTGACAAATTCCTCACCATTTGGCTGCCAGAATTCTGCATGAAAGATTTAACAATGCTGCCAGAAAAGGCTGTCG
>JAEEGF011176331.1_pt1 | contig 13161 bp, 10 predicted proteins | sample 9134171 | NCBI WGS metagenome assembly JAEEGF01 (sample SAMN16246542, study PRJNA631951) | gut metagenome | biome: gut microbiome; feature: rumen; material: AP-attached | host: Bos | place: Iran: Karaj | collected 2018-10
GATCATTTCCATATTCAGGCAGTATCTGAAAGCCATCCTCCCGATCTTCAGCAGGCTGTCCGGCAAAGTGATGGAAGTCAGGCTTCTGCATTCGTAAAACGCCTCTTCCCCTATCTCCGTTACGCCGTCCGGAATGCTGACGCTCTGCAGATCTTGACATCTTTTAAAAGTACTGCCCATGATCTTTGTTACCCTGCCGGGGACAGCCACACTCTTCAGGCTTTCACATTTCTCAAAAACGGATTTCTCTATGCAGGTTAGCTGCGGTGGCAGAACGGCTTCCTCAAGGCGTGTGCATCCTTCAAACGCAGCTAATCTGATCTCGGTCAAACTGCCAGGAAAGTTGATGCTTTTCAGATTCTCGCATTCCCAGAACGCCAGTTCTCCGATTGCTGTCACTGTGGCCGGCAGGAAAACGCTGCTGAGGCTTTTACAGTATGAGAAAACCTCATCTTCAAGACGGGCAACACCGTTGGGGATAATAATCGACTTCAGCGCACCGCATTTATAGAATGCTTTTTCACCAATCACTTTGACACTCAGAGGCAGCTTGATATCAGAAAGACCAGTACATATTGAAAAAGCTCCGTTTCCGATTGCCTCCAGACCTTCCGGCAGGATGACTGAACGCAGATTTATGCAGTTTGCAAATCCATAATTGCCTACAGATACCACTGAATCAGGCAGATTAACATGTTCTATCCTTTCATCGCCCTCAAAGGCACTGGTCCCGATCTCTGTCACACCTTCGGGAACAACGTATGTATTCCGTTTTCGCCCCTGGGCAAACTGTATCAGCACTTTGCCGTCTTTGCTGAACAGGTTGCCGTCTACCGAACAGTAGTTTGGATTATCTTCATCGACGTCGAAGCTTCTAATCCTGCGGCATTCTGCAAACGCACGATTGCCGATGTACTCAACACTTTTGGGAATAAACACACTCTCAAGACTGTTGCATTGGCAGAATGCAGCTGCATTGATTTTTCTCAGACCATCCGGAAGAGTAATGCTGCGCAGGCTGCAGCAGGAACTGAATGCAATTCTCCCTATCTCCCGTACACCGTCGTGGAATCCAACATTTTTCAGATCCTTGCAGCCTGAGAAAGCAGATTCGCTTATTACCGATATGCCCTCCGGAATATGAACTGTTTCTAGATTCTCACATTTCCAGAAGGCTTCTTCGTCCAAATCGGTCAACCCATCAGGAAGATCAATATCCCTCAGGCTTTTACAGCGGCCGAAGGCATATTTCCGGATAGCCCGCAGGCTCTCCGGTAATGTCACTTTTTTCAGCCTAAAGCAGTCAAAAAAGGACCCGCTCGCGATCTCCGTCACACCTTCGGGGATGACTATACTGGCTATATCTTCATTATGGAAAAAAACATCTCTGCTGAACGACCTGATCCCGGCAGGGAGAACAACATGTTTGCGATCCCCGTTGTATTCCAGTAATTCTCCATCACTGTTTATCCTGAATAACGGTTCAAATTCAAATCCGTATCTTCCGGCGTAGCGTTCCGCTTCACTTCCTATGCCGCCGCAGACAACAAAGCCATCTATCTTATCCGTCTCTCTTGGCCACATAAAGCCCGCAGCGTAATCACCGATCTCAGTAACGCCGGGCGGTATAATAATTCTTTTCAGTTCCCCGCAGCGCAAAAACGCTCCTTTTCCGATGCTTTTCAGCGTTGAAGGCAGGGATACTCTTTCAACTCCGGTGCCTGTAAACGCCAGATTCCCGATCGATACGACGCCCTCGGGAATGAAGACAGATTCGATCCGGCATGCGTGAAACGCGCCGTAGCCTATTTCTGTCACACCGTCGGGAATAATGACATTTTTATTGTGTCCGTGATATTTTTTCAATATCCAGTTTTCTATCTCAAAATCATCGGGCATCACAATATCTCCTGAATACATATCCGTATATCTCCTGTGCAGTTTCGACAAAATGCCTTGCCGCATGGAACAGATGCCTGTCCTTCCGCCAGATGAGATAGATCGGCTGCCGGAGCACGATCCCTTCGTCTGTAATGGGAATGGAATTGGCACGGTGCTTAAACAGCTCAACTCCGCACTTCTCTTCCACCTGCCTGATGGTGGAGGACAGCGCCGGTTGCGAGATGCGCAGCTTTTCCGCAGCCTTCGCGAGGCTCATATATTCACAGACGGTGTAAAAATAAGCATCTGGATGAGCGTCATATGTGCATTCTCCCTTTACTCCGTGAATGAAAAACCGGCAGCAAAAACGGATTCTGCCGCCGGTTTTTTCAGTCACGAAAAATATCAGATACCTTTTGCTCCCGTCAGCCAAATCAGGCCCATGGAAATCGGCTCGACATAAGTGATCAGAAGCAGGGCTATGGTCAATGCTATGATATACGGAATACAGGCTTTTGAAACCTGTTCAAAAGAAAGCTTCTTGCTCATGCCGCAGGCAACATACAGGCAATTGCCGACAGGCGGTGTAATCATTCCAACCCCCAGGTTCACGATCATGATAATTCCGATCATGTAAGGGTTGATCCCTACGGATGTCAGCACAGGCAGAAGGATCGGTGTAAAAAGTGCGATGGCAGAAACTGCGTTAAGGAACATGCCGGCAATCAGCAGGATGATATTGAACATGAGCAGAATGATATATTTGTTGCTCGTTACACCAAGCAGTGCATCCGCAATAATCTGTGGGATGTGCCCGCGTGTTAGAACCACACTGAAGGTCTGTACGCTGCCGAGCACCAGCATGATTGTACCGGCTCCGACTGCTGTATTAACGAAAATCTTCGGGATATTCTCCCATTTAAGAGTCCTGTAGATAAACTTGCCGCAGATCAGACCGTAAACGGATGCAATAGCGCCGCTTTCCGTCGGTGTGAAGAGGCCGGAGTAAATGCCGCCAAGAATGATCAGGGGCATGACCAGTGCAAAGACGCTCTTCACTGTGATCTGCATTGCTTCCTTGAAGGTCGGTTTCACAGAACTGACCTGGATGGGACTTTTTCTGACATACATAAAAGCATAAACCATCATGCATAATGCCATAACAATTCCCGGTCCAAACCCCGTCAGAAACAGAGTGCCGACAGATACTTCCGCCAGAACCGCATAGGATACCATGCCAACACTCGGCGGAATGATCTGACCAAGAGTACCAGCTGCAGCCGCGGTTGCAAGAGAGAATTCCTCGCTGTAACCCTGCTTCTCCATTTCGGGTGCCATGACGCCTCCAATGGCAGCGGTGGTAGCAGGAGAAGACCCTGAGATCGCTGCAAAGAAAGCACTGGCAACAATCGTCACATAGGCAAGACCACCCTTGACCCTGCGGAAAAACAAATTGATAAAATCAACCAGATTTTTACTCAGGCCGCCGTCCGTCATCAGGTTGCCGCAGAGAATGAAAAGCGGAATTGCCATCAGCTGATAGGACGTCATACCGGCAAACATTGTCTGTGCCACAACAACAAGTTTCACTCTCATATGCGTGGCAACAATGGTGACCACGGATGCAAGCCCAAGACTCGCCGCGATCGGTGCCCCGATCAAAAGGAGCACGAAAAAGGTGCCAAATAACCAACCTACCATATTACTCCAACTCCTCAGCAATCTGCTCAGCAGTTTTCACAACTGCCGCTTTCTTTGAATCATCCTCAATCAGGCCTTTGATTGCCAGAAAGGCACAGTACACAGTGAGCATAGCCAGCCCTACCATCATAATGATATATATCATACCCATAGACCACTTCAGCATCGGGGTGAGCTGCTTCATCAAAGTCGGTAGCTGGCCAAAACAGTAATAGATCACCAGGCCGTAGAAGAAAGCCGCTGCCGCCCAGCTGATAAATCTCATGATCCGACGGACAGCAGGAGGCATCTGCTTCTGAATCAGTTCAACGCCGATCAGCTTTCCTCTCCGTGCGGCAATATAGCTTGCAAAGGTTGTAGACCAAAGGAAGAAATACTGGCTGAGTTCTGTCGTCCAGTTGACGGAAAGGCTGGTATGCCGTGCTATAACCTGAATCGTCACACAGGTCAGCATCCCGCCAATACAGATTGCTGCCAGCCAGTAGGCAATTTTATCAAGAAAAGCAAAAAATTTTTCTGCTGCTTTCATAGTCTGATAATACCCTCCATGTGATAAAAAACAGGGGCCGGACCATCGCCCGGCCCCAGAGGATTTCCGCGGCTGAAATTACTTGGAAACAGCTTCCTTCGCAGCTTCTAGTGCCTGAATATAAACTCCGAGATCGCCATCACGATATTTGTCATATACCGGAGCAACCTTCTGCTGGAACGGAGTCAGATCATCGATATAGGTGACAACAATGTCAGCACCTTTGTCAAGGAACTCTTTGAGCTGATTGGTTTCAGTGGTTTCTGCCAGTTCGCGGGCATAGACAGTTGCATCATCAAATGCTCTCTGGAGAGTTTCCTGCTCTTCCGGTGTGAGGCTGTTCCACAGTTCGAGATTCATGCCGACAGGCTCTACAGAGAATACGTGGCGGGTCATTGAGAAGTAGCGGTTTACTTCGTAGTATTTATTATTGATATAGTTGTTCTGCGGATTCTCCTGTGCATCAACCGTGCCCATCTGGAGCGCGGTGAATACTTCAGAGTTAGCAAGCGGAACAGCATTCATTCCGAGAGCTGCCATCATATCGGCAAAGACCTGGCTTTCAGCGATACGGATTGTAAGGCCTTCCAGATCCTCCACTTTCTCAATGGGGCGCTTGGAGTTGGACACGTTTCTCCAGCCGTTATACCAATAGCCAAGGAGCTTGATACCATGTGCTTCACAGTCTTCTGCAAAGACCTTGCAGTATTCGCTGTCCATCATGGCAAAAGCCTGCTCAGCAGAATCAAACAGGTAAGGCATGTTCAGCGCATCAAAGCTGGGAACAACATTGGATACGCTCATCGGGTTCTCAATGAAAATGTCGATTGTGCCAAGCTGTACACCTTCAACTGCCTTAGCACCGGCTGCAAGCTGGTTTGCTCCGAAGATATCCAGACTCATTTCACCATTGGAATACTCTTCAAGGAGTTCCTGGAATTTTTCTGCGCCTTTCTGGTACGGGTGCTGCATGGAACCAATGTGGTGAACCGTGAAAACCTGGTCTGCGAAGGCTACGGATGAGCAGCCCAGCACAAGAAGTGCGCACAGAACAATTGCGAGAAGTCTTTTCATTTTCTTTCCTCCATAAAATTTTTAGTAATCCTCTTACAAGGAATTCTGTTATAAATATACCCGAATTGGCAGGCGGTGTCAACTATTCAATTTAAAGAGTTGAACAGGAAAACAGCTGTCCGCTCCATAAAAAGCACTTTTTACTGCAGCCATTTTCAAATAAAAACTTCGTTTTGCAGTCTGGAAAAGGCTTCCTCAACAAGGGAGAACGGAAGGGCCAGATTCATACGGATGGTGTTCTTCCGGCAGAATGCTTCTCCGTTTTGCCAGATGACACCTTTTCTTACACCACGTTCCTGCAGTTCGTTAATGCCGACTCCATGTGCTGAACACCAGTCAGCACAGTCCAGATAGAGCATATAGGTTCCTTCCGGAAGCATACACTTCACACCCTTGAAGTGTTCGCGGATAAATGAGCAGGCAAAGCGGAGATTCCGATCCAGCACCTGAAGCAGCTCATCAGTCCATGCTGCGCCTTCTTTACTGTAGGCAGCAATCAATGCATGCATGGAAAGAACATTCATACTGTTATAATGTGTAATTTCCGCTTCACGGAGGATTCTGTCTTTCAGCAGACTATCGTAAACAACATGATAGGAGCCGACGAGCCCTGCCAGGGAGAAGGTCTTGCTTGGGGCATACAAGGCTATTGTACGTTTTTTTGCGTCTTCGGAAACCGTCTGCGTTGGTATATGGATATGCCCGGGGAGAATCAGATCACTCCAGATCTCATCCGAGATAACAATGCAGTTATTCTGTGCATAAACTGCCATTGCTTCTTCAATTTCCCATTTTTCCCAGACCCGGCCGCAGGGATTATGCGGAGAACAGAAAATAGCCAGATGGATATGATTCTCCCGGATTTTCCTGTCCATATCATCAAAATTCATTCTCCAAACGCCGTTTTCATCCGTTTCAAGTTCACTGTGTACTATTTTTCTTCCAAGATGGGTAAGCACAGAGGTAAACCCAACATAAGTCGGCGCGTGAACAAGAATACTGTCCCCCTGTGAGGAAAACGCCCGCACCGCAGAACTTACCCCTCCAAGGACACCGTTTTCATAACCGATATCGTCCTTTTCGAGATCTGGGGCGCCTTTACGCTCCCGGTGCCAGCAGATAATACTCTCATAGTATGCTTCCGACGGTATGAAATATCCGAAATTTGGCATATCAAGCCTTGCCCGCATGGCATCGACAATAAAAGGAGCTGTCGGGAAGCTCATATCCGCCACCCACATAGGAATTTTGGTATAACCCGCTTCGACTTTTGCGTTCTCAAACGGAACTACGTCAGCCGCCAGGGAATCTTTCCCTGTACGGTCCAGAACGGTTGTAAAATCATAGCTCACGTTATCATCCTCCGATTTCCTGATCTTTTTATTTTTTCAGATAATTTTCCATCTTCTGGAGGCGTGTAATGGTTTCGTCAAGAACTGAGAGTTCTCTTGCGAAGTGGAAGCGGATAAGATTGTTGACAGGTTCCCTGAAAAAACTGGAACCCGGCACAGCCGCGACACCGATTTCCCGGATCATCCATTCGCAAAACTCAAGATCGCTCATTCCGGAAAACTGCGGAAGATCCAGAAACTCCTGAATATCTACCATAACAAAGTAACTCCCCTGCGGCACGTTGTGTTTCAGGCCAATGCGGTCAAGCCCTGCGAGGAAGAAATCGCGCTTTTCTGTATAGCTCTTCTTCAGGTCTTCATAATAGCTGTCCGGAAAGGATAGACCGACAACCGCCGCTTCCTGCAGCGGGGCTGCGGCACCGACAGTCAGAAAGTCATGGACTTTTCTCGCAGCCTCAATAACATCCGCAGGACCAATGATATACCCGAGCCGCCAACCGGTTGCTGAGTAAGTTTTGGAAAGGGAATTGCAGGTGAGGGTACGCTCAAACATGCCGGGAAGAGAAGCCATACAGACATGCTCATAAGGGTCATAAACCAGATGCTCATAGACTTCATCCGTCACCACGAAGGCATCATACTTCTCAGCGAGCCTGCCAATCAGCGTCAGCTCCTCCCGTGTGAAGACTTTGCCGCAGGGATTTGACGGATTACAGACAATGATTGCCTTTGCTCCCTGCTTAAAGCCGTCTTCAAGCAGGACAGGATCAAAATCATACGAGGGAGGAACAAGAGGAATATAGATCGGGTCAGCCCCGGAGAGGATCGTATCTGCACCATAATTTTCATAAAACGGTGAAAACACCAGCACCTTGTCCCCCGGGTTACAGATCGTCATCATAGCACACATCATTGCCTCCGTGCTGCCACAGGTAACCACGATTTCCGTTTCCGGATCGATTTCCCGGCCTATTCTTCTCCCCTGCTTCAAAGCCAACGCATCACGGAAGTTTTTTGCACCGAAGGTTATTGCATACTGGTGCGGGCCGGCATAGGCTGCTTTGGCAAGTGCATCCAGCAGTTCCTGCGGCGGATTATTGTCAGGGAATCCCTGAGACAAATTGATTGCCCCGTATTTATTGCTTATGCGTGTCATTCTGCGAATAACGGAATCCGTAAAGGTCTGTACTCTGTCGCTCAGCTGTGCCATATCATTGACCTGCTTTCTGAAATAATCAAAAGAATTATCGTATTTTACTCCTATCCGGCTGACAAGTCAATCACTTAGCCAATGGGCCGGAGAAGCGGAATTGTTCAAGAATTATTCATTGTTTGAAGATGCTTCATATGATATAGTAAGAGTATAAAGCATCATGATTCAAGGAGGGATATCCATGCCACCCAGAACCCACAGTTCAAGCTCTCACTCTTCATCTTCCCGGAGCAGTTTTTCAAGCTCCAGATCATATAGCTCCCGCTCATCGAGTAGTTCCTCCTATTCACGGCCAAGCCGTCCGAGCCCCCACTCTTCTACATCCCACAGTTCAAGACCGTCCTACTCTTCCTCTGTTCAGAGGCCGAAAACCATACCAAACAGGCCGAGAAACAACCAGCCCACCGGGTTCCGGCCTGTGCAGGGCGTTAGACCTGCCTATCACTATGCCCGCCGGCATGATTATATTTTCTATCCTGTAGCTTGGGTTGATCAGAGCACGGGCACCAGCTATCAGGCAGGATATTACGACGAAGACGGAAAGCGTTATGATTCCGTAGCTTTCAAGAAAGGTGACAGCTATGAAAACGTTGTCTGCCACTGCCCGTACTGTGAGCAGGATACCATTCTGAACCTGACAAGCGAGCAGGTTGCTACCCAGTCACTGAAGTGCCCGAACTGCAACGGGCAGATGGTTATTCAGTCTGCCCTGGACGAGTACCCCGGGACATCAGAGAGTTCCTCGTCGGAAGCTGACGAGGTAAAAAGCGTTAAAAAGAAAAACAGTACGCTAAAATGGGTCATTATCGCTTTGGCAGTGCTCCTTTCTATCAACATAGCTACTAACAGAAACAAACATATCCAGCAGGCTCCTGTCGGAGGCGAAACTACTATCGTGCAGAGCAATACACCTATATCAAATACTGATCTGTTCGGCTCCGTACTCTATCTTGCACAGCGTGAAGACGGTTCCTACGGGCTGCTCAAAGATGCCGTGCGCGAATATGACAAGATGTTGGTCTGGGATGCGGAATCCGAAAGTTACTATGACAGCAGCACAGAATGCTGGATCTGGTACAATACCGATGTAACACCAAATATCTGGCAGTACTGGTACGAGGGGATTTCCTCCGAGTACGACGAGGGCTGGATGGAATATGACTCCAGCGAACAGTGCTGGTATGTAGAAGCAACCACCGGCAACTGGATTAAAGTGCCGGCTAAATATGATACCAGTGTACTCTGGCATATCTCCTGAACGAAATATCATTAATAGTCTATTATGGTAAATTGGACGGCTTTTAATGTCTTAACAAGACCTAAAAGCCGTCTCATTTATATATTTAATGTATAACTAGTTTTTTCCCGTCCAGGTAGCGGGCAATGATGTTGCGGTCATCTCCCGCATAGCAGAAACGTTCCAGCCGCTTCTCCGGTGAAAGCGGTGCAAAGTCATCCTCCAAATGGTCCAGTACCAGAGCATTGAAACGGTACCCTTTCTCCAGGGAACCCACCCTGTCAAATACAGTGCCCCCACCTTTTGTTGCCATATAGAAAGCGTTGGCAAAAGTTATTCTGGAATTATTATCCGGTTCAAAGAATTCCTTGAGTTTGGACAGCTGCACTGCCTGCGCCACCTGACGGTATACCGCGCACCCGGCTCCTGATCCGACGTCCGTACCAAGGGCAATGCGGCAGCCCTGTTTCTGAAGAGCGGCCAGAGGCATGATGCCTGCCGTGATATTTGCTGTGGCATCCGGGCAGTGAATCAAAACAGCATGATGCCGGTGAATAAGCGCAAGATCTTCGTCTTCCGGGAAAATCACATGAGCAAAAATGACCGGCCCGCACTCCAAAAGCCCGGCCTTTTCATAGATATCAGCATCACTTTTATAAGTTGGGAAGAGTTCATGCATCCACTGCACTTCTGCAATCGACTCCGCAAGATGCGTCTGCAGGCCACAGGCGTATTTTTTCGCCAGTTTTCCCAGCCCTTTCATCAGGGCTTCCGAACAGCTTGGAGCAAAACGGGGTGTGAGGATAGGCCTGACGGTGCGGGAATCCTGATGCTCCGCAAGAAAACGCTCCGCTGAGAAAAGCGATTCCTCCGTATTTTCACAGAGAAAAGGCGGGGAATTGCTGTCCATATTCACCTTTCCGACATAAGCATAAAGGCCTTCCCTGTCAAGAATCCGATAGAGGATATCGCAGGCAGAAGAATGAATAGTAGTAAAAGCTGACAGATGGAAGGTACCGTGACGGATAAAGTCTCTGACTATTGCTTCATAAACGCTTTCCGCATAGACGTCGTCAGCGAAACGGGCTTCCTGCGGGAAAGTCTCCTCCTGGAGCCAGTCGAACAGCAGCTTATCCATGCCTGTACCGCGCTGTACGTACTGGGAGGCATGAATATGCAGATCGGAAAAAGCGGGAATTATCAGTGCATGGCCGTAATCTGTAACTTCTGCTCCCAAATAGCAGTCAGGAAGAACGGGATATATTCCTTCCACAAAACCGTCTTCCACTGCTATATAGGAAGCCGGGAAGACAGACAGGCTATCCTTCTCCCCGGCATAAACGATATCTCCTTTATACAGCGCCGTCATGCGTTACTCCGTGATCTCAGGATACAGAGGGAAACTGCGGCACAGGGCAAGCACTTCTTCCTTTGCAGCTGGAACAGCCTCTTCTCCCCGTTCAAGTATATCAGCAATCAGGCGGCCGATCGTATGCATTTCCGCCTCCTTCATGCCTCTTGTAGTTACTGCAGGAGACCCGAGCCGGATGCCTGAGGTACGCTTAACCCCCTGCGTGTCAAAGGGTATAGTATTTTTGTTGGCTGTGATATTCGCCTCATCAAGCAGTTCCTGCATCTCAAACCCGGTTTTTCCCTTGCTCATGCAGTCAGCCAGCATGAGATGATTGTCAGTACCGCCAGAGACGAGGCGCACATCGCGGCTCTGTAATTCAGAGGCGAGAGCCTGCGCATTGTTGAGAATCTGCTGCTGATAGAGGCGGAACTCAGGCTGCAGCGCTTCACCGAAGGCAACAGCCTTGCCGGCAATCACATGCATCAGTGGGCCACCCTGAGAACCAGGGAAAACAGCGGAATCAATTTTCTTTGCAAGCTCTTCGGTGCAGAGAATCAGTGCACCGCGAGGACCACGCAAGGTTTTGTGCGTAGTAGTCGTTACCACGTGCGCATAGGGTACCGGCGAAGGATGCAGCCCTGCTGCAATCAAACCAGCAATATGAGCCATATCTACCATCAGGTAGGCACCTACAGAATCCGCTATTGCGCGCATACGCTCCCAGTCAATAAAGCGGGGATAAGCGCTTGCACCGGCTATAATAATTTGCGGGTGATTTTCTTCTGCAATACGCTGTGCAGCGTCATAATCAATGGTTTCTGTATCCGGAGAAACACCGTAAAAAACGGAATGGAAATACTTGCCCGAGATGGAAGCTTTTGAACCATGCGTCAGATGTCCGCCATGTGACAGGTCAAGACCCATGATGGTATCGCCCGGCTTCAGAAGGGCAAGATAGACCGCCGTATTCGCCTGAGAGCCGGAGTGCGGCTGCACATTGGCATGTTCTGCTCCGAAAAGCTGTTTTGCACGGTCACGCGCCAGATTCTCTACCTCATCGATGAACTGACATCCTCCGTAATATCGGGCACCGGGATAACCCTCGGCATATTTATTGGTCAGATGGCTGCCAACTGCCTCGAGCACGGCTTCACTGACAAAGTTTTCCGAGGCAATCAGTTCAATGTGGTCACGTTGCCTTTCGAGCTCCCGCATCATGGCGGCATAGACAGCCGGATCCTGAGTCCTGACATGTTCAAATTTATTCATCCGTTATTCTCCTTCCAGGGCAAACTTGGTTTTTGTTCTTATTTTTCCGTCAGTATAGTACTCATACAGATAATGGAAAATCACAGTTTCCTTTCCGCTGCCGTTTCTGACAGTTTCTTTTACAGCATTACCGTTTTCATCATATTCGGTGGCAAGCACATTTTTCCCTGTCATTTCCCCTTCCGGGTTGAATGTCAGCGTTGTGACAATAGCCTGATTTCCTGCCGAATCATACTCGTAATAAGTATGCTTTTCTCCCTCGGCTGAGAGTTCTTCAATGCCGGTAAGACGTCCGCCTTCATCATATTCGTAGGTTTTTGCCAAAAGGATAGTTTCCTCATTGAGCCCGGCATCAGGCCATGTAACATCTCTAAGGACATTTCCGGCTTCATCATACTCAATTGACTCCGTATAGGTCACATTGCCGAGAGCATCTGCTTTCTCCTGCCTCGTCAGCCTGCCCGATGAATCATAAAGAAAACGCCATGTTTCAAACAGACGGAAAGTCTCTCCATCCGTGCTGTGGAAATACCTGTCTACCAGCAGAAGACCGTTTTCACCATACTCATATTCATTGCGGGAATAATCTCCCTGTGCCGAATAGCTACGGGATTTTTCCGTACCGTCTTCATTAAAGTCGGTAATCTCCTCAGCTTTCCCGCTGTAGGAATACCCGTTTTCCGAGATCAGCATGCTGACGACCTTTTCCTGTGTCAGCTTATTTTTCCTGTCATATGTCCAGTAGGTGACAGATTTTGTTCCGCCGTTTTCGTCGTATAGTATCTTTCTTGTGCAGTTTTCCCCGGAATAGAAATATGTTTCAATTGGCCTGTTCTCTCCGAGCCCACCGCCTTTTCGCTCGACTGAGGACAGCCTTCCGGAATCTGTATAGCTGTACTCAACAGTATAGCTTACAGTTTCCGGATGCGAGGGATCAGCATAAAATTCTTCTTTTTGGATCTTGCCTGTACGGTTATAAATTTCTACTGAGGCAACTCTTTCTGCAGGGGGCGTCTGAGAAGGTGCCGACGGTGACGGAGCAGGGACAGATGCCCCTCTGCCACAGCCGGAAAGCAGCAGCGACAGCAAAATAAACCACGTAAAAATATTACTTCTTCTCATATCTTTTATCAGTTGTCAGAACTTGTTCTGTAGTATAAAATATGATACAATACTATAGCAAAAGTTTATTAAAAACACAAGGAGAATTTCTATGGTTCAAAGTACCCGCAGCAGTTATTCCGTCACTGATACTGCGGCAGTTCTGCAGGGCATTGCGCCAGACGGAGGGCTGTTTGTTGATCCCGATATATCTTACCGCCCCTTTGATACTGAAGGATGCCTCGCCCTGCCCTATACAGGCATGGCCACCCGGATCTTCAGCCACCTTCTCCCCGGATTTGCACTGAAAGCGGCGCAAATAGCCGCGGTTTATCCTTCCAAGTTCTCCGATCCGGAAATCACACCGCTACGCGCTGTAGGAGATTCTTTTGCGCTGGAGCTTTACCATGGACCCACATCCGCTTTCAAAGATGTAGCTCTTTCTGTTCT